>OGQQ01000869.1_pt1 | contig 26690 bp, 27 predicted proteins | sample 1553281 | NCBI WGS metagenome assembly OGQQ01 (sample SAMEA2579937, study PRJEB22360) | human gut metagenome | biome: human gut; feature: human-associated habitat; material: faeces | place: Denmark | collected 2008/2010 | reverse complement strand
CCGCCTGTGACTCGGAAGTGCTGTTAGTCGCACTGCTGAGCTGAACTATCCCTTTCTGTGCTGTCGTTGCATCCTGTGCGGTGTATTTCCCGTTAGCCAGGTCATACGCGGCCTTAACGGCTTTTGGCGTTGCCGCCTGTGACTCGGAAGTGCTGTTGGTCGCACTGCTGAGCTGTACTATCCCCTTTTTCGTCGTGCCAGCATCCTCAGGCGCCACAGCGGATGCAATATCCTCTGCCAGTTTTACCGCAGATTCTGCTGCACTTTTGCTTTGCGCTGCTGCAGCTGCACTGCCGGCAGCCTCTTCCGCCTGCCGCGTCGCTTCATCCCTTGAGGCCAAAGCCGACGATGCCGATGACTCTGCCGAACTGGCTGATAATGCTGCCGCCGTCTTTGAAGAAGCGGCACTGGTTTCCGACGCTTTCGCATTCGTTTCAGATGTCTTTGCTGCCGTCTCACTGACCCTGGCATTCGTTTCGCTGCTCTTCGCCGCAGTCTCACTCGCTTTTGCGTTGGTTTCTGATTTTTTTGCTTCTGTCGAGGCATTTTCCGAGGCTGTCTGTGCGGCCTCCGCCGCTCTGGCACTGTTAGCAGAATTTGTCTCCGACGTTCTCGCCGCATTCTCCGACAACGCAGCTGCCGTTTCAGATATCCTGGCTGATGCTGCGCTCTGAGAAGCAGCTTCAGTATTGCGCGCCACCTCGTCAACCATCATTTCAAACCGGCGCAGCGCTTCCGGGCGAACATCATCTTCTGACATTGCCCCCAGAAAATCATTCAGGGTACCCGGTCGCGAATCCTCATACACGGTGATGGTTCCCGCATGTGATGGCGGAAAACCTTCAGCCAGCAGCACAACACTGTACTGACCATACTCCACATCCATGCTGTAACGTCCGGCTTCATCCGGATTTTCTGAAGCCACCGTGTTCACCACCACCGTGCTGCTGGTCCGTCTGGCCTTCAGCACAATGGTGCAGTTCTGTACTGGTTTTCCTGTGCCATCTTTAAGCACGCCAGAAATTTTTACTGTCATACTTTTCCACCAATAAAAAAAGCCCGCAGCAGTGACGCCACGGGCTTCAGGACAGTGTAACTTTACGTTTCCTCAAACGCAGTTCTCCGCATAAGGCGGATGAACCTGCGTATCATAACAATATTTACAGAAGATAAATCGGCGTCTGTTGTCAGAAACGGTATCCGATACCAACAATAAACGCATCCGTTCGCCAGTCACCATGACCGGCCACTTCGTACGCGAGGTCAACCGCCACCGTCTCCGCCGGATTAAACTGAAGACCGGCCCCCCATGCCAGCGTCAGATGACGCGCAGAATGACCATCACTGGCCGTGGTGTTCTCCCTCACATACCCCGGTGTCACTTCATCACGCCGGTAATCCTGAACACTGTCAGACCAGCGGGTGTGCGCCATTCCGGCCATCCCATAAATGCTGACCTGCTCACTGACCTGCCAGACCGGTCCCACCATCAGGCTCACATAACGGCCACGCAGACTTTCATAATGAAATGCCTTGTCTCCGGTTATCGTGGTTCTGCTCTTTTTCGCAGAGGCATAACTCAGCGATATAATCCCCCCCAGATGATCCGTGAATTCATAACGGTATTTCACGTTAATCCCTTTTAAATCACCTGTCCGGGCACCGGTACCGGACAATGCCGGTACCCCGCCCGGGTGAACCTGAGCATATCCTGCGGAAAATGCACCGTGTCCGCTTTCCGCCTGTGCAGGAAAGGCAATGCCTGCCAGGGTGGTCAAAAATAAAATGGCTCCGTATAAATGCCGCATGATTACCTCTTTGTTTTCAGTCAATAAAAAAGGCACCACTCAGGGTGCCCGTTCGGGTTAATAAAACATCAGCGGATACTGATGCCCGCCGTGGATTTTTTCATGACAACAACCAGCAAATCGCTGATATACGTTTTCGGCGTCCAGTTGTTCGCGCCGGTCGACGACACATTAAACGTCAGCGTGACATGACCGCGTCCTGCCGGCATGTCAATCACCGATGAGAATACCCTGCTGACATCCGTTGCCGGTTCATGGAAAATCTCTGCCCCGTTTTTCAGCACCTGCAGCTTACAGGTTGAATACCAGTACGACTACTGATTCGGGCTGTTGAAATTCTGGTGTTTCGTCCCGCTGGCATAACTGCTATTCCGGGGAAAGGCCTTCCCCACCGTCTTCACCAGGTCACCTTCAATCTGGTTTGCAGACAGTTTTCCTTTGATGACACAGTTCTCGTTGATGGTGACATTATTGAGCGTGCCGGTATTCGCGGTAATTGCCCCGCTGACATCCTCGTTCCTGGCTGTCAGCTTCCCTTCCGGCGTCAGGGAAAATGCCGGGGGATTGCCGGACGAGGTGATACTCACCGCAAACAGTCGCTTCAGGAACACATCGTTCATGAACAACTGATTCCCCTGCGCCACAAATAACGGCGTGGTGTTGCCGTCCTGCGGGTTAATCATCGCTATACGGTCAGCCTGCAGCAGTATGTTGCTCAGGGGCTGACCATCAACATCCTCAATCCCCGCACCTATCCCGGCCACATAGGGAATACCGTCTTTCGTTTTCTGTACCTTCAGCATGTAGAGTGCAGCCAGGTCATCATTTGTGTCCGTCTGCACGCGCTGTATCTGCTGTATGGTGGCGCTCTGGCTCTCCAGCGTTTTACTGACCGTCTGTGTGATTTCATTGCGGGTTTCGGTGATGGTGGTCTGCATTTCCGCCATCTCATCTGCAAGCTGGCTGTTATCTATCAGTTCCCACAACCCCTGAGCCAGATGCAGTTTTCCTATTTTTTCCCGGAAAAATTCCAGATACCCTTCACCATCATTGCTGGCCTGCCCGCAGGCTTCCACAAACGCAGACTTGCCCACCAGGTTGACGCTGCGCACATAAAACCAGAAATCCGTCCCCGGCTTAATCCTGCTGCCGGAGACGCTCCACTGGCTGCCGGTCCCCAGATAACGGGCAGCGGTTTCCACCTGTGCGGTGTCTGCGATTTTTGCCTCCGAAAACCAGAATTCAAACTGTACCGTCGGGTCATACACCGCAAGACGCGGGACCGCCGTTATCTGAAAATACCCCGGCGTCAGTTCAATGCTGGCGGGTGCTGCAGGCGCGTTAATCCGGAACGTGGTGGTGGCCGGTTCGCCCTGCTGGCCATAGCTGTTAATCGCCCTGACCGTCAGGGTGTATTCCCCGAGCGGCAGGCCACTGAAACGGTGCTCCGTGTCTGCAGTGATAGCGGTGGTCACCAGACGGCTGTCTTCACCGCTTCCGCTGGTCAGTCGCAGACTGAAGCGCACGCCCTTCACCACCCGCGGCGTGTCCCATTTCGCCTGCGCCAGATACTGGCCGTCAGCCGCGCTCACCTCCACCGTGAGGTGCTGCACTGCCGGTGGGATAACGCTGTTCAGGGTGCCTGACTGCGGCTCAAAGCTGGCCCCGTTATCCACGATGGCTTCTTTTTCCGGCACATGCTGCACCGCCGTGATGGCAAAGGTGCCGTCCGTGTTTTCCCGGATGGAGACACAGCGGAACAGGCGACGACGCAGTGACGGCAGGGAGAGTCCCCACACACCGTATGCCTCCACGCCATCCGGCAGAGCGCTGACCTGTATCCGGTCCGGCGCGGGGTGTGCAGTGATGGTCACACTCACCGGCTTACCGCTGCCGTTAATCAGATTAACAGTGGCGGTACCTGTTTCCGGCAGGGTCACCTCACGGTCCAGCGTCAGGGTGCGGCTGGCAGCATCAATGGACAGGACACGTCCGCCGGTCAGGGTCCCGGCATAGTCGTTATCACAGATTTCAATAATGTCACCGGGTGTGTGACGCAGCCCCTGTGACCCGAGCGTGAAATCCACCGTCTGCGTTTCCAGCAGTTCGGTCTTTATCACCCACAGCCCGGCACGGTGGGCCTGACCGCGACTGGTACAGCCAAACGCATCCATCTTCAGCAGATTGCGCCCGTAGCGCAGGATGGCGTCCGGGTCTTCCACCAGTTCCGTGGAAGTCTGCCAGCCGTTCTGCGGGTCGGTGTAATTCACCTCCACCGCCGTGTGGCGGTCCTTCAGGGCGCTGAAGCTGTAGCGAAACCCCACGCCGTTATCATCCACCACCACATCGCTGTTGGTGTACGGCCACACCACATCCGACGGGCGGTCCTGAACGAACGTCAGCGTCTGGCCGTTCCATACCGGCATACAGCGCATCGCCGAGCAGAAATCACTGAGGACGTCCCACGCCTTACGCTGTTGTGACAGGTACGCATTAAAGGTCATCCGCGGCTCTGTGCCCCCGAAACCATCCGGGACCATCTGGTCGCAGTACTGCCCGATGGCATACAGCGCCCATTTGTCCACATCCGCCGCCCCCAGGCGTTTTCCCATTCCGTAACGCGGGTGAGTCAGCATGTCCCACAGGCACCAGGCCGGGTTGTTGCTGTATGCCGGTTTCAGGCTGCCGGCCCAGATGCCGCTGTAAGTGCGTTTTTCCGGGTCATAGTTTGACGGCACCTGGATGATGCGACCGCGGATATGGTAGTTCACCGTCATCTGCTGACCGCCAAACTGCTCCGCATCCACCTGCAGGCCCACAATCGCCGTGTTCGGGTAGCACTGTTTCACATCGATGATTTCGGTGTATGACGACCACAGCGTCTTATTCTGCAGCTGGTCCGTGGTGCTGTCCGCCGTCTCCCGGACCATCCGGATGTTAAAAGGACGCTCAGGCAGGTTATCCAGAATCACCGACGCCAGAAACTGCGAGGTGCTCTTGCCATTAATGGTGACATCCTTTTCCGTCACCCAGTTACCGTTACGCTGTAACTGAATCAGCAGGCGGACGGATGCCGGGTTTCGGTCACCCTCTGACGTGGTCTGCACCAGTGACTGCACCCCGAAGGTGACCCGCAGGCGGTCAATGTTCGCGGACGTAATGGTGCGCGTCACCGGCTTTGCCTTCGTCACTTCCACGCCCAGTGCGGTTTCAGCTCCGGAGGACTCAAAGCCTTCGGGTGGTGTCTGCTCCTGCTCCCCGGCGCGCCAGACCGCGGTCACACCGTGTATCACGGGATTACCGTCCGTGTCCGTCAGCGGGGTTTTGTTCACCAGAATACTCTGCAGCCCCTTCACCGGGCCTTCTATCGGTCCCTCTCCAATCGCATCAATCACGCTCATCATCTGCGTGGATTTGAGGTTGTCTTTTGCCTCAACCGGCGTGTGCGCCTTGCCGCCACCTTTGCCCACGGAATCCCCCTTCACTGTCCGCTGCCGGACACTGTTGATGTACAAAAACAACAGGCACCCCGGAGAGTGCCTGCATCATGACGGAATAAAAATTCTGAATATCTTCACATTTTCACAAACAGCCTGTGGCGCTTATAATTTCACCGCGCTAATGTTTTTTTGCCCGAGTAACAGAAACAAAAATAACTCCTTAACGTTAATCTTTGTCTGTCCCCGCAGCTCCGCAACTCTGCGGGATTTTTTTATGCTTTTACCCCTGCCGCCCGATAACCACCACCTTCCCGCCAGCGCCTTCATCACGGGTGCTGACGTCCTGGGATATTCGCCGGGAACCAACCAGCATTTCACCGTAAGGCACCGGCATCGGGTTCCCCTGGGCAATCATGTTATCCAGCGAGGAAAAGTAGGTGTTCTGTTTACCGTTATCCGTTGCCCTGTATTCCGGTGTTTTGGGCTTCGGGGCAAGCATCTGAGCCACACCACCCAGAATCATGCTGGCCCCCAGTGAAAACAGCATCGTGGTGGCAGAAAAACCACCGGCTGCCAGGGCTGAACCCCATAACGCCATTGATGCCCCGGCCGTGAAGAACGACCCCACGATGGCCGCCGCCCCCAGCACAATCTGCAGTCCGCCCTTTCCGGCTCCGGCCAGTCGCGGCACAATGTGGATGACCGTTCCCTCACCCAGTTGTTCGTGAAGACGGGCGTACACCGCCTCCGGTGCCGTGTCCTCACCGCGAATACGTATCTGGTACCAGCCTTCGTTCATCTGACGGCGGAATCCCGGCATCTGCAGCGACAGGGCGCGGATGGCTTCCGCTGCCGTGTTCACATACAGGCTGAGGCGGCGGCCAAATCGTTGTAAATCCCCGTGAAGGCAGATGCGTGCCAGTGGCGGTGACGCCAGACAGAATGCGTTCGTCGTTGCCATTTTTCGGAATACCTCTCCCGTTTACTCAGTTGTTCAGGCAGATGGTGAAGCAGTTCACCGTTGCCGCAGTAAATGGCGGCATGATTGGCCACCGATGCGCCAAAACAGCACAGCAGGATATCGCCCGCCTGTGCAGAGGACAGGGGCACCCGGTAAAAGCCCGTTGCCTCCATATTGTCCAGGTACAGGTTCTGACCGTTGCGCCACCACTCATCCTCACGGTGAAAATCCGGCATCTCAATCCCCGCCAGATGGTAGGCATCCCGGAACAGGGTGTAACAGTCCGTCACCCCGTGCTCAAAGCGCCGTCCGGTCAGGTGCGGCACACAGCGGAATTTGTGAATGTCACCCCGGCAGACCAGCCACCAGGGCAGTGCGCTTTTTATCTGCAGTCGCCGGTCTGCCTCGCTCAGCCAGGGCAGACCACCGGGATGACTGTGGACCAGTGCCACAATCTCCCCCTGCATCTCTGCCCGCAGCCAGTCCTCCGGCGACATCCGGAAATACGCCTCCGGCTCACCGGAGATATTCACGCAGGGAAAATATCTTTCCCCCTCCGGTGTTCTCACCACGAAGCCGCACGACTCTGCTGACGCACATCGCCGGGCGTGCGCCAGAATCGCTGATTCTGTCTCTGTCATGGGATTCACTGCGAAAGTTTGTTAATGGAAAGGAAGCCGCCAAAGTTGCCGACGTTATTGCGGAACTTACAACCGCTCAGGCATTTGCTGCATTTATCCTTCGTGATATCGGACGTTGGCTGGTCATATTCATCCGCGACCGCCGGACCGTGATAACCGCACTCATCGCCGCGATAGGTCCAGGTGCAGGTGTTGGCCAGCATGATACGTCCCGGAAAAACAGCGCCGTCCGTTTCCGTCGGCGTGGACAGTACAAAAGAGGCACTCACCGCGCTCAGTTCGCTGCACTGCTCAATGCGCCAGCGGCTGATCACCTCCTGCTCCGGATCGGCGTCACTGTTTCCGTTGACGAAGTTCACCGCATCCAGAAAACGGGCGTAAACCTTACGCCGGACCACCGTTCCTCCGACCAGACTCTGCAGGTCTTCCGCCATCCCGGTGACCATGCCGTGCAGGTTAGAAACCGTCAGTGTCGGACGGGCAGCACTGCCTTTGCCGTTCAGTTCAAATCCCGTCCCCTGAATGGGATACGCCTGATACTGTCGCCCCTGCCAGGTGACCGGCTCACCTTTATCGTTCTGCTCATTACAGAAAAAATAACGTTCTCCACCGACCACTGTCAGATCGATTTCCCAGAGCACCACCTGGGCTGACTGAGTGAGGCATGTCGTCTCATGATGTGTTTCCTGTGGAATATCCTGCATCAGAGACTCCTATGCCACGACCTGTTCAAAATCTGCCGTTATGGTTACCCACAACGCCCCCACGCTTGCCGACCATTTACGACAAACCACCCTGATCGGCTTCCAGTCATAAGGTGGCGTCCACTGAAATGCGCGGACGCCACCGTGCCGTTCCAGAAAGGCTTTTAAAGATGGGTGTTCACATTTACGAACACGTATCGTCACGCTGTAAATCGACAACTGGTTATTCAGTCCCGCCGCACGACGCTGTTCATAACCATCGCCCAGCTTCACTGTCACCACTTTCGGCTCTGATACCACATTCATATCCGGGCGCACTTTCCAGTGAAACGTCTCCATTACCGATATGCTCCACTTAACCGACCACCATCACGGGCCTGCTGTTGCATAAAGTCCGCTGCCGCTTTTTTCCCAAGGTCATAAACCACCTTCAGGGCAGCCGGACCTATCTGCCCGTTCGTGCCATCGTTATTGATCTCGATGTTGTACTGCGGGGCAAACATCGCCATACCTGAACCACCAATATCCGCCACAACCCCCAGCTTACCGTCAGCACCACGACGCAGTGGCAGAATGGCTTCAGGTCCAGCTTCCCCCATCACACCCGCGCCTTTTGCAAAAGCAAAAAACGTCGGACGGTTAACCACCGTGCCACTGTAACGACTCAAATCAGCAGACTGATAAATCCCCCCATTGGCATTCAGGGAAAGGCTGCTGAGATCAAATCCCAGTACACTGCCAATCCCTTTTATCGATTTCATCATGGTTGCCTGCGCCAGGATTTTCGCCATATCTGACAGCACCGAAGAGGTGAAGGATTTGAAGTTGAGTTTGCCGGTAGTGACAAAAGTTGCCAGGCCATTTCCCATGTTGCTGAAGGCTGACGAGAACACCTGTTCTGCTGTTCCTGCCGTATTATCTGCATCCACGGTAAAATCCTGAAATGCACGCAGGACTCCGTTTTTCCAGTTACCCTGCACAACTTCAAGCTGTTGCCAGTAACGGCGATTCTCATTCAGTTGTCGGTTCAGGCTCTCCGTCAGCGCCTGCTCGGCCTTTCTGTAGTCATCCGTGTTATATGTCCCTTTCTGCTCACTATCCCGCCTCAACTGCTCCAGCTGTTGCTGGTATTTCTGGCGAAGACTCAGTTGTACCTGATATCGCTGCCGCTGCTGATCACCCATACCCACCGTGGCGATATCCAGGTCATGTTGCTGGCGCTGAGCGCGCTCTTCTTCAGCCAGTTGACTGGTCAGCTGAATTGTTTTTTTCTTCAGATCGTTGAGTGCCGTCTGTTTCTGAAGCTCCTGCTGTTTTACATCCAGCAGCGTCAGTGCCTGAATCAGTTCATCTTTACGGGCCAGCACACTCTTTTCATCTGCCGTCAGTTTTTTCCCGTCCAGATCGCTGATGCGCTGCTGCAGAGCCAGAAGCTGTTTATGCGCTTCTGTCATCTTTTCAGTGGCAATGCCTGCTGACTGTCTTGCAGCAGCAATCTGTCCTTCCACCTGTGCCTGTTGCTGACTGTACTGCAGCAATAACCGGGTGGCCTCATCATTACGGGTTTCGCGTGTTTTTTTCTTACCGGATGCCAGGGCTTTCTCGTAACGTTCATTTTCACGTTGTATCGCTGCATCCCTGACAGCCTGATCGGCGTACTGCATGGAATTAATACGCGCAATTTCACGCTGATGTCGTGCTGCTTCCGTTTCATTCATCCGGTTCAGAGCAGCATTTTCAGCATTACGTCGTTTCTGTTGCTCCTGATAATTCCGCTCTGCCTGCTCTTTTGCATCCTGCAAATCCTTCTGGCGTTTTTTCTCCTGAAGATCGTTAAGACGCTGCTGATCGTATTCAACCTGAGAAGATGATGCCGTCCAGGGGAGTCTTTTCGCCCGCGACACTTTCTCCTGTAAAGCGGCAATCTGTTCATCCAGCGAGTCTTCACGACCAATATTCATGGCCGCATCCCAGAAACGACTCCACAAATCAGACAGATACTTCAGCGTACTGCCAAGCGCATTGAGGTTATTATCAATATCCGCAGTACGCCGACCGGTTTCCTCTGCCAGTGCAGACATGGCTATCCGTGCAGCATCACTGGACCGCCCCTGCTCCCCAAGGACGCGTATCTGCTCAAGCTGAGTGGCAGTAAGAAAATGCAGCTCATTGTCCAGAGCCTTCGCGGCATTTACAGGATCATCCTTCAGCCGCTTAAACTGATTTATGGTATCGCTGACCGACTGGCCAACCGATCGCTCCATCTGTGCGGCAGCTCTCGCCACCATACCGATATCGTTTCCACGAAATGCACCACTCCCCACCACCTGAGCCAGCGCACCGGCTGCAGCATGTTGCGTGATACCATTCCCGGAAATAGCACGACTGAGCGTCCACAGCTGCCCGGCAGTGACTCCGGCATAATGCCCCGTCAGCGACAACTGGCGGTTAAATTCTTCCCCCTCCTTCTGACCGTCATACCAGGCTTTACCCAGACCATAGACGGCCGCGGCAATACCGCCAATAACCCCGCCAAGCATCATGCCTTTCGGTGACATCAGTGTGTCTATCCATCCGGCACGGTTAGCCAGCGTTATCCCGGATCCCCTCAGCGCCCCTAAATTGCCGCGGGCCAGTTCACCTATCAGAACGCCTATCTCCTGGCGGGCTGCTGCACTTTTCAGACCCAGCGAATGCGTGGCTTTTCCTGCCTGCTCCATTTTGCGGATATACACTTCTGCAGCACTGCTTACCCCCAGCTGGGCTGCCTTGGCACGAAGCAACTCAGAAGATGAAAGATTCTGGCGGGTTGCCTGCTCTTTAAGCTGACGGATAAACGCCACTTTCTGTCGGGTAGCCTCTTCCTCAGCCTGTGTAAGAACACGGGTTTTCGCAGTAACCTCAGAAATCAGCGCCAGATAATCCTGCTGACCAATCCCGCCACTGTTTCTGGCCTGTCGGATCTGCTGCTGAATACGCTGTAATTCCTGCAGCCCCGCACTGGCCTGTTTCACACTGTCAATCTGACGATAAAACGCAGCAGCCGCTTTATCCTGAGCCTCCGCCAGAGCCATGGCCTGCGCCTGTTCCTCGCGCATTTTCTGGCTCAGCGCCTCCATGCGCTGGCGGGTTTTCTCCACCTCGCGGGCCATGCGTTCATGAGCCTGTGCGTTCTTCTCCACCGTCTGCGCATGGACGGATGCGGCTGTTGCAGCCGAAGAAGCCGCCTGCGTTGTCTGCCGGGCGGCCTGAGTCTGACGCTCCATAAAACGCTGCATACGGGCAGAAGACCGTTCTGCATCGCTGGCTGCACCATTCAGAAGGTTTTTGATACGGGGAATTTCATTTTTAAACTCTGCCGCATCAATCCCCAAATCAATGACCAGGTTGGCTATCTGGTCCATAACGCACACCTCCGGAAATACCTTCCCCAAGATGCATCAGTTCTTCGTCCGTTCGCTCCGGTATCCCGTTCTCTTCCGGTAAAAGGCTGAAATCAGCCACCGCAGCATCACTGCTGCCGGACACCATTCTCACGATCAATGCCTTCAGCGAGGCAAACTGCGCATCCATCCACACATCACTGAAGCTCTGCATCCGGAAATAATCGCCCCACTCACCAAGCTCAGTGGCCGACATTTCCGACAGCATCCGCCGCCAGTCTGCCCGCCTGAACTCCCGGGCAAGCCGCATGACAAACTGCATTTCCCGCGTCAGGACTTTTCCGGCGTCAGCACCTCATGCTCCAAATCCCCGGCATTCTCAATGGCTCCCATACCGCTCAGCGACAGAACCATCTCCGCCCCCGTTCCCAGGGCATCATACGACCATGTTGTAATAACGGATGCGCAAAGCGTCTCAACATCCTGAGACTGTTCCGCATTCCACAGTGAGCGGGAAACCAGCCAGGCATTGATATCCATCCCCATCCGCAGAAAAGCAATCTGTCGTTCAGCCTCCGGCAGTTCTCCCTCTTCGGCATCAAACTTTGCCGTTCGCTGCTGAACAAACGCCAGATATTCAATTCTCTGCAGCCCGGACAGCTCACTGAGCACCACGGACTGCTTTTCATAATTAAACGTGCCCTGTTTCAGAAACATCATGTTCTCCACCTGCAAAAAAGCCCCGGATAACCGGGGCAAATGATGAGTATCGTCCTGTTAACCTGCGGCGCTGACAGCCACCGTAGCCACTGCCACAAAATCGCCGTCAGAAGTCATGCCCACAATGCTGACACTGCCCTGCTTCACGCCTTTCACCGTGGCCACAAGCCCGTTCAGGGTCACCGTGGCAGTCTGTGGATCTGTCGAATGCACACTGATCGCTTTGTCACTGGCTCCGTCAGGTTTTACTGTAAAGGTCAGCGTGGTGGTTGCTCCCACTTTTACACTGGCAGATGCCGGTGCCACCGTCAGCCCGGTAACGCCCACGGTTTCAGTGCCTTCCTCTGCCAGATACGGACGCCCCACACCGCTGATTTTCACTGTGCGGGTCATCACGTCTTTTGAAGCAATGGTTTTACCCAGTGAACTCAGCCAGCCACGGAAAACATCAACAGTACCGTTGGGATATTTGATACGAAACGCGCAGACTTCACCGGAGTCGAACAACTGAACCAGTTTTTTCTGCCCGCTGTCCCCCGGACGCCAGGCCAGCGTCGCCGAAGTATCACCGACTGATTTCTGCCCCTGGGTTGTCGTTTTCCAGTCTGCATCTTCATCATCGAGATAAGTGTCATCTTCTGCATCAGCGGTCATTTCGCCAGGTTGCAGATCCTTCACCATCGCAAGACGCAGCCAGTCAGTGTCCGATAAAGGGTTCACAAACGCATCGCCCTTGCCGGTATACATCCAGAACGTCGTTCCCGCACCTTTCGTTTTTGCCAGTGGATTTGGTGTGGTCATTACCACCTCCTTAATTCGTGTACGTGATCTGGTACGTGATTTCCGCCATCGCCCAGGTGGCCATCTCATTATCACGTTGATAGTTAAAACCGAGTGGGATCAGGGTGTCGATGAGTCCGGAAAGTGCTGGTACATCATTCAGGGCCGGGAAAATGGTGCTCTCCATCCACATATCCAGCTCTGAATCCGGTGCCTGTGCCCGGATGAAGACAGCAATATGCAGAACAGCCTGCCAGTCATCTTCATCCGTCATTTTTCCGGTGTACTGAGCATCACTCAGCCACACCGCCACGGCAGGCAGTTCCTGCGCATCAACAAATGCCGGAAGCCCGTCAAAAAACGTGGCGCTGTCTCCACACTGTTCCCGAAGGCGTGCCAGTACGACCTGGCGGATTTGTGTATGTCGGTTCATCGGGTCAGCCATAACCTCAGTTGTTGTTTCAGTGCATACCCCAGCTGTTTCGGCATTTCCGCAGCAATGATGTGGTCGCGGGCATCTTCAAATGCCTGTGTCAGCGGTCCGGACAGCGGGATTTTCACCACATCAATGGGGTAACGATTTTTGCCATCAATACGTCGCATCACATGCCAGCGACCATTCGCCAGTTGCTGAATAAACGCATCCCGGAAAAGATATTTACCCACCTTCAGCACACTGCCACGGTACTGCAGTTTTCCACCACGCCGGGCCAGTCTGACCCGGGCTGTCCCCAGCTTAATGGCGGGCAGATTGCCCCGGTTAACGCGGATCCTGGCCGTCATTTTTCCTGACGGACTGGCTTTAAACACCCGGACACGCTGACGTACCAGTTTCAGGGGGATCCCTTTCACCTGGTTATCTCCCGCAACGGTATTCCCGGCAACCTGCCGGGTGGCAACCGAGACCGCTTTCTGTGCCACACGGTTTATCGCCCATGCGCTGGCCTGTGGCACCATACGGGTATCAAGGCTGTTCAGATTGCGGATGGCATTCTCAAGCCCCTTCATCCCACACCTCATTACTCAATAAAGATCATTGGCTTACCGTTAAAACGTTCATGCCGTGTGACCGTCCATTGTTGTCCGTCATAAACAACGCGATCCCCGCGCCGTGGGCGGTATCCCGAAGAAAACACCACCAGAGAGACCGCAGGTCCGGACAGAGCATTCAGCTCTGCCAGTGTTTCTCCCGGGATCACAGTCATATCGACATCATTAATCGAGGCTGTCTTTCCCATCTTTCTGACCGTGATCGCATCCATACGCGCTGCCAGCCGGGAAAAGGGATCAGACATTGAGTTTTACCGGCACTTCTTCTGCACTGGTTCCGGCATCTGCCCAGACAACCCCGACCAGCGGATCAGAGCCGCTGTTAGTCAGCTGAACTTTTCCTGACTTCAGATAAACCTTCTTACCCGTTTTCATGTCATCCGTTTTCAGCTTAGGCAGCATAAACACACCTTCGGTTATGCCGTCGCCTGTTTCTCCCTGTGGAATATCGGTCAGCGCCACCGCAAAAACATCACCCACCTGCACCAGATCTCCGCTGCTGATGGCTGCACTTGCAACAATCGCCACCGTTTTTCCTTCTTCTACAAAATTCTTTGCCATAACTGTCTCCGCACAGCCCCGTTCAGGGGCTGATTTCAGGTACAAAAAAAGCCCTTACGGGCCATCAGAGTTGTTGTCTGCGACGTTTACGCCGTACATTTCACCAGGCCGCGGTGATCAACTGGCGCAACACCAGCGTCAATACGCACTTTCGTTGTCACGCCATCCACACTGAAGCCCTCCATCTGATCAATATATGGCGTATCCACACCGTTGAGATAAGCCACTTCAATCGTATCGGAGCCTTTGGACGCAGCCAGGTAGAAGGTGGTCTGGCTGTTATCATCAAGACGAGGCTCTGCAATAACGGTCGCAAAATCTTTCACCGGGTTAATAATACCGGCGTTAATGTCAGCCCCCTTGACACTTGAGGAGCGAATGACCTGGTTAGCAACAGACTCCATCGCCGTCGGTACCAGTACGAACGCAGGACGAATATTCAGATGACGCTCACCCTCTTTCTGAACGCGCATCAACTGGCGGGCTTTATCCAGCGATGCCACGTCCATTGCCGCGCTCTCCAGTACGTTTGCATGTTTCGCTTTATCGAACAGACTTACATTATCTGTGGAGATTTTCGGGTTAGACGTCAGAATGGCATAAACCAGATCGGCAATAGTGGATTTCGCCGCACGGCCCAGCTTCATCGGGACATCGGTCAGCATATTCAGATCATCATTGATAATGGCCTGACGGGTGATACTGAACAGCTCGCCATAGGTCGCCAGTGCAATAGTGGCCTGTTTATCTCCGGGGGTGACGTATTTATATTCTGCCCCTTCACGCACCTGACGCAGAGCACTGAAGCCCCCCATACCCACACGATGGGCAATTTTAAAATCAGACAACTGACCTTTCCGCGTCCACTGTTCATAGGTTTCAGGGGCATCTTCCCAGCCCTGCAGAATGGCTTTGTTCGCAACATCCAGCAGAATATTACCGAAGTCAGACGTACTGTGTATGAACGCCGCACCGACCATCTGCATCGGGTTATAACTGGAAACACCAATACCACGTTCAGTCAGTGACATACGGGCATATTCACGCAGGGTCATCCCGTTGTAGACATTATCACGTTCAGTTTTTTCAAACCCGGCGCGCGCCATCAGCGCCTGGCGGATCCCGTCCCCCACAAAATTACCGTTACCGGCATAAATATGAGCCGGGGTATTTTTATTGGATGGCGTGGACTCGCGCCCCATCTCGTTCAACAGCTTTTCGCGGGCCTGCTCCAGCGAACATTCAGGATCGGCAAGACACTGAGCCTGCAACGACTGATAACGCCCGCCAAACATGGCAAACAGATCATTAATACCGTTTACACGCGCTTTTTGCTCTGCCAGGACCTGCGCACGGATGCTGTTTTCATCCACCACGGGTGCTGCTGCCTGCACTGGCGTCCGGGAGGCTGCAGGTCCATCATCCTGTACGCGTGGAGCACTGTTGCGTGGCGGAGTAATCATATTTCGAATGGATTCCGGCATCTTTTTAAATTCCTCTGTACGTTTTGACTGAATACATGCCATTGCCTTAACAGCGGGTGTCACCTGGTCAGCAAATCCGTGTGCCAGACATTCAGCACCGGACATCCAGGTTTCATCCGCCAGCATGGCGGCAATTTCATCGGTGGTTTTTCCGGTTTTCTGCGCATAGGCTGGCAACAGTACCGATTCGACTTTATCCAGCAAATCGGCATAACTGCGCATATCCTCAGCATCCCCGCCACTGAATCCCCATGGCTTATGGATCATCATGAAGGCATTTTCCGGCATAATGACCGTATCACCGGCCATCGCAATCACGGATGCCATCGAGGCGGCAACGCCATCCACATACACGGTAATGGTCGCCCCCTGATTTTTCAGGGCATTAAAAATGGCGATGCCTTCAAAGACATCGCCACCCGGTGAATTGATATGGAGATTAATGTGGGTGATATCACCAAGTGCATTCAGTTCGCTGACAAACTGCTTCGCGGTAACGCCCCAGAAACCAATCTCATCATAAATATAAATATCTGCGTCACCCGGCCCCCCAGCCTGCATCCTGAACCAGGATTTATTCTTCATGCTGGCTTTCGGTGTCGCGCTGATGCTGTCGTTCAGTTCCGGCACTGTTTCCTCCTTTATCGTTGACGGGGTCAGTATCAAAGACCAGCCCCAGTCTGCTGTTTTCATCAATTTCAGCCTTGCGGCGACGTTTGACCTCATCCGGATTGCGCCCTCCGGCCCGAACCCAGTCGGATTCTGTCGCTGCACCACCCCGGATCTGAATTCTCCAGGCTTCAGCTTCCTTAACCGGATCGATCCACGGCATCACCGGACCGGAATACGTCGCGTTATATAGCGTTTTCATCTCCACATCTGCCGGAATTTTCAGCAGACCTGCCGCAACCACCATATTCAGCCATGTCCGGTACACAGGGCGGGTTACCGCGCCAATAAAACAGTCCTGCAGGATCAGATACCCGTCGGTGGACTCGACCAGCTCCTGCCGCTGGGCACTGTAGGTACCGTTATAGTTACGCGCCGCACTGGAAAAACTCAGACGACTGCCTGCAGCTACTGCACGCAGCTGACCGTTACGAAAGGTTTCAAGATTGGGGTTAGGACGGTCAGATTTGACCATGCCGATATCCTCGCCCTTGCGCAAATCGTCATAAATAATACCCGGGGTGATATGGACTTCCCGCTCGGTCTCTTTGATCCCAGGATCTTCATAGTCCTGCCCGTCCCCTTTACGGATATACAGTCCCAGCGCCGCAGCAATACGCGCTGCCGTCAGTTCCGCATCCTCATACTCCTTAAGGGCACTGATCCGCATCAGCACCCCCGATAACATGGATGAGCCTCGCGTCTGATGCAGACGACGAGTGAACTTCAGGTGGATCATTTTTCCGGCAACGATTTCTTTCGTATCACTCTGCCGGCCGCTGACCGGATAATTTTTATAAACCAGATATTTTTTCGGTCTTCCCCACTCATCAAGAAAAACCCCCTGATTCAGCCCGGCGGATTCATCACTGCGCATGGGAACAAAATCCGGCTCCATCGCTTCAAGCCAGAATGGCACTCCCGCCGTCCGTTCCAGACCATTTCCCGCCCCACTGACCATCTGCGCAAACACTTCACCATCCCGCAGCCAGGTCCGCAGCAGTAAACGCTCAAGCACGGGACGGGTATACTGCCCTGTCACATCCGGACTGACCGACCATTCAGCCCACAACCGGCGGATATCCGCAGCCAGCTCTGCCGCCATTTCCCCGTTTTTTCGTAATGGCTGAGGCTCCACAATAATTCCCCTGGCACCAATCACCCGCTCTTCAAGCTTGTCAAACACACCAATCACCAGGTCATGATTGATATCCAGAAAACGGGCCTGCTCCCGCAGGGAAACCGCACCGTATTTACTGAGCTGATCAGCAGAGCGATTTTCCCGCCGGGCTTTATGTGTCCGGGTCGTTTTCACCGCCTCATAGGCCATGATTAATGCCCTTGAACGCAGTCTGGCTGCTTTCCATCCGGGGGAAAACACGCCTATCACATCATCGATAATTGCCATTAAAACCTCGCCAGTTTAAATCCCGGTTTTCCCCGTCTGCGGTTCTCCATCGCGGCAAGCCTGCGTTCCCACTCCTGACGTCCGGCGCGGATCTGAGAAAGGCTTTCCAGCGTCAGTTGCTGCCCGTTGAAGGTGACAGACTTCCCCTCCAGTACCGCCCTTTCCGCTTCACGGTACCGCTGTATCATTTCTCTGACTTCTTCAGTGCTCACAACCAGCCTCCTGATGTTGTCCATGGATTATCTTCCGCACGCTCCGTCCGCAGTTTTTTCTTCCGGCGACGGCGTTTTTCTGCCCCGGCCGTCAGTTCCGGGGATGCCATTTCACCAGAGCACTCCTGCGGGAAGACGAGCCACGTTTCCCGCTGAGCCCAGTCCGGTGCGGAGGGCCAGCGGATCTTTTCGTAACCATGCAGAACGGCAAGCGCATCCGCATAAACCAGCAGGTCAAACGCCTCGTTAGCGCCCCTGCCCGGTTTTCGCCATTTTCCGTCACTGCCGCGTTCTTCATAGGTCAGCTCATCGTAAAACCACCGCCCCAGCCAGTCGGGAAAGTGGATATAGTTCGGCCCGGGTGTGTCACGCCACAGGGCATTATTTACACGGTCCTTAAACGCATCCGTCTGAACCAGCCACAACGCGACATCGCCACTGGCTCTGGCCCGGCGGGCACTTCTGCCGGTATTATCCGGAAAGGTCCTGTTAATCAGTCTGTCACGACGAAGACCATCCCCCTTGAACAGATACACCCTGTTGCCCAGCCCTTCACTACGGCACCGACGCCAGAAACGATAGGCGTTATCTGTCACCCCGGCTTCCCCTCCCGTATCCACCGCCATGGCCATCAGACGCATGCGCACATCCGGATCAGAAGCCAGCGGCCATGTTTTATGGAACACATCCGTCAGCAACAAATCCCAGTCCTCCGGATATGCCGCCGGATCAATCGGCAGACTTTCACCGTTGGGACTGCAGCGCAGTGAATGCCGGATGTTGTAGCGATCAACAATCCAGCGTTCCCCCTGCTCTCCGTATCCGGTGATCTGCACAACAAAACGGCGATTTTTACCGCCCTGGACGTCAACCGTTGCCTCAATAAAACGCACACCATCCGGCACAGATCGCCGGGGAAACGGCTCGGCACGCTGTTCAAGCAGTTCACTTTTACGCTGTTCCGTGGCTGAACGGGGCAGATAGGGGCGTCCGATATCGGTGTTCACCACCGCCTTCAGGGTCTCTTCACTGCCGGTTCGCTCATACTCTTCTTCTGCCGCCAGCAGTTTAAAAATCAGTTGTTCCCAGGTCTGAAACGCCGCAGCCGGACCCTCCATCCAGAAACTTGCTATTCTGGAATTTCGGGGGGTTCCGGTGATACGGCCATCCGCCGCTGCCCGTTCGCCTTCCCGCAGCCAGATCCCCTGGTTATTCAGTTCACGCTTCTGTTCCGGCGCAATCAGGCCGCGGCAGTGCGGACACATCAGGCGGGCCGCCTGCCCGGCAGCCACAAAATCAGGGTTGTTCCGGTAACCGGTCATGTTATCCATCACCGGCTGAAAATATTCCCCGCAGTGCGGACACGGCCAGTACCACCGGCGACGATCCCCCCGGTTATACAGGGACAGGATCCCCGTGGTTGGCGGAGCCTCATGTGCACCACCACAGCGCCATTTGGTATCGGTGATATCCCGCCCCGGTGAACTCTCAACCAGGGTCATCCCGGAGGACATAAAGGTGGTGGTACGCTTTGAGGCCAGGGTGAAGGCATCCCCTTCCCCGTCCACGTTCTCAGGGAAACGGTCATAATCCGTCAGCGCCACACGACGGTAATCCGAGGAGGAAAATACGGTGATCGACGGCCAGCCAATTTTCAGGAATGAGCCGTCAAGAAACATTTTGTCGTGGACGTTGTTGTCATTACGGGAAGGACTGAGACGTTTACTCACTTCCGGACTGTGACGAAACGTCCTGGAAAGACGCGTTCTGGAATGCTCACGCGCCTTGGTTTCGGTCATCTGCACCACCAGCATATCCGCCGGATCACAGATGATGCCGTACACAATCCAGCCATCAATCAGCCCTTCTGTTTTCCCGGTCCGCGCCGGTCCCACAAACACCACCGCGTCATATTCACGGGCTGATAATGTATTAATGGGGTCAATCATATAGGGCGTCAGCGATGACTCCCACGGACCGGAAGTATTGGCTCCCCGTGGTACCCGCATATAACGTCTGATGGCTTCCGCTACTGGTAACCGGCTGGGCGGGCGAAACAGCGAGGCCACTTCGCGCCAGATATCGGATGCGCGGCTATGGCTCTCGTTCACCTGATTCACATATCGGCCTCATCACAACAGTCAATGACTGCCTTTTCCAGTGTGTCGCGGATCTCATCAACCACAATCTGTACTTCATTCAGTTGTGATGCAGTCCACCCTCTGTCCCTCTCCAGCCGGTCAGGCCAGGTTTCCAGTACCTGAACTATCGCTTTCACCACGACGGAAAACGACCGCCTGACATCACTGACAGGCACAAGCTGAACAGTTTCATGCTGAAATTTAAGACGCTCGCGCTCGGACTGATACCATGCCTTACGAGCGTGAGGATCCATATCCTCATCTTCTGCTGATGGTGGTTTTTCCAGCAACGAAGTTATCAAATCCGTCAGGAGATACAGTTTTTTCTTTTCATTACTGCCTGGTGCAAGAGGAACATCTGCCATTCTGGCGGCGACAGTCTGTCGGTGCAGGCCTGAAAGGGATGCCAGTTGATTAATATTGAACTTCATATTTTTCAGCTCGCCGTCCATTCACGCCTCCTCCACAAATACCGCAGAACAGAAGTGACTCTGTTTTTTTTGTAAAGAAACAGCGCCACGCAAAGATGTCGAACAAAAATTAACCTTAATCATCATCTTTTCAGAACGAATGTGCTTAAAAACAACAAGTTACACACATGATGATGATGACGATAAAATCACAAAAATGCGCTTTTTTCCGCGCCGACCCGCCCCGTGGGCAGGCCACCCCACCGGGAGGACCCGCGCAAATAATAACGGTTATCAATTGCAATAAAACCCGGTTTCTTCCACCATCGCACCGGACAGGCGACCATGAGGGGACAACGCCGCGCTCCGTTAACGCGGTAAACCCCGGTGTGTATCGTTTTTGATTACCCCCGCACACTCGCGCAGAGGAGTCTCCCTGTCGGGCTGCGGTCTCTGTTAATGCAGGAATACGGCGACAATACCGCGCATGGATAATAAGGTCACTCAACACACTGGCTGTAATGCAGCGGATACCATGCGGCATTTAGCGGCATTCATCGTACACTCAACGGTTAGCGCTTCATTCGTGGCATTCACCTGAAAGCTCCGGGTGTGTAATTGCGTACATTTACCACTGAACGAACCTTCAACAAGAACACGACCACGCTGCAAAATACGGAACGGAATTGTTCCCTGAAAAGGCTTTACGGTTACCAGTAATTTCTTCATGTATCCTCCGGATAATAAAAAGCCAGCTTAGTGCACTGAGTGCGGATATATTCCTGCGCCCCTTCCAGCTGCTTCTGCATTGTCATCAACCGTTCTCTGAGGATGAAATAATCCCGTTCAGCGGTGTCTGCCAGACGGGGACCGCCTGCATTATCCACGCGGGCGGGGCCGGTGGCTTCACGCACGGTACCGGGGCAGGTGGCGTTGATCCGCAGGCGCTTACGACCAGCGGCAACATCAGCACGCAGAGTTTCATTTTCAGCTCTCGCATCGGCTAATTCCCTCGAGTATTTTGCATCGAGCACAGCAACATCACGCTGGCGCACCTGCATGTCAGTAATGGTGGCGTTTGCCAGTTTCAGCTCACTGACTTTTTTATCGCGCTGCGCTTTGTAGGTAATGGCGTTATCGCGGTAATGATTCAGCCCCAGACTAAGCGCACCACAGGCCACCAGCAGGGCAATGATGACCACACACAGAACGCGGTTCATATCCCCCTCACCCCAGCATCCCCGACGAAGACAACATCATCCAGCCCAGGGAAAGAAAAAGAGCAACCAGCATTAGTGAAAATGAAATACCGACGATTATACAAAGGCCCTTCGCCAGCATTATGAGTTTGTCTGACATCTTTACCCCTTAATAGCAGTAATTAACCGGGCAACCCCCCATAAAAACGGAATCAGCCAGACCAGCAAAAATTTCCAGTCCATTTTTATCATCTTCATGCTGCGGTAGCTCTCCATGCAGCAAGCAGACCAGCAATCCACTGAACACCTTTTGGGGTGAATTTAACCTGCGTAAAAGCATGACCATTGCCCGCCTCGCCCGTTTTCACGCTAAACCGCCCCGCATCCAGGTGATGCGAGTAAGGCGTCATTTTTCCAGCGAGGCGATACATTATTCCGTTCTCCAACAAAAACAGCCGGAAATCGGTTTCTTTGATACCGAATAACTTAGCAACTTCCCGGAATCCCATCAGACCAGATGCTTCAACATAGTTATCAACAAATTCAGCCTTCGGCGCTGCTATTGCCAGTTGATTTTCCAGCTCTGCTTTCTGTTCTGCCAGTTTTGCCGCAAATCGCAACGCCTCAGGTAAAGTCCGGGGGATCTGAATACCATGCATCGCTTTGAGTCTTGCCAGCACAGAACGACGAACGGCCTTTGACTCCCTCATGCCAACGAGCATCATCTGGTCAAAATCCAGATCATAGTATGCCGTTCTTGTCTGGTTATTGTTTAACCGGAATTTTTTCCAGGTTACCTCAAGCTCAAGTTCGTCCTCAATTTTTGCAAGGAACTTACGCGGTTCATGAGGTGGTTTCCCTGCCTCAACCCGGATGGGGTTAATAATGTTATTCAGAAAATCCAGACTACTCATGGATATTTCATGATCGACAGAAATCATCTCTTTCATGGCTGATTCCTTTTAGTGATGAACCCTGCGCACAGGAATAACCAGCCCAAAGAGGGTTAACCAAACCACTGCCGGTTATCCACCAGGGCTCATCCTGAAAGGTTCTTTGGTTTATTTACGCTTGTGCGAAGCGCAGAAATGACAAAGGCACCATTACGGTGCCTCTGCGTGAAATAATGATCATGACTTTATCCACTTACATTTTGCCAGTTCGCAGGATTTCGTGTTATCCGTCCGCGTGAGTAAACGTCATTTTTCAGCAAAATATTCTGCTATCTGTCGATGTCCCAGCACGCCAGCGCACTTTCCTGGTCACGACGGGATACCTGACCGTAGCAGTTATTTGAGCGGATACGGCAGTCTCTGCCACCGTCCTTAATCCACCAGCGAATCGCTTCGCAGGCACCTTTTCGATCGCCTGCATTAATTCGTTTATAAAACGTCGACGGGAAACACTTACCGGGACCAATGTTGTACGGACAGAATGACGCGATCCCCGCTTTCTGGGGTTCAGTCAGTGGCACTCTGATGTTTTTCTCCACCCATGCCAGCGCCTTATCACGTTCAATGCCATTAACCTGGTCGCATTTTTCCTTCGACAACTTAATCCCCGGAACAACAGGTTTACCATCCACCAGAATGGCACCACGGCAGATGGTCCAGATACCCGCGCCATCACGGTATGCCGTGGTGTGGTTACCTTCCTTTTCATCCAGAAACTGGTCAAGAATGTCAGGCGCAGAAGCACCTGCGGCAATCAGCGCCAGAACCGCAGCCGATAAACCATAACGGACTTTCTGACTCACCGTCTCACTCTCCCCGGGCTGCCTTACGCCGGTCCTCTCTGATTTTGAAATACAGATTGGTGAGGTATGTCAGCAAACCAAAAAACAGACTCCCCAGCACTCCAATAGCCGTCCACTGTGAGGGCGTGACATTATCCAGTATCTGAAACAACCAGTATCCCGTCCCCGCCGCCGATGTGCTGTACGACACACCCGTTGCTATTTTTTCCATCTGATACATGCCCTCGCCTCCCGACTGACGGAAGTCCGCAGAAACAACAGGGTCACCCGCCTCCTGACTGGTGACCTGCATATCACCCCTTACTGAGGCATGAAAGGGTCAGCTGCCGGTTGTTCCGGCTCAGGCAAGCCCCCTGACGCTTCAGCTGGCGCACCTGTCAGCTCTGCCAGAATCGCATCCACCTCCGCATCTATCTGTGACTCAAAGGTTGCACGAATTTTTTGTTTCAGGACGCTGCTCACTTCTTCAGAGCGCAGCGCATCCTTCACTGCTTCTGCAGTGACCAGTTTATTAATATCACTCATGAGATTTTCTCGTTTACGGGAAAGGTTACTGAAGGGAACTGTCCTGCTGCCCGGCACTGATTTTTTCAGCGGCCCTTTTGTCAATCTGGCTACGCCAGAAATTACGGACAGCTTTAAAACCACCGGAAAGCAGCACCAGCACACACACCACCGTACAGAAGTACAGCAGGAATTGTTGAATAAAAGTCATCGTTCCACCGTATTGTGCATAATGATGAAAAACGTCAGAATAAACATGACTTCATAGACACTAATGTCATTTGCTTTCTTCTTTGCCCCTCCCAGGACACCGGAGGGGCTTTTTTTGCTTACCGTCAGGCTGCCGGGCTGTTCACTTCCACTGTCAGCGTGTCAATCCACGTTTCATACGTGGCTGTATTCGACGCATCCGTCAGAATAAGCGTGTTTTCCTGTCCTTCATATTTAAAACAGGACAGCTGTGTGGTCGGGGCTTTTACCGTATCCACGTATGGCGTCACCGTGTTCTGGCCTCCTCCCGCATATACCAGCTCCAGTGTGTGCCATTCACTGTTCAGCGTACCGTATCCCGCAACACGCGTCTGCGCTGCACCATTGTGCATCAGACTGAGTTTGCCATCCGTTTCTGTCTGCAGATAGAACGCCACCAGGAACGGATGGGTACCCTCCGCCTTATTGGTAAATTCCACACCTTCCGGGATATCGCTTTCCTTCAGCTGCAGATACATCGCCAGGGCTATCTGTTTTCCGTTCGCACTCCCCGGTATTTTAAAGCGACAGGTGATTTTGCCGCCGTTTTTCAGCAGTTCCGCCGCATTTGCCACTTCACGGGTCAGCTTCAGGTTCATTGCTTCATCCTGGCTCAGTTTCAGCGCCCGCCCGGAAGTACTGCTTTCATCCTGTACCACTTCCGCCTTACCTTCGCTCAGCGTCCAGCCCTGTGCGGCATAAGCACCTTCACTTTCTGCACCGCTGTACAGGGTGGTAACGTTACTCTTCGGTTTTGCCGGTTCCGGATAGTTTTCCGTTATATCTCCACCGGCAAGGAACGGTCCGTTACGCCCTGCATGGGTCAGGATTGCGGTGGCTATACGGTCCGGCAGGATGCCGCGACGGGCCCAGGAACTGAAATGCATGGCGCGTGTCGGGTTCGTCCAGTTACCCGCCGTGCGTGATGCTGCACCGTAATAATTTGCTTCCGGCACATCCGGATCTTCTGCCGGGTTATTGGTCGGAACATTCACGCCGGTCTCATCCTTCATAAGTTCGACAAAATGCACATTCGGCTCACTGTTTTTACGGTACGCGCCATAAACCAGGCTGTATTGTGTCGGGTACTGCTGCTTCCACCAGAAGGTGGTATCACCACATACCCACGGTACGCGGGCCGCATCACCACCCAGACACTGACCGGCATATGCCGCCAGATCGGTACGGAACTGCTTCACCATGGCCGTAAACAACGCCGGATGTCCCGTGTAACCTGAAGACATACAGTCACCCTCGCCCTGCATCCAGTACACGGCCAGCAGGACGTTTTTCGGATTCTTTTCAAGGGCCGCCTTCGTGCGGGCAATTAAATCCATGTACAACGGTTTACCCACACCCCAGCGGGAGGAATCCGCTGTTGCCCCCGTCTCCGGGTTATAGGTACCCTCATCACGATCGGTAAACGCAGAGCCGCCACGACTGCACGGCACAATCAGGATCCCCGCATTAACCGGAATATAGGGCAGAAGACGTTTGGCAATATGCAGGCCGTGCCCGACACAACCATACTGACCACGGGAAAGGTCCGCGTTGGGGTGATTTTTGGCACTCATGTCTTCAACGTCATGGAGACAGTGATCGGCCTCAATCACATCGTTGTATTTACAGGCAGCACCACCCGGTCGGACCACACTGCGGCGGGCCAGCTGCTTAATGCGTGGATCGGGACGGTCGTAGCTGTCAGGCAGGGGCATACCTTCGCCGGTTGCCATATTGTTGGACTGACCTGCGGTGACCAGCACATAGTAATATTCAGGCTCACGGGTCGGATCGCTCACCACCGCACCGCCTTCCTCCGGTGTCACCACGACAGGCGTGGTGACATCCCCTTCTGCGGCAATCGCCTGATGGTATACATCTTCAGTGCCACTTACAGATGAAACAGACATTGCTCCATAAGGCTGCCATCCTTCACCAATTTTTTCGTTCAGTTTCCGCTTTAGCTCATCTGCGCTCCTGGCTGAAACCACATCGTAATATTTAAATGCCATGAATCCTCCAGGTCGGGATAATGTTGTGAGTCAGATGAGGGGCGGGCTGAAGTCCGGAAGTTACAGGACAATGGCAGGAGGAAGACTACAGCCCGCAATACGAAAAAGGCCGCGCAGTTGCGCAGAGTGATTACTGTCGGGTATTATTCGCCAGCTGAAAAATTGATTACTTCACGTTTTGTTGTTTATTCCTTGCTGCCCGCATCTCACCATGCGGGCTTTTTTTATCCATAAGAAAGCCCCTCCGGAGAGGGGCTGACGCTGCGTATCTGTATCATCATGCGCATGGTGCCGGGTGCCTCCCGGTGAGTTCAGTATCAGCACCTGAACCCGCACAGAAAGGATAAGGCTAAACGAAAACACCTGTACTGATATGCCCCGCCGCTGAGGGGGATTCACCATGCGACGCGATTTTTAACAAATTTTCCGCCAGCCAGACAATAATCAACCTACGGAAGTGTGAATGATTTAACGTTTTAGATAAGAATGTTGGTTGTTGCCACATCCCCGCTCAGAACATAATGAGCCTGTTGAAAACAACGATAACTTCAGGGTACTATTTTCAGGCAAATCATAAAAAATATATTCTCATGCATAC
>OGQQ01000862.1_pt1 | contig 26942 bp, 21 predicted proteins | sample 1553281 | NCBI WGS metagenome assembly OGQQ01 (sample SAMEA2579937, study PRJEB22360) | human gut metagenome | biome: human gut; feature: human-associated habitat; material: faeces | place: Denmark | collected 2008/2010 | reverse complement strand
CCCTGCCAGCCGATAGAGTCGGTGAGGGTGCCGCCGATGATGGGGGCGACGACCGGAGCCACGCCGTTGACGGCGCCGATCAGCGCCAGCATCCGGGCCAGGTCGCGGCCTCCGAACCGGTCGGTGGCGACCGACCGCGAAATGACAATGCCGCCCGAACCGGCGATGCCCTGCAGGAAACGCGCAGTGACGAATTGGCGGATGTCCGAGGCGAAGATGCAGAGCAGGGTGGAGCCGATGAAGAGCCACATGGCCGTCAGCAGCGGCGTTCGGCGTCCGTATTTGTCGCTCAGGGGACCGAAGAGCAGCTGTCCGGCAGCCAGGCCGATCATGCTGGTGGTGAGTCCCATCTGCACCATCGACGAGGAGGTATGGAAGAAATCCGTCATGGCGGGCAGCGTCGGCAGGTACATATCCGTTACGAACGGACCGAATGCTGTCAGCAGGCCCAGCAGGACGAGCAGGTAAATTTTGCTGTTGTCTTTGTTCATAATACGCTGTTTTATCGTAGCAAAATTACTCTGAATTTTCGCCCTGCGAATCGCCTTTTGGGACGGGGTGTAGTTCAATTTCGGAACTGTCCGGACCGAAAAAATCCATGTATCAACCCACTTGGGAGAGGCTTTATTTGCCGATTCCGAAGTAGCGGAATCCGGCGGCTATGACTTCCGGTTTGTCGAAGATATTGCGGCCATCGACGATCGTCTCGCCGCGCATCGCCGTGTACAACTGGGCCCAGTCGGGCATGCGGAACCCGACCGAATCGAGCCTGGACAGGTCGAGCGCGGAGTGGACCGGGCGCGGGGCGACGGGGCCCTCGGCGCCGGCGTAGTAGTCGGCGGTGCTGACCGGCACGACCCTGTCGCCGTTGCCGTTGGCGGACTCGAAGACGGCGCGGGCGATGTCGGCCCAGGACTTGACCGCGCCCGAGCCGGTGCAGTTATAGGTGCCGTAGGGGGCATGCGAGCCCAGCACGTGGAAGATGGCGGCCGCCATGTCGCGCGTGAAGGTCAGGCGGCCCAGCTGGTCGTCCACGACGGTTACCTGCGTGAGCCCGTCCCCAGGGTCGGCGACGCGGTCGGACAGGCACTTCATCGTCTTCACGAAGTTGTGCCCCTCGCCGATGACCCAGGAGCTGCGCATGATGTAGTGGCGGGGGCACCCGGCCACGTCGATGTCGCCGGCGGCCTTGGTCTGGCCGTAGACGGACAGCGGGCTGAGGGGTTCCTCCTCGGTATGGACCTCGGCGGTGCCGTCGAAGACGTAGTCGGAGGACACGTGGACCAGCGTGATCCCGTGATCGGCGCAGGTGCGGGCGAGCAGGGCCGGCCCCGTCGCGTTGGCCTTCCAGGCGGCCACGCGGCCCTCGGGGGTCTCGGCCCTGTCAACGGCGGTGTAGGCGCCGCAGTTGATCACGGTGCCGTAGAGCGACCAGTCGTACCGTGCGTAGGCGTCCGGGTCGGACATGTCGAAGGTGTCGATGTCGCAGAAGTCGAAGTCCTTGGCGACGCCGCGCCCCTCGGCCAGCGCGCGGACCGCATGCCCCAGCTGGCCGTTGCACCCGGTGACGAGCGTCCTTTTGGGCGCCATGGGGACGACGTCCTTGAGCATCGGGTGGTTGAGGTCGGCCTCGGAGACCGTGGCCTGCTCGAGCGGGATCGGCCACTCGATGGCGAGCTCCGGGTCGGCGAGGTTCACGAAGGTGTAGGTCCTCTTGAGCTCCAGCGACCAGTGGGCATCCACCAGGTAGGTGTAGGCGGTGCCGTCCTCGAGCGCCTGGAAGGAGTTGCCCACGCCGCGCGGGACGTAGATGGCCTTGCTCGGGTCCAGGGTACAGGTGAAGACATTCCCGTAGGTGGCGCTGCCCTCGCGCAGGTCCACCCAGGCGCCGAAGACCGAGCCGCGGGCGACGGAGATGAACTTGTCCCAGGGCTCGGCGTGGATGCCGCGGGTGACGCCCCTCCTGTCGTTGTAGGAGATGTTATTCTGGACGACGCGGAGGTCGGGGATGCCCAGGGCGGTCATCTTGGCGCGCTGCCAGTTCTCCTTGAACCAGCCGCGCGAGTCGCCGTGGACGGCGAGGTCGACGACCTTCAGGCCCTCGATGCCGGTCTCGGCGACGGCGAGGTCCTTCTCGAATGTGATGTCTGCCATGTGGGAAAAGCTCCTATCGAAGAGGTTGGGTAACCGGGGGCGCCCGCGCGGGGACGCAGGATCATCCCCATGCCCTGCGACCCCGCGCGGGCGCCCCGCGGTGCAGTCCGTCGGGGTTCGGTCTACTGGCCCTGTGCGCGGTAGCGGGCCTCGGTGGCCTCCTTGGCCGGTCGCCACCAGGACTCGTTCTCGACGTACCAGTCGATGGTGGCCTTCAGGCCCTCGGCGAAGTCGGTGTGGGCCGGCCTCCAGCCGAGCTCGCGCTGGAGCTTCGTGCTGTCGATGGCGTAGCGGCGATCGTGGCCGGGGCGGTCGGCGACCCAGTCGAAGTCCTCGGGGTCGCGGCCCATGGCCTCCAGGATCATGCGCAGGACGGTGATGTTGTTCTTCTCCCCGTCGGCGCCGATGAGGTAGGTCTCCCCCATGCGGCCCTTCGTGAGGATGTCCCATACGGCGCTGGAGTGGTCCTCGGTGTGGATCCAGTCGCGGACGTTCTTGCCCTTCCCGTAGAGCTTGGGGCGGACGCCGTCGATGATGTTGGTGATCTGCCTGGGGATGAATTTCTCCACGTGCTGGTAGGGGCCGTAGTTGTTGGAGCAGTTGGAGATCGTGGTGCGCAGGCCGTAGGTGCGGGTCCAGGCGCGCACGAGCATGTCGGAGCTCGCCTTGGTGGAGCTGTAGGGGCTCGAAGGCCTGTACGGCGTCTCCTCGGTGAACTTGGCCGGATCGTCGAGCGCAAGGTCGCCGTAGACCTCGTCGGTGGAGACGTGGTGGTAGCGGATTCCGTATTTCCGGACGGCCTCCAGGAGGCGGAAGGTGCCCTCGACGTTGGTGCGCAGGAAGGGCTCCGGGTCGGCGATGGAGTTGTCGTTGTGGCTCTCGGCGGCGTAGTGGACGATGGCGTCGTGGCCCGGGACGATCCTATCGAGCAGCTCCGCATCGCAGATGTCGCCCACGACGAGCTCCACGCGGTCCGAGGGCAGCCCGGCGATGTTCTCGGGGTTGCCGGCGTAGGTCAGCTTGTCCAGGACGGTGACATGTACCCCGGGGTGGTTGTCGACCACGTAGTGCACGAAGTTGCTGCCGATGAAGCCGCAGCCTCCCGTGACGATGATGTTCTTGGGTTCAAAAATCTCAGACATGAAAATCCAATCTGAAGCAAGTACAGCTTCTTTAGTATGCCGCAGGAAGTGACGCCGCGACACTATTCAACAAAACTATCGGACATTTCGGCATGCGATAAGAGCCATAACCTTCGCAGAATTACTTCCCCTACAAAACGCCTCCGGAATGCAGTCTTTGTCGTACCGGAAGACCGAATTCCAAGTTATTTTGCGTAAGTAATGTCCTGTTTTGGCGCCGACCGGGAAATAGCATAACGATGATTCCCGCGATCTTGAAAAACAGGGACGAAAGAATGGTATTTTCCACTCGTCTTAATCTTGTAAATCTCATCCACGCTATACGGAAGATTAGGGAAATCAGCCTTTGAGATCAGCACGAAATAATTCGAGGAAAACAGCACATGATGGGCAAACTCATCAGAATGAATCTCTTTTAAGCCCTCATCGACAAATACGATAGAGTCATGAACAGACGAAAGCTGGTTTCGCCAATCATAATCGGTCAGGGCGACACAGGGGCAATCGCATTGCAAGGAAACACCCGACTGCTCGCCCGTTCGCATGTAGTCTGCGACCATGTCAAACAGTGTCGTCTTACCCGTGCCGCTATCGCCACGCACAATAGTGATGTTCCGCTTGATGGTAAATGTGTACTTGGTTCCCCTGCGGCGGGAAATCTTAACGAGATGCGAACCGTTCATAAGCAGCACCTACAGATACGGAATCGACTCGTGAATCAATTCGGCCATGTTATGAACGATTCGACCGCTGTTCACGACTTTGATTTTAAAATCCTCGCGACCAAAGTCCATCACATGATAGAGATTCACAACGAGTTTGCGGCCTTTCGCCATGTCGAGAATCCACTTGGCACAGTTGTCACCACAGGTAGAAGCGTTAAAAATATGCTTACGATCAAATCTCATAAGCAGCAACGTTTTCACGCCACCAGAAAGCTGGAGTGGGGAGATGGATCCAAGCACAGGGCTTTCAATGACGTTTTCGGAGACAACGTCCGATCGATCGACATCTTTAATTATCGAGACTGCATAGGGATCCGTAATCCAAGAAGACCGGTAAGAGTTTTTGAAATATGTCGCTGTGTTGTAAATCGCTTCTGGCGTATCGCCAAAGTAGACGCTTAACACATCCACTCCCAATCATATTGGCTATATGGTCACCGTAATCTTAACGAAAGGGGCCACCAGATAACGGTGGCCCCTAAAAGAAAGCAAGAAGGCGCTAGTACTCGCGCGGGCTGTTGACGATCTCGCCGGCGGCGACCTTCTTGAGGTGCTGCCCGTAGACCGACTTGCCGTAGGCCTCGGCTGCCTCCTTAAGCCCCTCAGTGGTGATCCAGCCGTTCTCCCAGGCGATCTCCTCGGGCACCGAGACCGGCAGGTCCTGGGAGTGCTCCACGGCGCGGACGAACTCAGCGGCTTCGTGCAGGCTCTCCATGGTGCCGGTGTCCAGCCACGCGTAGCCGCGGCCCAGGGTCACCACGGACAGCGTCCCCTCCTCAAGGTACATCTGGTTGAGCGTGGTGATCTCCAGCTCGCCGCGGGCCGAGGGCCTTACCTCATGCGCCTTGGCGGCCACGTCGCCCGGGTAGAAGTACAGGCCGGTGACGGCGTAGGAGCTCTTGGGCTCGGCGGGCTTCTCCTCGATGGAGACGGCCCTCCCCTCCCCGTCGAACTCCACGACGCCGAAGCGCTCGGGGTCGTCCACGTGGTAGCCGAAGACCGTGGCGCGGCCCGACTCGGCGTTCTGGACGGCGCGCGTCAGGTGGCGCGACAGGCCGTTGCCGTAGAAGATGTTGTCGCCGAGCACCAGGGCGCACGGCTCGCCGGCGATGAAGTCCTCGCCGATGGTGAAGGCCTGGGCCAGGCCGTCCGGCGAGGGCTGCTCTGCGTAGGAGAGGTTCACGCCGTAGCGCGAGCCGTCCCCGAGCAGGCGCTCGAAGTTGGGCAGGTCGGTCGGCGTGGAGATGACCAGGATGTCCCGGATGCCCGCCAGCATGAGGGTGCTAAGCGGGTAGTAGATCATGGGCTTGTCGTAGACCGGCAGCAGCTGCTTGGAGGTCACGAGCGTGAGCGGGTACAAGCGCGTGCCGGACCCGCCGGCGAGGATGATGCCTTTCATAAAAATCCTCTCGATTGACAATCGTTGAGCAAAAGCCGCTGATTACAGAAGCATAGTTACATATCTAATTAAATTATACGCACCGGCAGCAACCTTCCCGTCTTCTTATTTAAATCGGACAGCAGAAACACGCAACTCTTTCTGCATTTCTAGCGAGGCAACAAATGAAAAAGTACAATGGGCAGTGTCCAACAAACGAAAGGTAAACAATGCGAGTCGAAACAACCGGAGTATGCAGAGGAAACTGGAAGATCTACCAGCAGCTTAAGATTGAAGGCATTCATAAAGGCTCCAGCGTAACAGCCCAAGCGGCTACAGACGATAACCGCTGTTTACCTTTATCCCTCCTAAAATTCCGGGACAATAGCTGCGATTCGAACTCATACGTCCTTGTCGTCCCCGATCCCGATGCTCGCACCATCAAAATTGAATTTAGCGAAATCGGCCAAGACGGTCTCACCCTAAGCAGCGAATCCCTTTCGCTCAATTGCAAGAGTATCAAATGGGAGTCTCGCCTTAACTACAAAATTAAACCCGACATGTGCAGCAAACTCCGAAACTACGATGACGTTTCAGAGTTTGACATGGCAACAATTGATTTCTGGCAGTGCATCGAAGATTCAAGCGACTATATCCTTAGATGCACGGTGAGGACGCCGTATCGTAGCGACTCGCAAATCAAAATTCGCTGCCTCGATCGAGCCCTTAATGAAGTTAACTTGAACATTGTCGATTTCGGATCGAACGTAACGTGTGTTGGATTTACGTCTGAGAAAAAGCAACTTGAAACGCAGTTCTCAATTCGCATGCCAAAGGCGTTTGATCGTTACTACTTTGTTATTGACGATCAAAATCACCCATCATTCAGTGCATTTGACTGCTTGACGCCCGATAAATTAGGCTCGCTTCTTGAGGAGACCAACTTTCTCTTTACCCATGCGCAGTTTGATCCTGAATACCCCGAATGGTTCACGGAGCATAAGGCAACCATCGGCGCTCTGGAGAAGCAGAGAAAAATCGTCTTCAACTGCGCTCCGAAGTTCAGCATCATCGTCCCTCTTTACAACACGCCCATTCCGTTTTTTAACGATATGGCCGAATCCGTAAATAACCAGTCTTATGCAAACTGGGAGCTCATCCTAGTTAATGCAAGTCCTGACAATCAGGAACTGAAAGCTCGTGTTGAGCAGGAAACGGCCCACGACAACAGAATTAAGTCAATTAACCTTACCGAGAATAAGGGCATTTCTGAAAACACAAACGCCGGCGTTGCCATCGCTTCGGGTGATTTCGTTAGCTTCTTTGACCATGACGACATTCTTGAACCGGACTTGTTGTTCTCGTATGCCGAAGCAATTGAAAATAATGATGACGTCGATCTTCTTTATTGTGATGAAGATAAACTCATGCCCGATGGAAAGCTAGCGCAGCCGTTCTTTAAGCCGGATTTCAATATCGATCTGCTCAGAAACAATAACTATATCTGCCATATGCTTACCATCCGTAAGTCTCTGCTTGATACTCTAGAACCGAACACGAAAGAGTTCGATGGAGCACAGGACCATAATCTGACTCTCCGCGCCGTGGAAAAGGCAAGGAAAGTTCATCATGTTGCAAAGGTTCTATATCACTGGCGCCTAAGCGAGACATCGACTGCGGCAAATGCCGACAGCAAGCCGTATGCCGCTATCGCAGGAATCAAAGCAGTTCAGAATCATTTGGACAGACTTGGGCTCAATGCGAAGGTCGAACAAGCACGTCGTCCCTTTACATATAAAGTAACCTACGCCGTGCCAGATTCTCATCCACTCGTGTCGATTATCATTCCGACTAAAGATCACGCCGACATTCTGGATAACTGCATCACGTCAATTGTCGAGAAATCAACATATGACAATTACGAGCTTGTCATAATCGAAAACAACAGCACGGAAAAGGCAACATTCGATTACTACGATAAGTTGCAAGCAAAATATCCTGATATCGTTCGCCTTGTAACTTGGGAACACGAATTCAATTTCTCCAAACTCATGAACTTTGGCGTTGCTCACGCCAAGGGTAACTATCTCTTGCTGTTGAATAACGATACTGAGGTAATTACGCCCAATTGGATTGAAACCATGCTTGGCATCTGCGCACGTGAGGATGTTGGCGCAGTTGGCGCAAAACTCTACTATCCCGACAACACCATTCAGCATGCGGGCTTATGCGTCACTGGTGGCGTGGCAGGACATCTTTGCCAAAGCATGCCAAAGGATAACTGGGGATACTTTGCACTCAACGATGCACAACAAGACTTCAGCGCCGTCACTGCAGCTTGCATAATGACCAAGCGTAGCGAATATGAGAAAGTCGGAGGTTTCACCGAAGAGCTTCAAGTCGCATTTAATGATGTTGACTTTTGCTTAAAGCTACGCGAGATCAACGACCTGATCGTATACACACCCGAAGTCGAGCTCTATCACTACGAGTCGATTTCTAGAGGCGTTGAAAACAATACGGAGAAGCAGATTCGCTTCCACAAAGAGGTCGCATACATGAATTATCGCTGGGCTAAGCATTACGTCGAAGGCGATCCCTATATGAATCCAAACTTTACCGTTGGGGAACCCGCGAATCGTTATTATCATTTGTAAATAATGAGTATTTGCTCATTTGAGTGCTGCTGAATATCGCGAAACTACGCTGCCGATAGTGAGGTCTCCGAATGCTATGCTTTTTCCCAGCCAAACAGAGAATTTGACCGAGCGCTGGGTTGGCATGTGAGGGAACACCTTAAGGTTGTGCCGCGGGATGGAGCGCAGGTAGCAAAACGGCACCGGAGCCCATGTCGGGCCCGGTGCCCAAGCTTGCGGCCATCGAATCAACGCCTTTTATCTAAACTGTTAGATAAAAGAAAAAGCCTGAGAGCATTACGCGAAGACCTACATACAAGTTGCAACACTAATAAAGCGAATGAGATACAGGCAGTTCATTAGACACATGCCTAAAGTAATGAAGACAATTGATGATGAATTGAATCTAAATAAGCGAGTTCTTAGTCCAAACAACAATGCAGGTAGAGCAGGCAAAAAATATCGACCCTGAACACCCAGAATAATTTTTTCGTAATTGAACGTCCAACCCAGCCACATAGATGCAATAGAACCGAGTGCAGCCAAAGCAAAGGCAATAATGAATAGAACGGAACAAGATGGATTGAGGAATGAAGGCTCATCTTCAGAATCAAGACAGCAGATAAAACCAAACAACAAATACGGAATCATATAGAAGGCTGGAAAACGCAGGTTTTCCTGAAACCAACCAAGGGAATAGCCCAAAGCTGATTCCCAATAAAAATCTCCTAATGAATCTAAGGTCCTAAAGAAAACCAGAAAACTATTTCTCGGATGCAAAATGATATCGTTGAGAGTGTAATATTGCGCAGCCTCCATGCCACGGGTAACACCCGAAGGCTGAGAAACCAGCATACTCATTGATGCCACGCGTAGCGCTAAGACGGAAACCACGACAGCAAGCACTAAAAATAATTTGCTATAACGTCCGATTCTCACATCTTGAAATTTCGAAAGGGGTACAAACAGTCCGAGCAATACCAGCCCGGAATAAATAACCTTACACGGAGCCAAAAATACAGAGATGACTAAATAGAAGAATACTTCTTTATATCCCACCGATCGCTGTTCACCGAAAAACCCACGCATCAAACAAGCGAATAGTATAAGCGAATATGCAATAATTCCCGAATCATAGGAGTATGAAGCAGCCAAATGAAGCGTCATAGGTAGTAACGAAACAAAAACTATGACCGACTTGCCCCTAGGTGCAATCCGATATGCCAAGAAAGCGCAGAAGCAAAAAAATAGAGCAGAACCAATTCGACCCATATAAAACGCAGGAAAAGCACCAAGCCCGAGGAACAGTCCAATTTGTAGCCCAATGACTGAACCGATTTTTGCAATAACGTTCTCACTACCAACACTAAAGGAATACTCACTGAAAGGAATCAGTTTTCCGTTCCCAAATAACGAGAAATTATGAAAAATAGAGCTGTATGAAGCGGAGTTAATCGTGGTTGAGGTCAACTTTCCCTTATAAAGAGAAAGGTCGATATCTCGCACCAAGAAAGTGTCGCCATCGATTACTCGACCATTAAATGGAAGACTGTCGACCAACCAATAAGTTGAAAAGAAATGATGGCCTTCATCCGGAACAGCGTATGGAGGGAAGATGAAACAAAAAATGATTGAAAATGATATAAGTAGAGCGAGGAATACCCATTCACTTTTAAGCCGATCGCTTTCATGAGCAAATGCGCTGCCAAGTGCAATAATTAAGAATAGGCAAGCAACGATCGTAAGCAGAACAAGCAATCTGGGATTATTCAGGTACCAGAAGACTGAATAGATCGCGAAAAAGATGGCAAGAGCAATGAACGCAGGCTTATATCTTATGGAACTTATCATGGGAATCCTTTAAAACTAAAACTTAATATAGCGGCATAAAACTACGGGGATGAGTCCTAATATGCAGAATAGCGACTGTCATTCGAAACAATCTTTAAAATATTCTCAACTCTTGATTCTGCCTCACCGGCGCCTCGTGCAATTAATAAAACTACCTTGAACGAACTTCCTTTTCGAGCAATGCGATTTTTTGTGTCAAATTTTTAATTGCGATCGCCTGTCTACTAACGGTCATAGTTAAAGACAGAAGGATCAAAATCACAAAGATAAAGCCCGCAACGAAAATAAAATTAGCTGAAGTGACGAATCCAAAAAAGGAAGAAAGCCAGCAAATTGGGCTAGGAAACAAACTAACAATTAAAAGAGTGACAACCAGAGCCAACCATAAAAGAGAGTAGCGTAACTGCAGCTTATCAGCCAACACAAGACGAATGACATAAACCGCCAGCAATAAACAAGCGAACACTATGGCGATTCGTAATGATGCAGACATTGTCGGCTCCTATTTCGAAAAAGCAGATATAAAAATAGCTAAGGTAACCTTGATCATGTAGTAAACGCTGGAAAAACCAGAAATAGAAGAAGTGCCTCCCTGGCGTTCCTTCATGACAACGGAAACCTCTGTTACGTCCAATCCCTGAGCGAGCGCATAGACAATAGAATCAGGCTCGGGATAGTCAGAAGGATACTTATTGCAAAAAAGCTCAATCGCCTTTTTATTGCAAGCCCTAAAACCTGAAGTCGGGTCTGTAATTCTCCGTCGAGAAACCAACCTGATTACATTTGAAAACCAGGTTATGCCAATTCGCCTTAAAAAAGAGGACTGAAAACCGGTCGTCGGTATTAGAAACCTAGAGCCAACAACAATATCGGAGCCAGATTGAATCTTGTCAATAAGAACGCCGATGTATTTGGGGTCGTGTTGACCATCGCCATCCACTTGAACATCGATATCATAGCCAAACTGTCGAGCGTATTTATGCCCAGCCTGGACTGCACCGCCAATTCCCAGATTCTGTGGCAAATCAAGCACATTAAGGTGATTTGCTTCACATATCTGGAGAGTCTTATCCGTAGAGCCGTCATTAACCACAAGGTAGTCATAGCCAAATTGCATAACTGACTGTACCGTGTGAAGTATATTAGCCTCTTCGTTATAAGCTGGAATTACGACCAAAACGCTAGGGCTATTATGCATAACAATCCTTAACAGAAGTTTAGTAATCAAAGTTAACATTCAAAGTATAGGCTTGAATATTATAATCTTAAATATAGTTTATATTTATATAAAGAGACTACTGAGATTCGGATCAATACAGTTGAAACGCAACGTACAGATTGACTACTGTATCTAATAAATCAATTGATGCGAATCTAGGCCAATTATTAGATGAGGTAGTCAAATTGGCAAACAACCACACTTTCGTGCGTCTTTCACGGCTGTTGTAAAATGCAAATACATAGACCATAGTTAATAGGAGAAAACGAATGTTCCTTTCAATTATTATTCCTGTATATAATTCCACCCAGTACTTGTCTGAATGCGTCAATTCTCTTTTAAACCAGTCTTTTAAAGATTTTGAAATTCTTCTTGTCGATGATCAGTCAACTGACAATTCCCCGGATATCTGTCGAAATTTTGCCAAAAGTGATGCAAGAGTTAAATTTATCCAGCGGGCACAAAACGGCGGAACTTCTGCTGCTAGAAACACAGGACTTAGGGCGGCAAAGGGAAAATATGTTACATTCACCGACAACGATGACTATTGGAGATTTGCTAATGCCATATCTGATCTCTATCAACTCATTAGCAATTACAACGAACCCGACGTTGTAATTTATCCCACTTGTTCATATTGGGAGAGCCGGAATGAGCTTATAGTTGATTCAAATCCGAAGAGTATTGATACTTATCAATACTCTTCGGATTTCGCAACTTCAATAAGCTCGTTAATAGAATCAGGCTTATATTGCTCTGCCGTATGGAGCAAAACAGTCAAAAGACAGTTGATTGTTGACAACAATCTATTTTTTTTAGAGGGCAAGAGGAATGAAGACTGTGACTGGTCTTTAAGATTGTTGTATCAAATTAAGTCAATCAAACTCTATAACTACCCTTTTTATGTTTGGCGACGCAATTCCGCCGTGTCGCAAAGTGTAAAACCGCTTGATGCAAAAATCGTTAAGGACCTTTTAGGCATACTCCGCCAGCATTGCAAAGCCATTAACACAGAAATGTTATCTAAAACCAATAAGGCAGCATCGAATGCTTTTGCGGCCTATCTCTATGTAATACTTCTTGGCTACGCGGGAACCCTAAGTAAAAATGAAGCTAACGTTATTTTAGACTCAGCCATCAAATGCAGCTGGCTGCTTAGTTGCAGCAACAGAAAACAGGTACGGATCTGCAGGTGTGCCGCACGCATTATAGGTCTAACCAATACCTCAAAACTACTAGGGCTGTTGATGAATAGAGAGCGACGCCATATTGCAAGCTAACAATTCTACGATCACTCAAACAATACAATAAATAGCTAAACACAGACGCAGTGCATAGCATTAAGGCGTAAATCTTGAATGCTATGCACTGCTTACTTTTGGACAGGCATAGAGTCCCTGGAATCTGGACGCCCAGGTCAATTACTCACCAATAGTAAATGCAGAACAAAGAAATTCAGCAGAATCCCTCCAAGAATGCTTCGATTCGACAAGCATCCGAACCGCTTTGGATTGAGCTTTCAACAAAGAACGATTTGACACAACTTGATTAATAGCTCGCTCAACCGACTCCACACTCATGGATTGAATAATTGTCCCATATTCGCTACTCGGAATAAGCTCCCGAGCCCCTCCGACATCAGTAACGACAGCAGGACACCCGCACGCAGCTGCTTCCAGCAGTATAGTTGAAAAACCCTCGGAACGAGTCGGGAGACAAAGTAAATTGGACTGCTGAAGAAGCGCAGAGACATCAGCTGCAGACAGACGTCCCACCCAGTGAAGCGACTCTCCCTGAGCGAGCTCGACCGCAGAAGACATTGGCCCATCACCCGCCAAGACGAAATGGACCCCGAGATTAATAAGTCGCTGGCTTTTCGAAGCATCAATTATTGACTTGATTCCCTTTTCTGGTATAAATCTACCAACGTAGGTGACAATAAATTGAGTCTCTCCTAATTTGAGCTCATGTCTAAAATCTCGCCCTGAAGACATATCGCGATATTCTTCTGCGTCAATTGCGTTTGGAATAACGCCTTCCGCTTGAATTCCAAAATGCCAAAGCCATTCCATACTTTTCTGAGAAACGCCGTAATATGCAGGGCTATATCTCTTGCCCCATGCAGTAATAAGATGCTCATATATGCGCACAAACGGATCAAGCATTGGATTACTAAATGAAAGATGAGCCGACCCATGATCAAGCACGACAGGCTTTAGACCCTTCTGTCGAGCAAACCTAATACCAGCAATTGAATGAAAGTAAAACCTTGCATTTATCAGAATGCCATCAAGGTCTTGAGCTTCGAGCCATTTCCAAAGATCTAGATTTTCTTTATTGATCTTAGCGATTGGAAAGCGTCCATCAACAAATGGAAAACACGAAAAACGAAGGATTTTAATATCTGAATCATCCTCGATGCCAGAACCAACAAAATTGGTATCGTTGGTAACAACGATAACCGAAGCGCCCTTTGCCACAAGGGCGTGCGCCATATTCTGGGTAAAACTCTCAATTCCACCCATATGAGGAGGATATTGAGCTGAAAAAATCGCGTATCTACTAGCCATGGTATTTATACTTCCATATCCATCCGTCTACAAAGGCGGTCACTGATAAATAGATAAGAACAGGGGCCTTCAATCATCATATTGCTCAACCGGCCACCATATGGTTTTGCTGGTAGCATTTAGCGTCCACATCAAAATATGAATTCAGAACTACGCCGAATACCGGAGACCATGAAAAGCTGCAGCGAATACGCTGTCTATCTATCCGGATTATCAATGACAAGACTACGGATAGATTTAGACAGAAAAGAAAATAGAATGCTACAGGCTATGAAGTAACTAATGATGACTACATAACTGGCTCCATTTAAACCTGTTCGTGGTACCAAAAACCATGCCAAAGGGAATGAAATGAGGCACCCAATACAATTCCCAATAAAACAACCGGCCATATCACGGACGCTAATTAGAAGATCGCTTAAAAATGCAACCAGAGCCGTAAGCGCAGAACTAAAAAGACCCGCATATATTAAATAGCTATAGACTGCAATCTTGCTCCCAAATACGATAGTGAGTAGTTGACTGCCAAAAAACATGAAAACGCCTGCACAAACAGCAAATAGCACAAACATCGATAAAGTCACATTGAAAACAAGTCGAAAAAGCCCCGACGCGTCCTTCGCTTCGTATCGTTCAGCAAAAGTTCCCAAAAGAGGGGCATAAACATAGGTTGCGCAGGCCTGAATGATTACAATCGGAGTACAAACAGTTGCATAAATACCCAATGATGAAGCGCCGTAACACTCCCCCAGAAATTGACGTGAATATGTAACCACCACCGAACAAAGAGACATGCCGACCACAGCAGGAAGGCATGACATAAATAGACGCTTAATAACCGCAGCATTAAAAGAAGGCCTAAGATCAGAAAATTGCGATGCCATCTTATAGTCAAAAATAATCACAGGATAAGTAGCCACGACCATACCAAACAAGGCCACATTGAGATTATCGAATTTTACTAGCCCTATGATAAAAGCGGCGAGAAACAGCGTTGCTCGAATTATCATTGAAATACCGCAATAATCCATTCTGAGATGTTGCTGATCAACTCCATGCAACACATCGATGAAAACATCCCCAGCGCGGAATACAAGGTAAAGGAATATTGCGGTATAACTGTCCGTTGAACAAGTGAAATACATATATATATACGTAAAAATTAATCCAAGGAAAATCGTCGTTAATCGAAAACCAACATACTCGCCTGCTGACACATTCTCATGAATATCGGAAACCTGATAGGATCTAATTCGGAAAAGTCCAATTTGTGAAAAGATATTTGAGACAGACATTGCCACCGCAAGCAAGCCTGCGGCATCGTAGCTGCTAGACAGTCTCGCTACAACGACAGTAATAAGCCATTGACAGCCCGAGTAATATAAAGAACCAATTGAGTTCCATAGCATATTTGCCTTAAGTGACTTTTCCTTCAACATTTCCTCTTAATCCAAATTCGAATAGCATGATTAGTTCGAAATATATTTAATTTGACCAGAACAACTTACACATGCCAAGGCTATCCATCGCCAAATTTCCGTTCTCTATATTAAAGCGCAAGAAGATTTCTGGCACACCTTCCACATAAAGCGTGACTACTCTCGGGAACATAACAAACCTATCTATTCCGTCCGCAATCCGATGATGGCAGCTGGCTTTCAATTGCATATAGATGTTCAGGCTTCACTATGGGCATAGCTATTTATGTCGAAAGACTATCCTTAGTGCACCGCAATTGTTGATTCGCCGACTATCCTATATATGGTACTAGTGGCCTTAATGCACTACTTGTGGGGCGTATATGGTTTATTTCACCACTTGAAAGGCCCTTTACTTTTCCATTCCATAATGTTGTAAGAGTTTTTACTAGCTGCTTACGATTACTATCTAGTATATGAGGTTATTATGACAGAGGATAGTGCGCTGACTCGTCTTCAAATTGTTGAACTCTCTATTTTGGAAGTAGTTGGTTCTCTTTGCGACAAGTTTGGAATTAAATGGTGGCTTGACGGGGGCACTTGTCTTGGCGCCATGCGCCATAAGGGGTTTATTCCTTGGGATGATGATATTGATATCGGGATGATGCGTTCTGATTACGATCGTTTTTGCAGCATTGCTTCTACTGAATTGCCCGACGGCTATTCCTTCCATGATTCTCGTAATTCTTCTGGTTATGCGGCGATGTTCTCTAAGGTCTATAAGGATGGTACTCGCTTCGAGAACCAGGAGGGGAGAGATTCCGGATCCGCTATGGGTATCTTCGTCGATATCTTTCCTTACGACTATCTATATGAGGAGCCTGAGCTTAGATATCGTCAGCTCAAACTTGCTTTGAATGCTCAGCGCCGTTCTTACCTTTATCATTCTGGGAATATCACTGTTCCTCATCGTGGTTTCCTTGGCTTTATCGAAAAAGCAGGTTGCAAGGCGCTACATTTCATTGAGAGAGCGTCCAATAGGGATCCCCTTGAGTATCAACGCCAGTTCGATCGCTCTATACCTGATTGCAGTACTGGCACGGTCAGCAAGGAATGCTTAACTCTTGCTTGGCCAAATATGAATCCTATTCTAGTGGATGATATTTTTCCTCTCGCTCATGCGGAGTTTGAGGGAAGGCTATATCCGGTCCCGAGGTTAACCGACAAGTATCTTACAACGATGTATGGGGATTGGCGTGCCATTCCCAAAGAGGAAGACCGCCATACTCATTTACCCCTTCTAATTGACTTTGGGAATGGGGAGATTTGGGAGTCCAAGAAATAGCACGCGGTCTCGCTACGTTCTTTTTTCCGCTCTTTATCCACCTCATATGGGCGGCATTGATAACTTCACCTACAGCTTGGCGCACGCACTCGTTAAACGTGGCAATGAGGTGCTGGTGGTTACGAACGATACAAATGGTTTAGGTGCGGGTATTACCGATGAAGACGGGGTAGGTGTTCCTCGCCTGCCCTGTTTTCCTTTTTAGCGGGACATTTTCCCGTTCCCAAGATAACTGCTGTATCACGTAAATTTTGGAAGCGCATTGAGTGCCAGCGATTCGATGGCGTGCACGTCGTTTCTATATTCATCCGATTGACGGCATTAGGTTTGCAAAGAGTCTGGAGATAACACCTTCTCGGAGCGAGATTTTCGCTGTGAGCTCAATGTAAACGCTGAGTCCTTGTTGGTCTGTTTTGTCGGGCGGTTAATTCCTGAAAAAGGGATTAAAGCTATTCTTGAGGTGTCGAAGAGCCATAGACTTGTCGAGGCGGGCGTCGTCTTTGTTCTGGCTGGAGACGGTGCATTATCAAAAGAAGTTGATGATGCTCAAGGTGAATCGCAGAGATAGGTTGGACGGTTCTCATCTACCGACATTTCTGCGCTCCTTCAGCAGTCCGATCCGCTATGTCTCCCTACGCGGTCGGAAGGCTTTGCTAAAACCATGCTGGATGTTTCTGCGTGTGGATGTCCTTCTGTTGTCACGGACGTGGGTGGAGCGCGGGAATTGTTCCCAAATGAGCATTTCGGAACAATTATTGACTCAATGGATTCCGATGCTGTTGAGCAAGCCATCTATTCGCTTGTCAAAAACCCTGATAAATTGGCCGAGCAGTCTCGTTTGTGTCGACGTATGGTTGAAAATGAGAGTTCATGGGATAAAACGGCATCCTTGGTCGAAAAAGTGCTTTCTGGTACGAAAAGGTAAAACAGTTGCATGTCACCATTGCTTCTTAAGAACATCATCTTCACAGGCGGCCATGGCCTCATCGGAGGAAACTTCGTGCACCACATTGTGAACAACCATCACGAGGCGAACCTCACCGTCCTGAACAAGCTAATCTATGCGGAAATCACTTCGAAAATGATGGCGCAATCGAGAATGTGTGAAAAGTTCCCCTGATGCAAAAGGCCTTCGTCCTTTCCTAGAATTTAAAGCAACGACAAACTAATTTCTGGAAAAGGACGAAGGCCGCAACGGAAATCAATATAGAGTCAAATCTGGGTTTGTCCCGATTTCATGGGCAGCCTCAACGCCGCCTAAGGACACCCTCTCCTTTAGGCAAATTGGTTTCCTCGAACTCACCCAGTCTCATAAATCATATTCAGAAATTGCCACTCCCTTAATACGTAACAACCTTAGTTCCATAGGGAATGTTATCGTAAATCCATTTTGCGTTCTGGATCTCAAGGCGCACGCACCCAGCAGACGCCGGAACGCCCATCGTAGGATCCTTCACCCGGTTGCTATTGACGTAATAAGGTGATGAATGGAAGAGATAATCGCCATAGAATTGCGTGTAATAATAGCAAGTGTACCCATGGCCAAAGGAATAGCCCTTGCCATAGACCTGATACTCCCCTAGCACCGTAGACGTACTAGCTTTGCCGGGAGCACATACGTATCGACGGTTTAAAGACCAATTCCCTCTAGACCCCGTATAAATGCTTGTAAGGCAGCGCGAAGTGTCGACGAGTATCAGCCAGTTTGTATTGCTTGAATAACTTTGGGCCTTAGCATCCATATAGTCAGACACCCACGCGCCGTTTGCCATAAAGTAATTCCAGGAACCGTCGACAACGCGCCAGCCAGTAGCCATAGCGCCACTAGCGTCAAGCCAATACCAGGTGCCGCCCAGATTGAGCCATCCTGTCTGCATGTAACCAGACGAATTCAGGTAATACCAAGATCCGTTAACAGCAACCCAACCAGTTTTCATAACGTAAGTGGACGGATCTAAATAGAACCAAGAACCATCCTTGTACAGCCAGCCAGATTTTGCATAGCCGGCGGCTTCATCAAAGAAATACCATTTTCCATTTACGTTCTTCCATCCAACGCAGAGGGAACCATCGGTTGGATCAGCATAGAACTTGCACCCCCCAAGCGTCACAAACCCGTGAGCTTCGGCTAATTCGCCATCACCGTTTGTTGTAAATAGCTTTCCACTACGCAATGATCCACACAATGAACAATCAGAACCAGCGAAAGCCTTAAACGGCTCTTCTGCAAACGAGCCCTGAGCATCTACCCATTCATGACAAGCAACAGCGCCTGATGCTTTTGCAAAATAGCTTTTCCCATTTACGGAGAAATGACCAAGCAGCATTTTACCGTCGGCGGCAGGATCGAGGTAATACCAGCTCGTGCCTTCTTTATACCAGCCAGAAATAAGTGCGCCAGATTGGGAGGCGAAATACCAGCCGTCCTCGGCCTGAGCCCAACCAACAGCCATAGCCCCATTAGGCTTTAAATAATAAGTTGCATTGCCAAGGTCTAAATACCCAACGGACATCTTACCGTCGGAGGCTGGGTCGAGATAATACCAAGCGCCGTTAACGAGTTTCCAGCCAGTGGCCGCACTACCGTTGGAGCAGTAATACCAATCTGATCCATCCTTGTACCATCCATTTGCAAGGCCATAGTCACCAAAAATGTAAGTACATCCATCAACCTTTTGACGACCCTTGAACATGATGAACGTCTGTGAGTCAAAATAATAGCGAGCCCCACCTATCGTCTGCCATGACGAAGCAAGGGCGCCCGATGAATAAGCCCAGTACCAATTCCCGTCAACGAGAATCCAGCCAGTTTTCATAGCACCAGAGGCATCTAAATAATATTTCCCGCTCCCGAGGTCGACAAAACCAACCTGCATTACATGGGTGGCAGGATCCAGGTAATACCATGTGCCGTTTTGGTAAAACCAACTAGCAGCTAAATCGCCTTCAGCATTGGCATAAAACCATTTTCCATCTGAGTTGCGTAGCCAACAGTTCTGATATAACGCGCCATAAGGCGTTGCGGCATTACCGTCATTCGCATAAAACGAAGTAGTTGATCCGCCAGCATCGGTCACATTGAAATAACCTGTCTGCATTGCACCATCATTGGCAGGATCAAGCCAATACCAATAGCCCCCCGCTTTGCAGCCAGCCAGTTTGGTGTTTACCGTTTCTTCCGTAATACCAAACTCCAGACGACTCATCCAGTTGCCAGCCATCTTTTATGACAGGAGAAATATCAGGTTGCAAATCATCGGAAACCACAGAAGGAGAATCCGCTTTTGACTCAATACTCTGAGCCTCAACGGAATCCTGTGCAAACGCGACATTCGCACTCAAGGGCAAGCAACAAGCAGTGAGTAATGACGCAGCAGCACAAACAAGCGCGGCCTTCTTTTCGAATCGATACATAAGCAACCCTCCCAGATATTTTTGTATCTATTTTAGTCCACACTCCAAGAAAGATTTTCGTTACTGTCTGTTCAGTCTGTGAAGATAGATATAATAAATTGAACAAATCGTTCAATCAATCTATTATTACTTTAAAAAATGAACATCTTAATTGGAGGCCCGCAATGGAACTGACCAAGCGTAACTTTACAGTTCTGTACGAATACTTAAAGAACCCATATGCCAGCCAGCGAGAAGTTGCCGAGCGCACTGGCCTATCACTTGGATCAGTAAACGCAGCAAATAAAGAGCTTACGAATGAAGGCCTTCTCGAATCGGACAGCCTAACCGACAGCGGTTACGAAGCACTTCACCCCTATAAAGTTGAAAACGCAGTGATATTGGCTGCGGGGCTTTCGAGCCGCTTTGCCCCCATTTCGTATGAAAAGCCCAAAGGCCTTTTAAAGGTACGTGGTGAGATTCTCATCGAGCGTCAGATTGGGCAGCTGCAAGACGCGGGTATCAGCAATATCACCGTCGTTGTCGGCTATAAAAAAGAGTATTTCTTCTATCTTGAAAGCAAGTTCGGCGTTTCGATTGTCGTCAACAACGAATATGCATCCAAAAATAACCACGCATCGCTTATGTGCGTAAAAGAGCGACTTGGCAACACCTACATTTGCTCAAGCGATGATTACCTTCTAAACAATCCGTTTGAAGCATACGTATGGAAAGCATTTTATTCTGCTCAATATGCCGAAGGCGCCACCAAAGAATGGTGCATTCAAACGGGAGCAATGGACAGAATCACCAATGTTACGATTGGCGGTTCCGATGCTTGGTATATGCTCGGACATGTCTACTTTGATAAAGCCTTCTCGCTTGCGTTTAAGCAGATTCTTGAAACGGAATATAGCAAGCCGGAAACAACGGACAAGCTTTGGGAAGATCTATATATCGAGCACATCAAGGAGCTCGATATGGTAATCAAGAAATATCCTGAGGGCGAAATCAACGAATTCGATTCTCTTGATGAGCTGCGTGCCTTTGATCCGCATTTTATCGAAAACGTTGACTCCGATATTTTCGATAACATCGAGCAAGTGCTTGGCTGCTCCAAATCAGAGATTCACGACGTCTATCCCCTTAAACAAGGTCTTACGAATCTATCGTGCCACTTTAGGACCAATGATGGAGAGTACGTTTACCGCCATCCGGGAGTCGGGACCGAACTGCTTATTAACAGAAATGGAGAAGTAGCCGCACTTAAAAAAGCTAAGGAACTTGGCCTTGACGACACGTTCATTCATGAGGACCCAAAGCGCGGTTGGAAAATTTCGAAGTTTGTACCCAACGCAAAGCAGCCTGATCCGCATGATGCTGCCCAAATGAATCGAATGATGCAGATGTGTCGTTCGCTTCACGAGAGTGGTGCAAATGTCGAAACCGAATTTGACTTCTACCTCGAAGCGAAGCGCTACGAATCACTTCTTCTGGAAAAAGGTCCCATCGACATTCCGGGTTACAGGGAAATGGCCGCCGAAATCGATGAATTGGAGCGCTTTGTACAGGCGGATAATGCGCCAAAATGCCTTTGTCACAATGACTTCTTTTACCTCAATTTCCTTATCGATGAAAACGACAAGTACTATCTCATCGACTGGGAATATGCTGGTATGAGCGATTACGCGAACGATTTTGGAACGTGCAGTGTCTGCTGCGAGCTTTCCGAAGATGAAGTCGACCGCGCGCTTGATGCATATTTTGGGCGCAAGGCAACAACCAACGAAGTTGCGCATAACTATGCGCACATTGCCCTTGCAGGATGGTGCTGGTACCTCTGGTCTCTTCTCAAGGAAGCCGAAGGTGACTTCGTGGGCGAATGGCTCTATATCTACTTCAATTACGGTGCCAAATACCTTAAAAAGGCACTGGAGATCTATCGGAAAGGTGAGTAACGATGCAATTCGGCTTTTTTAGCGGCCTTCTTTGGGGCCTTGATACTGTGATTCTTGGAATCGGCTTGGCGCTCGCGCCCTATATTGAATCGGCGGAAGCGCTTGCATGTGCCTCCATTGCGGGATCTTTTCTCCATGATGCCTTCTGTGCGATCTGGCTCTTTGGCTACATGGGAGTCCGAGGCAGGCTAAAAGACACACTCGCCGCACTTAAAACCCGTTCGGGGAAGGTCGTCATCGCCGGCGCGCTGCTCGGCGGACCTATTGGAATGACTGGTTACGTACTGGCAATCAATAATATCGGAGCAGCCTACACGGCAATTATCTCCGCCTTCTATCCCGCAGTCGGAGCATTCCTTTCGTTCGTGCTGCTGAAGGAGAAAATGGGCAAAGGTCAGATTCTTTCCCTTCTTGTTGCTCTTTGTGGCGTAATGACGATGGGCTATCTATCTGCCGGATCGAGCGAGATTGCAAATGCCCCCCTCGGCTTACTCGGCGCGGTGCTTGCCGTTATTGGATGGGGATCCGAAGCGGTGCTGTGCGCATGGGGAATGAAAGATGATGCCGTTGATGACGAAACGGCTTTGCAAATCCGTGAAACTACGAGTGCGCTTGTTTATGGAGTGCTCGTACTCCCCCTCTTCGGAGCATGGCATTTCACGCTGGGCGCTATCCCGAGCATGCCCACATTGATTATTGCACTCGCCGGGCTCGCAGGAACCGCATCCTATCTGTTCTATTACAAGGGCATTGCGGCAATCGGAGCGGCGCGCGCAATGGCTCTGAATATCTCCTATTCGGCATGGTCAGTGGTCTTTGGTCTGATCTTACTTGGAACAATTCCCGACATGGCATCCGTAATCTGCTGCGTTGTAATTGTATGCGGAACAGTTTTGGCAGCCAGTAACTGGGACGAACTATTTGGACGCAATCAGGCGGCATAGCTTAAATACTAATTTAGTATCAAAACCGCCCCAAAAGGGGCGGTTTACTCTTAGGCAATAATTATTAGATTACCGGCACGCACCCAAAGGCCCGACCCTCACGGGGGCTCGAGCCGAACTGCAGATTATCTCGTGACGAACCAGTCAAACCGGTAGAATTTCCGCTTCGCCCCCCATCGAAGGGATCCTTTAACTCCTTGACGCTCAGTAGGTCAAGCACGATATCGGCCTTCTCCTGCCCCCGGATGTACTACACAATCGAAGCCTCGTTCAGGCCGACGGTGAACACGCAACAGCCCTCGGCACGGCATTCCTATTGCCGAATTAACATTTCATGCTCGCGTGCTTGTCGAATATCACCAGCGAGTTCCTTCCCTTCAGCGCTGTGGCCTGGAGCATGGAGATATGGTCGGGCATCAAGTGTCCCTAGATGATCTCTATCCCCTTGTCCTGACAGAGCTTCCTGAAGACCTCCCCAAAGTCAGACCTTACTTGGTTGCAGGTGAATAATCTCGTTACCCGCATTGCAGAGGGCGTTGCAGTAATCGATTCCGACTCGCTTGATTGCTCCGCACCCCAACCCATCAAATACAAATGCATGTTTCATTAAACACAATCACTTTCTACCATCTTAGTTGCAGCTCATTTAAGCAAATCAAACAAGCCAGCTGATAAGCAGCCTATACGAAAGGCCTAAGAACGCCCTTGATCGGATAGCCTACATATACGCTATGGACACGAACCCCATAACGAGGAGATGCCGCTTCTATAATCTGGTCATTACCCAAATAAATAGCAATATGACCGTTGTAACAAATCAAATCTCCCCGTTGGCGCTGAGAGAAATCGAGATGCATAAACTTTGGATCATTCCACATATCGTTGGCATAATGGTCATGTCCAGGAGTGTAGTAATGATCCCAGGGCGTATAGCGACCCAGATCCATACCAGTTGCATATAAACACTGCATTACCAGTCCAGCACAATCAATTCCAACGCCAGGGGCACAGGAATAATCCCAAATATAAGGTGTGGTTCCCACATAATCATATGCTCGAGTAATCATCGCGTTAACGCATTCGTTCCTTGTAGCGCTAACCGAAATCCTCGACTCCGTTCGATAGCCAAAAATGCCTTGTCCGAGATGCGGAATAGTAACTGACTTGCTAGAAACCTGATAGTAGTTAGAGGGATTTTGATATCCCCAATAAATACAGCTGCCGTCTGAATTGAAAGTTCTGATATAACCATCAATCATCAGCGAACCGGTTACCATTCTTCCGCCGTTATTAGGATTGAGGTAATACCAGTTTTGTCCAACCTTTTTCCACCCAGTTGCCATTGCGCCGCCGCTGTCGGGATCCAACCAGTACCACGAGCCCAAATCCAATACCCAACCGGTACGCATATTTCCATTTGATTTATCTAGGTAATAATAAGCAGAACCATTCCAATACCAGCCTCGATGCATAATCCCATTGGAATCAAGCAGATACCAATTTTCATCAATTCTCTGCCACCCGGTTAAAAGATGGCCCTGTGAATCAATATAAAAGCGATCGCCGCCGCAGTCGACCCATCCCGACAGAACCTCAGTGAAGGTTGCGTCTTTATAGACCACCCCATCTTTAACCGCCATATAAAGAACACCATCATCGGCAGCGAAAGACAGAACTCCTCCTTGCGTCTCGACCCAGGCCGACCTCGCGCAGGCCCCGCCGTTGGCGGGGTCGAGCCAGTAGCTCTTACCGTCGATCTCGACGACCCCGGTCAGCATCCTGCCGGAATCGGGGTCGGTGTAGTACCAGGCGCCGCCCAGGCGCAGCCAGCCCGATGCGAGCACGCCGCTCCCCCCGGCGTAGTACCAGGAGCCGCCGTCGAGCACCCAGCCGGTCGCCATGTCGCCGGACGAGCGGAAATAGTACATGGATCCGTCGCACTCGTGCAGGCCGGTGGCCATGGCGCCCCCCTTGGCGGGGTCAAACCAGTACCAGACGCCGGAGATCAGCTTCCAGCCCTTATAAGGCTGCCCGTTTGACGATACGTAATATTTACCTTCGTCCGTTTCCTGCCAATGATCGCCCAGGCCCTCTCCAAACCAGTAGCTAACATCAACATCACCGCTTACACCGGGAACGCTGCCACGGGCAGAATACTGCCAGCAATCATATTTGGCAGGGGCATCAGGAGTAAGGCCGAGGCACTCATCGTAACGGCCTCCGTACCAATACTGGGCAGTCCAGATGCTCCAGCCACTAGAAAGAAAGCAAGGGTCGGTAAGGTAGTTCTTGAACCAGTTAACGTTTGCATAAATACCGGGCTTATACCCCGCTGCCGCAATTTGACCGCAGAAGGTCTTTGCGATCGATGCGAGTTTAGAGGGATCGTTAAATGGTGTCCACTTGGGCGAACCATCGGCATTTGTTTCTCGCTCTTCCAAGTCATAGTAAACGGGAAGAGTGGGTGAATGGCCCTTAAGGGCACTTAGCATCAAGCGCGCCTCGGCCTGGGCTTCATCCTCGTTGCGCGCATAGGAGTAAAGGTACACGCCATACGGAATTCCCAAACGCTCGCACTCGCTCACGTTGCGCTTAAAGTAATTGTCCAGCCTTCCGCCGTTTGTATCACCGGCAAAGCCGACCCTTAGAATCGCAAAGTCGATACCGGAATCTTTCACGGACTGCCAATTAATGGTTCCGTTGTGCTCGCTCACATCGATTCCCTGCGCCGTTGCGCCCTTAGGCATGCTGTGCATTGCACGGCCTTCGAAATCTGCATTTGCGCCATAATCGTCAGGAAGATCGGAGCGGAGGGAACCGTCGACATAACGCCAAGAGTTCTCAGCGAGGGGGGGGCTCGACGTCCGCATCAGACGCCTCATCAGAAGCCTCGTCTGCTCCCTTGTTAGAGTCCTCGTCGGAAGTTGCTTCGCCATCCGCGGTCTCGCTTGAATCAGGCGTCGAGGAGTCCTGGGCAACCGAATCGCTCTCCGCCTGATCGCCAGACGTATTCGTAGAGGCGTTAGAAGCGCTTTCGTTCGCAGGCTGCGATACCTTCGGCTGCTCCTGAGCCAAATCGAGCGTCTCGGCATACAGTGCAAAAGGCTGAAGCACGCCAGAGAGCCCAAATACAAGGGAGAGAAATAATGCAACGCAGCACTTTAGTCGATTCATAGACATCCATTCGCCCTGATTAATCGTAGATACTGGAATTATAACAGCCCGTGTGGCGCATTTACGTTCATGGTTCATGTCAGCGCAAGGGGTGCACCGCCGCCTCGATTTAGAACCGTTCGAGAATCTCCTCGGCATTTTCTCGCAGATAGATATCTAGGTCCGGCACGGCAAACTGCACGTAACCCCTCTGCGGTGCCTGAATAACCTCCCTTTGTAGCAATTTGGCCCTAATAGAGCTGATCTCATTGGTCTTTTTACCCATGCGCTTAGCAATCTCGGCTGATTTGGACTGTTGTTTATCCTCGCACATGGCCAAAAGGTATTTGATATCGTTGAGCCCCAGTCCAGAAATCGCGGGCTCGTGAACAACATCGTGAAAACGAGCTTCTGCCAGCGCAATGCCTTCGGCAACATCGCGCTCACTCACGATGGCACTTTTGGCACGATGCAAATTGGCTCGTTGCCAAATGGAGTAACCGACCAGTTGCACCAGATAGGCATAGCCCTTGGTGGCCTCAGCGGCTCTCGACAGAAGATCGTCCTCTACGGTCAAACCAGTCGCGACAAAGCTGTCGCCCATAGAGAGCGCCACCTCCACCTGGTTGATAGGCGCCAGGTCTTCGGGGAGGGCGCGACGCAAGAACGTAAGCGCCTTGCCGTTAATAAGATCCATAACACCGGCGGGTAAACCGGCAAAGGCAAGTGCGATATCTACTTATATCGGATAATATCGAGTTATATAAGCCTGTATAAACTTATCGCGGAAGTATCGAACTTTCGTAATTTGTCTTAGTAGGTAGTCCAACGTTGCTTTCTTCCAAGCTCATAGCGAAAGAAAGTCTAGTACTTCCTAAAAACCATTGCTTTAGACTGAGAAATACTCACTCTCAGCGGATAAGTTCGGCCCCAACCACGGATCGCCCGTCAGAAAGAACTCCGGCCAGCGCTGCATGAACAGCGCCTGCTCGCGTTTCCAACGGCGCAGCTTTTCCTCGTTGGCCTCTTCCCTGCCGCGCGAGGTGAACTCGTAGT
>OGQQ01000853.1_pt1 | contig 27091 bp, 20 predicted proteins | sample 1553281 | NCBI WGS metagenome assembly OGQQ01 (sample SAMEA2579937, study PRJEB22360) | human gut metagenome | biome: human gut; feature: human-associated habitat; material: faeces | place: Denmark | collected 2008/2010 | reverse complement strand
AGAGTACGACCTTGCCAAGGTCGGGGTCGCGGGTTCGAACCCCGTCTGTCGCTCTCTTTTAAAAATCTGCTGATATTGATTCAGCAGATTTTTTTGTGTCGAAAAATACTGCGGACTGACTTAAAGTATCAGCCCGCCAAATACCATTATCCCTTACGGTTTACATCTCGCGCAGGGTTCATATCCCTCTTCTATCAATTCTTCTCTTGTGCCTGTATATTCCCTCTTATTCTTCGCCTTCATATCCGTCACGCCGGAGCAGTCCGGGCGATGGAATTTTTTGCTGTTCTTATTGAGGATATAAGTCTGTTCCTCTTGATTTTCACTGCCCCCTTCTGCCGTGTCCGCCTCTTCTGCCGAATCACTCAAAGTATTGATATCGTCCTCCGCTTCCTGGCTCTCCCCGGTGGCATAGTCAATCTCGATATCCGGCTGCACATTGTACACATACACATTGTAGCAGATTCCCTCTCCTTCATCCTCCACAGACTCTGCCTCCATCTGCACACCGGAGGCGACCAGATTATCCCCTTCAAATATTGGGGTAACGCGGTACATTACATGATTGCCCGTCTCTTTTACATAGTCTGCCACCATATTTTCAAAGGGCAGCATCCCCTCTGTATTCATATATCTGGTTCCGGTAATGAGATTCTCCGGGTTGGCATTCTCCGCTGTGAGCTGGTATCCGATGAGGTGACAGCGATTATACAGATAATTGCCGTCCACACCCGCATACTTCACGGTGTGCCATCCCGTGGGCTTTATCTGTCCTATCTGCCCTCTCTCCTCATCAGGCATGGTCTCCTGCCCCACACATGCCTCCACGGTCTGACAGCGCCCCAGGCTGTCCAGCTCTCCGTAGTCCTCATAGGCTTCTGCGGTGAGCTCCTCCTCTGTAAAATCCGGCTGTCCATCGTTTATCTCCACATAGGGCTCTCCCGTGTACTCCGGGACTTCCTCCACCGCCGATACGCTGACCGTGGATTCCTGCAAATATTCGCGGGCAAAATCTTTTCCGGCTTCCCCGCAGGACGTAAGCGATACAGACAAAAATAGCGCCAGTCCTGTCAGCAGCCATCTCTGTTTCCTGAATTTCATCATCATATCTCCCCTTATCTTTTATTTGTGTGCCCTTCCTGCCCTTCCCTCTCTGTAACACAGCGCACATATCCTAAACCAAATGTCGCCCGTCCAGAAAGGCTGCCTCCCCCACCGGGCATCACGTTCTTATTATAACAGAGTTTTTTCCTCTGTGCCAAATACCTGCCTCTGTGTATTCATTTAAAATCGGAAATACCCTCTCTGTACAAGGGGTGTGTATGCTCTTGTACAGGGAGGGTACCTTCTTTTCATTATATTTTCTGTTTTTGCTCGCTAAATCTTCTACTCTTCCGTCTCTCTAATGGCAAGCCCCAGCTCTTCTAACTGTTTCTCATCCACCACGCCCGGAGCCTCTGTCATCAGACAGGAAGCATCTTTTACTTTCGGGAAAGCGATGACGTCTCGGATGCTGTCCTCCTTTGCCATCAGCATGACAAGGCGGTCCAGACCGTAGGCAAGCCCCGCGTGAGGCGGCACGCCGTATTTGAAAGCGTCCAGAAGGAAACCGAACTGGCTGTGTGCCTGTTCCTTCGTAAAGCCCAGCGCCTCGAACATTTTCTCCTGAATGTCGTCCTGGAAGATACGGACACTTCCCCCGCCAATCTCGTTTCCGTTGAGCACGATATCGTACGCCTTGGCGCGCACTTTCCCCGGCTCAGAATCAATCAAGGCAATGTCCTCCTCCATGGGCATGGTAAAGGGATGATGCATCGCCGTGTAGCGGTTCTGTTCCTCATTCCACTCCAGAAGCGGAAATTCTGTAATCCAGATAAATTTATATTCGTTTTTGTTAAGCAACTCCATCTGTTTTGCCAGTTCCAGACGCAGTGCGCCCAAACTGTCCCAGACAACCTTATTCTTATCCGCCGCAAAGAGCAGTAAGTCTCCGGGCTGTCCCTCCATCGCCTGTACGAGACGATTCATCTCCTCCTCGCTCATGAATTTCGCAAAGGAAGATTTCACTGTGCCGTCCTCCTGGATTGCCGCGTAAGCAAGTCCTTTTGCGCCGTAATCCTTCACAAAGCTGGTGAGCTTATCAATCTTTTTGCGGGGCATGTTTCCCTGCCCTTTGGCGTTGATTCCACGCACGCTGCCGCCGTTTTCTATAGCGCCTGTAAACACGCCGAAACCACAGCCTTTTACCACGTCAGTCACATCGCAAAGCTCCATGCCGAAACGGATATCCGGTTTATCGGAGCCAAAGCGGTCCATCGCCTCCTGCCAGGTCATCCGCGGAATGGGGAGGGGCACTTCCACATCCAGCACATCCTTGAAAATCTTCGCCAGCATACGCTCGTTGACATCAATCACGTCATCCACGTCTACAAAAGACAGCTCCATATCAATCTGGGTAAATTCCGGCTGTCTGTCCGCGCGCAGGTCCTCATCCCGGAAGCACTTGGCAATCTGGAAATAGCGGTCATACCCGGAGCACATCAGAAGCTGTTTGTAAAGCTGCGGGGACTGGGGAAGCCCGTAGAAGCTGCCCGGATGGATACGGCTCGGCACCAGGTAGTCTCTGGCACCCTCCGGCGTACTCTTTCCCAGCATAGGTGTCTCAATCTCCAGAAATCCTTCTTCCGATAGGAACTGGCGCACCATGGTCGCCACCTTGCTCCTCAGCATCAGATTCCTCTGCAAGTCCGGTCTGCGCAAGTCCAGATAGCGGTATTTCAGCCGCAGTTCTTCCTTTGTCTTGGAATGTTCCTCGATGGGGAACGGCGGTGTCTCGGATTCCGAGAGGATGCGCAGTTCCTCCGGCAGTACCTCGATTTCACCGGTGGAAAGATTTTCATTGACTGCGCCGGAACGCTTTGCCACCTTTCCCACAACCGCCACTACATACTCGGAGCGCAAGCTCGCTGCTTTTTCCAGGATTCCCTTATCGGTGGAACCTTCCTCACATACGACCTGTATGATACCGGAGCGGTCCCGCACATCGACAAAGACCAGTCCTCCTTTATTTCTGTTCTTCTGCACCCATCCCATGACGGTGACGGTTTCCCCCACATTTGCCGCGGAAAGCTCCCCGCATCGATGGGTCCTTTTCAGTCCCTGCATTGATTCTGCCATCGTTTTTCTTTCCTTTCTCTTCTATTTCAACTCCGAATCCGCGTAAACTTCTGTGATGTCTGTGTATCCCTGCTCTTTGAGCTGTTCTTTCTGGAACTTCTTGTTCTTCTTCATATTCAGCAGCATCACCTGTTTGCCGCCTGCGCGCTCTTCCTTCGCCATCTCCAGCACCTTCAGCACGCTCTCCTTCGGAAGATTCTTCTCCAGGAGAAATGCCTTCTTTGCCTTCCCGGAAGGCACCTGGTAGCCGCGCTCCAAAAGCAGCATGACAATCCGCTCGAATCCGATGGAAAAGCCTACCGCAGGAGTGTCCTGTCCGGTGAATTTCCCAATCATCTTGTCATAACGTCCGCCGCCTCCCACGGAACCGCCGAACTCGTCCATGGAAATCTCAAAAATCGTGCCTGTATAGTAGGACATACCGCGCACCAGGGTGGGGTCAAAGCTAATTTTGAAATCCGCCTCTTTCGCGGATTCCACGCTGGTCATAATCATTTCCAGTGAATCCGCCGCTTCATCCGCAAGAAAGCCCTGTAATTTCTCTTTGCACCAGCGAACGCCTTCCACATCCGATGTGATTTCTTTAAATAACTGTAAATACGTTTCAACCGATTCTTTCGCATATCCGTTTTCCTCTAACTCTGCCGCCACGCCGTCCAGACCAATCTTGTCCATCTTATCCAGCGTGATGAAGACACTCTCGTAATCTTCCTCCTGAAAACCGCTGTACGCCGCCATTGCCTTCAAAAACCGGCGGTCATTGATACGGATGGTGAAATTTTTGAAATCCAGTTTCCCCAAAAGGCAGGTCGTCGCCAGAATCAGCTCTATCTCCGCCAGATTGCTGGCTTCGCCTAAAATGTCGATATCACACTGCATGAACTGGCGGAAGCGCCCTCTCTGGGGCCGGTCTGCCCTCCACACATTTCCCATCTGCAGCGCTTTGAACGGCGCGGGCAGCTCGTTGGCATGATTGGAATAATACCGGGAGAGCGGCACCGTCAAATCGTAGCGGAGCCCGCCGTCTGTCAAATCCGCCTCACACTGCGCTTCATCAATCTTTAACTTCTCTCCCCGCTTGAGGATTTTAAAAATCAGTTTTTCATTGTCGCCGCCCTGCTTGCTCAGCAGATTCTCCAGATGTTCCACACAGGGGGTCTCGATGGACGAAAACCCGAAAGATTTGTAAGTTTCCTTAATCAGCCCGATGACATAATCCCGAATTTCCATCTCTTCGGGCATCATGTCCTTCATCCCTGTGACCGGTTTCTTTTTCAGTGCCATAGCCATTCTCCTTTTCGTTCTATCATTTCATCGATACGGTCTATATATTCCGTGATGTTCTTTACATTTTCGATACGGATGAGGTTTGTCTCCTTTCCGTTTGCCATCTTTTGCTTATGAGGGAGCACGATTTTCGTGGAAGCCCCTGCCCCCGCCGCAAGGATGGTCTGCTTTTCTTCCATAATAAGTATATTGTATATTCCGGCTTTGTCAACCTTTGCATAGCCTACATTTTCAAAATTTCCCGCAATATTTTTCTGCCGGTACAGATAATAGGGCGCCATCCCCATATTTTCAGCGGACTTTGCCGCCGCTTCCACCATATTCTCTATGTCGGAACCGACGGACTGTTTCCATCCCTCCTGACCGAATTTCGCCGCCCTCTTGATAGCGAGCGCGTGAACCGTCAGGCTGTCCGGCATGAGCATTTCAATCTGCCGCAGAGTATCCTCCATATCCGCGAGTCCCTCTTTTGGCAGTCCCGCTATCAAATCCATGTTGATATTGTCAAAGCCAATCTCCCTGGCAAGGTAAAAGATACGGCATACATCCTGGGGCGTGTGCTTCCTCCCCACCAAATCCAGCGTCTTCTGCTGCATGGTCTGTGGATTGATGGAAATCCTCGTCACCGGAAATTTACGGATGGATAAGAGCTTCTCCCTTGTGATGCTGTCCGGTCGCCCCGCCTCCACCGTATACTCGGTCAGATATTCCATAGAAAAGCTCTGGGAAATCGTATGAAGCAGCCGGGTAAGCTGTCCCTCTGTCAGGGTCGTGGGCGTGCCGCCGCCAATATAGATGGTGTTTAAACGCCTGCCCTTCGTCCCTCCCGCGATTGCGCGGATTTCCCGGCAGAGAGCATCCAGGTAGTCCTCGGTTCTGTCCTGCCACAGGGCAATAGGTGAAGAACTGAACGAACAGTAGGAGCAGATGCTCGGACAAAACGGGATGCCCACATACAGGCTGAATCCCTTCTCGCAGTCCAGCCTGTCAAGAAGCTGTCTCTCTCTCTTTGCGATGGACAGCCCCAGCCTCGCCTTCTTCTCACTGATGCAGTAGGATTCTTCCATGTCCTCTAATATCTTTGCTTCCGCCTCGCCTTCTTCCAAAGCCTGCATAAAGAGCTTCGTGGGGCGCACGCCGGTGAGCATCCCCCACGCCAGAGAGTTCCCTGTCATCTGCGAGAGCTTTCTGTAAAAGAGGCGGGTCACATTCTTCTTCAGCGCAGCGTCCTCCTCTGCCTGTTCCCGCGCTTCGTCCTCACGCACGCAAAAAGAAGAGCCTCCATCCACTGTCAGTTTCACAAGAGGCTCCTGCTTTTCATCGACCTGCTGGGCGATTTCCTCCTCCGGGAAAAACGCCTTTGTCAGATGATACACGTTATACATATACCGGTTTTCTCTGCTGCTTATCTCTATCATATCTTTTCTCTGTCCGTCCCCGGCGCATATCCTTACAGGAACGGATTATATTTCTCCTCATAACCAATCTCTGTCTCTTCCATGTGACCGGGGTATACCTTTGTCTTTGGCGGGAGCACAAAAAGCTTCTCCCGGATAGAGCGTACAAGCTGACCGGTGCTTCCGGTGGGGAGGTCCGTCCTCCCGATGGAGGTGTGGAACAGGGTATCTCCGCTGAACACTACCTCTTCCTGCGGCAGATAATAACAGCACCCGCCGATGGTATGTCCCGGTGTGTAGAGAACCTGCACCGTGGTCCCCGCCAGTTTCAGTTCCTCTTTATCCTTTACATACTGTGCCTTTGTATACGTGTAGCCGGCACCGAATGACGCGGAAGAATTGAGCTGCGCATCCTCCAAGAGCTTTTTCTCCTCCTCATGGGCATACACAGGCACCGCAAATTCTTCTGCAAAACGGTCCACCCCGAGGATATGGTCAAAATGTCCGTGGGTCAGAAGGAGCGCCTTCACCTCATAGCCGCTTTTTTTGATGTGTCCGACTAATTCCGATGGGCAGTCACCCATATCTACCACAAAGGCTTCCTTTGTCTCATCATTGCTCACAATATAGGTATTGGTCCCGATAGGACCTGTCACAAATTTCTCTATCCGCATGCCTGTTATGCCTTCCTTTCTATCCATTCAAACGCCCGAAACTTTTCCTGAGCAGTGCGCGCACGCCCTCTGCAAAAAGCACCTCTGCCTTGCCTGTGCTCCCTGCGCAGTGCGCGTCCTAACCTGCTGTACGCTCGATATCCAGCACGCCTTCTAACTGTCTTAACCGCTCTGTCACTTTGTTCATCTCCTCCCTGCTGTGGACAATAAAGCCCATATCCAGGGTGGCAGTCCCTTTTTTGCTGGTACGCACATTCATAGATTTTACATCGATTTTCGATTCTGTAAAAATGCGGGAGATGTCCATCAGAAGTCCCTGGCGGTCATTGGCGTACATCTTGAGCTCCGCCAGATACTGTCCGCCGTTCTCCTCCCCTGCACTTTCTTCCCACTCCGCGTCAATGAGACGCTCTCTCTCCGAGTCAGTCAGGTGCAGCATATTGATGCAGTCCGTCCTGTGGATGGACATGCCTCTGCCTCTGGTGACAAATCCCACAATCTCATCCCCCGGCACCGGGTTGCAGCACTTGGAAAACCGCACTGCCATGTCATCGATACCTTTGACCACAATGCCGCTCTTGGATTTGCCAATATGAACCTTCTGGTGGTTCGCCTCGGATATCTTTTCCAGGATGGTCTCATCCGTAATCTCTTTTTTATGCTCCTTTTGGTACTCTTCCAGAAGGCGGTTCACCACCTGTCCTTCCTTGAGCCCGCCGTGACCGATAGCCGCGAGCACAGAGTCCCAGTCCTTAAAGCCGTATTTCGTCTGCACGCTCTGCTGGTATTTCTGCTTGATGATGTCTGCGCTGTTCAAGCCCTTTGCTCTGCAGTACGCAACGAGCAGTTCCTTGCCGCGGACGATGTTGTCCTCCTTGAACTCCCGCTTGAACCACTGGTTAATCTTATTCTTCGCCTGGGTGCTCTTCACAATATTGAGCCAGTCCCGGCTGGGTCCCTTGGAATTCTGGGAGGTCAGAATCTCGATGCGGTCCCCGTTCTGTATCTTATAGTCGATGTTGACAAGCTTGCCATTGACCCGTGCGCCCACCATCTTATTGCCCACAGCGCTGTGGATGGCATAGGCAAAGTCGACAGGCGTGGAGCCGTTGGGAAGGTTCTTCACATCCCCGTTGGGCGTAAAGCAGTACACATCCTCCGCAAACAAATCCAGGTCGCCCTTTAAGAGACTTAAAAACTCCCGGTTGTCGGACATGTCCCGCTGCCACTCCAGAATCTGTCTAAGCCAGCTTAACTTCTCTTCCTCCTGTGCCTTCATACTCTTCGTGGCATCGCCGCCCTCTTTATATTTCCAGTGCGCGGCAATACCGTACTCTGCCGTCTTGTGCATCTCCTCTGTACGTATCTGAATCTCAAACGGCTGCCCGGACGGTCCCATCAGGGTCGTGTGCAGAGACTGGTACATATTTGCCTTCGGCATGGCGATATAGTCCTTGAAACGTCCCGGTATGGGGGTATACATCTCATGGATGACGCCAAGGGCAGCATAACAGTCCTTCACAGAGTCCACGATGATGCGCACCGCAAAAAGGTCATACACCTGGTCCAATGTCTTGTTCTGGTTCACCATCTTCTTATAAATGCTGAAGAAATGTTTTACCCGCCCATAGACCTTCGCCTGAATGTGGGCGTTCTTCATGTGCTTTGAGACTTCCGCCACAATCTGCTGCACGAACTCTTCCCGTTCTGTCTTGCGCTCATTTAAGTCCTTCACCAGATTATAATACACTTCCGGCTGGGAATATTTCAAAGACAGGTCGTCTAATTCTGTCTTGATTTTAGAAATACCGAGGCGCTGCGCGATGGGCGCGTAAATATCCATCGTCTCCCGCGCCTTCTCCTGCTGCTTGGCAGGTATCATAAATTCCAGCGTCCGCATGTTATGCAGGCGGTCCGCCAGCTTGATGATGATAACACGGATATCCTTCGCCATGGCGAGAAACATCTTCCGCAGATTCTCCGCCTGTACCTCCAGTTTATCCTTAGAGTAGGACAACTGTCCCAGTTTCGTCACTCCGTCTACAAGGAGCGCCACCTCTTCCCCGAACTGTGCCGACACTTCATCCAAAGTCATGTCCGTATCCTCCACAGCATCGTGGAGCATACCTGCTACGATTGTCTCTTTATCCATCTCCAGCTCCGCCAGGATGATGCCGACCCACAGCGGATGGATGATATATGGTTCCCCTGATTTTCTCACCTGGTCTTTGTGGGCTTTCTTTCCAATCTGATATGCCTTCTCTATCATCGTGATATCCGCAGACGGATGATATTTTCTAACCCTGGCGACCAATGCCTGGTATAACTGTTCAGGGTCTTGATAATCTTCAGGTGCTTTTACCGCGTGACCGTCCACCATCTCCAGGTTTCTGTTGAGCAGTTCATATTCCAGTGTACCTGCCATATCAATTCCCCCTTTCTTACGTGAATATTATATAGTATATCATTATTCCGGCGATTTTCAAATATTTTCAAACCATTTTATTGGTAATTGACAATGGTTATCTGTATATTTTTCGCTCCCCTGAACTCATTGACGGACGGATAATAGGTGACAGCGAACCTGTCTTTTTCCTGCATGGTCTTCAAGCAAGCCTTCACATCTCCGAAATAGACCGCCTCCATCTGGTTCCCCCGTTCATCTTCCAGCACGCATTTTAACACATTCTGATTTTTGCCGATGATGCGCGGACTTTTCGCCCTCACATTGCGCTCGGCAAAGAGAGGCTTTGTATTGCCCTTTCCAAAGGGCTCCAAAAGGGAAAGTTCCTCTATCAGAGGCTCCGTCACGTAAGGGAAAGGAAGCTGCATATCGATGGAAACCTTCATCTGCAGGTCCTCCTCGCTCAAATCCGCCAGCTCATTGATAGTCCTGCGGAAATGCTCCACCTCTTTCTCAGGAAGGGAAAGTCCCGCCGCCATCTTGTGACCGCCGAATTTTGTAAAAATGGAACTGCACTTGCACATCTCATCGAACATATTGTACGCCTCAATGGAGCGCCCGGAGCCTTTCACACCATCCTCCGCCTTTGTGAGGACAAAGGTCGGGCGGTAGTATTTCTCTTTGATGCGCCCGGCAATGATGCCCGCGATGCTCTCATGGCAGTCGGGCAGGTAGATGACCAGCACATTATCCTCTTTCAGACTGCTGTTCTCTATCTGTTGTACCGCCTGTTCCACGCCCTGTTCCGTCATTTCCTTGCGGCTGTCGTTTAAAGCTTTCAGGTCTCCGGCAAGCATCGCCGCCTCTCTTTTGCTCTTCACATTGAGAAGTTCCAGCGCGCGTTTCGCTGTGTCCAGCCTGCCGCTGGCGTTGATGCATGGTCCTAAGATAAAGCCGATATGGTAGGTATTCAACCGCTCCACGGGAACCTGGGTGCATGCCATGAGCGCCTTCAATCCCTCATTATTGGTGCGCTTTAACATCTCAAGCCCCTGCTTTACAAAAATGCGGTTCTCCCCTGTCAAGTCCATCACGTCTCCCACCGTGGCGATGGCGACATTTTCCATGAGGTAATCCATATCCTCCGCGTCTCTTGCCATCACATTGTACAGTGCTTCCACCAGCTTGTAGGCGACCGCCGCCCCGCACAGCCCTTTAAAAGGGTATCCGCAGTCCTGCCGGTGCGGGTCCACCACAGCGTCTGCCTGTGGAAGCTGATATTCCCTCTCACCGGAAATATCCACGTAAGGTACTTCATGGTGGTCCGTCACAATGATGGTCAGTCCCTGCCTCTTTCCGTAGGCAATCTCCTCCCTCGCGGCGATGCCGTTGTCGCAGGTGATGATGGTATCCACCCCGTCGTCCAGCGCCCGGTCGATAAGCATGCGGTTCAGACCGTACCCATCCTTTATCCTGTCGGGGATATCGGTATCCACATCCGCTCCCAGACCGGACAGCCCTTCCTGCAGGATATAGGTGGCGTTCACCCCGTCGATATCATAATCTCCGATGATGCGGATTGCCGCCTTCTCTCTTATCTTTTCCGCGAGAATATCCACCGCCTTATCCATATCCTTCATCAGCATCCCGTCATATAAATCCGCGATGGTACCGTTGAGATAAAAATCAATGTCCTCATCCGCTATGATATCCCGGTTGCGGATAAGCCTGGCGATGATGGGGGAAATGTGATATTTTTCAGCAATCTTCCCGAAATCCGCCTTTTTCATGGCAACAAACCACTTTTCCATGGGGAACTTCTCCTTTCTTCATCTACAGGAAATGCCGGGGCGCGAAAAGCTCTTCTTCCCGCTGCCCCGGCATGTCATCTCCTTTTTGGAAACTTAATTTCCATGCAAAGGTCTTATTTCTTTTTGCCCTCTTTATTCTTAACCGGTATCGCAGCCTTGTCAGCGCCGCGGTTCTTCATCACATACCAGAGCGCTCCGGTGATACATACAGAAGTGTAAGCGCCGCATCCGATTCCGACCATCAGCGGAAGCGCAAACTCTTTGATGGAGCTTACGCCCATCACATAGAGAATTGCCACCATGACAAAGGTCGTGAATGTCGTATAGATGGTACGGGTCAGTGTCGCAGTCACGCACCGGTTCACCAGTACAGCCAGGTCTTCTTTTCCTTTTGTCTTTAGTTCCTCGCGGATTCGGTCAAAGATGACAATGGTCGCATTGATGGAGTAACCCACAATGGTCAGCATACACGCGATAAATGTATTTCCCACAGACACTCTGCCGATGGCGTAAACTGCCAGCACCACGAGCACATCGTGAATCAGCGCGATAACCGCACTGGTCGCGAAACGGATATCCTTAAATCTGAACCAGATATAAAGCAGCATACAGATGGTCGCGATGACAACGGCGATGACCGCATCCGTTCTCATCTCCGAGCTCACCGTGGAGCTGATGTTCTCTGAGACAATGCCCTCATCTTCATTTACGCCGAAATCGTTCACCATCACTTCGTTGAATGCCTCTCTTGTATCCAGAGAGAGGGTCTGTGTCTTAAAGATAACCTGGTTGGTGCCTTCTACCTTCTGCACCTGTACATTCTTATCCCCGGTCACATCCTCCAGCTTCGGTACAATCTGGCTGTCTATCTCCTCCAGCGTATATTCCTTGTCAAAGGTAACGGTCGTGGAAGTACCGCCCTTAAATTCCATACTGTAGTTTAACGCCTGGTCTCCCTTCCCCGCATGGATGCCCATTGCCGCAAAACCGGAGAGACACAGCAATACGGAAATAATAAAGAACACCTTCCTCTTGCCGATAAAATCGATTGGCTTGCGCGCCGGCTTCGGTCTGCCGTATACTTTCGCACTGCGGATTCCCACCGCATAGAACGAATAGATGATAAGCCTTGTGATGACCAGTGCTGTGAACATGGATACCACAACACCCAGTGCCAGTGTCTGCGCGAATCCTCTCACGCTTCCGCTTCCCTTTATCCACAATACTGCCGCCGCAATCAGCGTAGTGATATTTCCATCCAGGATGGCGGACATCGCCTTGTGGAATCCGGCGTGCAGTGCCGCTTTCACACTCTTGCCTGCGGTCAGTTCTTCCTTCACGCGGGCAAAGATGATGACATTCGCATCCACCGCCATACCGATTCCCAGGATGATACCTGCGATTCCCGGCAGGGTCAGGGTGATGTCAAAGGCATTCAAAAGTACCAAAATCAGCTCTGTATAGAGCAGAAGCGCCAAACTGGAGGCAAATCCCGGAAGCAGATAAACGATAATCATAAACACAAAGACAACCGCAAGTCCGATGGCTCCCGCTTTTAAGCTAGTGCTGACCGCCTCTTCTCCGAGCTGTGCTCCTACCACATTGGAGCGCAGTTCTTCCAGCTCCAGATTGAGTCCGCCGATTCGGATGGTGGAAGCTAACGCATCCGCCTCCTCATATGTCATGCTGCCTTCGATGATGGCTTTTCCGTCCTCAATAACCGCATTGACTCTCGGCACACTGATAAGTTCCCCGTCATAGTAAATCGCAATGGTCTCTCCCGCCTCATTTGCCGCTCTCGTAGCCTCGGCAAACTTCTCTGTGCCGCTCTCATTCATGGATATCTCTACCACATTCTGTTTTACAGATGTGGTACTGTTCTGCTGGGTAGCGGCAGAAGCGCTCTTCACATCCGACCCGGTGAGGACGATAGAGCCGTCCGTTTCCAGTTCTTCAATCGTTTTATTCAGCACATAATTTCCTGTAGAATCCGCTGTATAGTTGGCTTCTCCGGCAGAATCCTTCTCCCGGATAAAATACAGGGAACCCGGCTGTCCCAGTTCGTCTAAGATGGCATTGGCATCCGTAACACCCGGTATCTCGATGCTGATGCGGTCATCTCCCTCCTGGTACACCTGCGCCTCCGTGCTGTACTGTTCCACACGTCTCTGCAGCTTGTAGATGGTGTCGGACATATCCTCGTCAGACGGCGTGCCGCCCTTCACCTGGTATGTGATGCTCACTCCGCCTTCCAAATCCAGTCCCAGATTGATATTCTTCGCGGCACCGCCAAAATCTCCCAGTCCGAATATAGTCGTATATCCGAGAAAGACCATAAACGCCGCGATGAGAATGAGACTTAAAAAGCCTTTACTTTTCTTCATGATTGTCATTCCTTTCTTCCATGTCAGCCAACGCTGCCTTTATCATTATCGCACACTCCACTCTCTTTCGCTCCATCTCGCAGCTCACCTCATAAGTGTCGTTGATGGTGTGGTGGAACTTGTAGGAGTTCGCCATGCAGCCCCCGCTGCAGTAGAATCTGGCAAAGCAGTTTTTACAGCTCTCCTTGGAGTATACGCTGCATCCCCGAAATTCATCCGCGATGTCGGGACGGGTAATCCCCTCCTCTACATTTCCCATGAGAAACTCTTCGTTTCCCACAAACTGATGGCAGGGATAGAGGTCACCCCAGGGGGTCACAGCCAGGTATTCTGTCCCGGAACCGCAGCCGGAAAGACGTTTTGCCACACAGGGACCGCCCTCTAAATCCAGCATAAAGTGGAAGAACGTAAATCCTTTTCCTTCCCGCTCCCTCTCTACCATGTATTTCGCCAGCTTATCATACTCTTCAAATATCTGCGGGAGGTCTTCCTTCTGAATCGCGTAGACGTCCGTATCCTCCCCCACCACCGGCTCTATAGAAATCTGTTCAAACCCGAGGTCGGCAAAATGCTTCACATCCTCGGAAAAATCCAGGTTCTCTCTCGTAAATGTGCCGCGAATATAGTATTTCTCCTGGTTTCTGCTGTCCGCCAGCTTCTGAAACTTCGGCACAATGAGGTCATAGCTGCCCTTGCCGTTTCTAAAAGGACGCATCTTGTCATTGACTTCTTTCCTTCCGTCCAGGCTTAAGACCACATTGTCCATCTCCCGGTTCACAAACTCCTGCACCTCATCGTTTAAAAGTACCCCGTTTGTGGTGAGCGTAAACCGGAAATGCTTGTCGTGGGTCTTTTCAAGCTCGCGCCCGTATGCCACGAGCTGTTTGACAACCTCCCAGTTCATCAGCGGTTCTCCGCCAAAAAAGTCCACCTCCAAGTTGCGGCGGTTCCCCGAATGTTCTACCAGGAAATCCAGCGCCTTCTTTCCCACCTCGTAGGACATCAGCGCCCTCCTGCCGTGGTACTCGCCTTCCTCCGCGAAACAATATTTACAGGCAAGGTTGCAGTCGTGGGCGATATGCAGGCACAGCGCCTTCACGACCGTCTTTCTCTTCTTCACCTCTCCGATATAATCTTCATAGATATCCTGGGTAAAGAGCTGTCCCGCTTTTGCAAGCTCCGCCACTGCCTCCAGGATTTCTTTGATTTCTTCTTCTGCATATTTTTCCCCCAGACACGCCTTTAAATGACCAAGTGTCTCCGGGGCTCTCAATGTCTCTTCTGTATGGGCGGGATTTTCCTTCTCCAGCACCTCAATTACGTCGTATGCCGGCTTGTCCACCACATGGACAGAACCGCTGTTGACATCGAGCACGATATGATATCCGTTATTCTGATATTGATGAATCACGATATGTATCTCTCTTTCATTCTGTAATAACAAACTAAGGGCAGCGGGAACCTCCGCTGCCTCTTTCTTCTTCACTTTTATTCAGTCGGAAGTTTCAAATCTCCCGCCTATTTCTTATGCTCGCATGTCTGGTTTCCTACAGTACAGGATGTCTTACATGCTGACTGGCAGGATGTCTGGCACTCTCCGCATCCGCCCTTTTTCACTGTATGGTTTAAAGTCTGTGTATTCAGTGTCTTAATGTGTTTCATCTTCTCTCCTCCTACTTCTTACGCATAAGCGCACCTGTTACTTCGTAACATTATAGCACACTGTCCTGTGTTTTTAAAGTCTTTTTTTCTCCCTTCCGAAAGCCCTCTCAAAAAGCCGGCAGGAAGACCTTTTTTCACCGTCAGCAAAACCGGCAGAGCACTTTATGACAGCATGCCGCCCAACATTCCCCCGCCCGCGCACAGTAATCCGGTGGTCAGAAGATTCTGCCAGCCGGACTGCAGACCGTGGTAGACCCCAAGGGAGATGAGCACCAGCAGGACAAAGTACAGGATTCCCAGCCCCAGTCCCCATAAAAAGCGCCGGGTTCCGGCAAGCTTCCCCGCCAGAAATCCGCCCGCAAACGTGGACAGGATATAGATGACTACAATCCCCGCCGTCACCTTACTCTCGTCCAGATTCAGCTTATATAGAAGCATCGTCAGAATAAAGAGCAGGATTCCCGTCACAATATAGGCGCACAGCAGCGATTTTAAGAGCCACAAAAGCTTTGTCTCCATCCCCCGGACATGTTTTTTCTTATTTTCCATGTTTCTCCTCCTCCATCGGCATACCTTGAGTATTTTCTTCTCCTTTGCTACTGCATCCTATGCCTGTTCGAGGAGTTTTATTACTACTATTGTCCCATCTGCTTTCCGAGAAATTCCGCCGCGCTCAGGGCGACTTTCTGCTCCACCTCCGTAAACTTCCGCTTTTCATCCCTGGTCAAAAATACCACGGAGCCAATCACGTCCCCGTCACACAAAATCGGGCTGATGACCTCCTCAGCAAATTCCTTGGCGCCGGAGACGATTTCCACAAATTTCGGATTTCCTGCCTTTTCCATCACCTGCGCGCGCATTTGAATAACCTTTTCCAATTCCCTGCTGATATAGGCATCCTGTAATTCTTTCTTTCCTGCGCCAGAGGCAGAGACGACCTGGTCCATGTCTGTGATGAGCACCGTACATCCCATTGTCTGAGAAAGGCTTTCACTGTACAGCCTGGAAAGCGTTCCCAGCTCACCGATAGGCGAATATTTTTTGAGGATGATTTCTCCCTCCCGGTCTGTAAAGATTTCCAGCGGGTCCCCCTCCCTGATTCTCAATGTTCTTCTTATTTCCTTCGGAATGACCACCCGTCCCAGGTCGTCAATCCGCCTTACAATTCCTGTTGCCTTCATAAAAAATTCCTCCATTTTACATTCTTACATCTATACGGATAAATGTAGTATCTGTAAAACAGAGGAAAATATTCGGAAAAATCAGCCTTCCATTTCTTCATACTGCTGCGCGATATTCTTTACATGGTCGCCCACTCTCTCGAAATCCGTCAAAATCTCTGAGAACAGGATTCCGGTCTGCGGTTTGCATTTGCCCTTCTTTAACCGCTGCATCTGCTTCTTGAAGTATTTATCTCTTGTGTCGTCAATCTTCTGCTCCATCGCAGACGCTTTATCCAATGCCTGTCTGACATTTGACGGCTGCACATCTCTGACCGTGTTAAGCGCTTCCAGACACTGTTTTTTCATGACCTCCAGCTCTTCCACCACATTGTCAGAAAAGTTCAAATCCCATTTCTTTAAATCATCCGCATATTCCGCCAGATTAACCGCGTGGTCTCCAATTCGTTCTAAGTTGCTGATGATGACATAAAAACCATTCATATACTTGGAATCCGAGAGCGATTTCTCATTTCCCATCATGGAGACGATATATTCGGAAATTCCTTTATTCAGGTAATCTATATATTCCTCCCGCTCTCCCACCTTGTTCCGTGCTTTTCCGTCATAGTCGATGAGCACATTGTAGGCGTCATTGATGTTCTTTGCCACCATATCGTGCATCCTTCCCACCTCATCACGTAGCTGGGAGATGACCACAGCACCCTGTCCAATAGAGTAGGTAGAATCAAAAGGACGGATATATTTCAGGCGCAGTTCCTCATCGTCCGCCTTCTTACTGTCTGGCAGAATCCTCACAGCCATCTTCGCCATGAGTGTACCAAACGGAAGCAGTATCAATGTGGTGACAATATTGAAGGTCGTATGTACATTGGCAATCTGGGAAACCGGATTGCCCGGCGTCAACGTTTCCATCCATGAGACAAACGGCGTCAGCATACAGACAAACGTAAACAGTACAGAGCCAAAAATGTTAAACATCAAGTGGATAATGGTTGTTCTCCTGGCATTTACCTTTGTTCCAATCGATGCAAGAACCGCCGTGATACAGGTTCCGATGTTCTGCCCGAACAGCACATACACCGCACTGGACAAGGGAATCATCCCTGTGGCAGCCAGCGCCTGCAGGATACCTACGGAAGCGGAGGAAGACTGGATGATAGCCGTAAAAACTGCCCCAATCGCAATGCCAACCAGAGGATTCTTGAAGTTCGTCATAAACTGGATAAACGCCTCTGAATCGCGGAGCGGCGCCATGGCACTCCCCATCATATCCATTCCCATGAAGAGGATACCCAGTCCGGCGAAAATACCGCTGATATGGTGTACTTTCTCATTTTTCACGAACATAATCGCCGCCACACCACCGATGGCGAAAATAGGGGCAATGGCTCCCATATCCAGGGCAATGAGCTGCCCGGTAATCGTGGTACCGATGTTCGCGCCCATGATAACCCATACCGCCTGGTTCAGTGTCATCAGTCCTGAATTAACAAAGCCCACCACCATGACCGTGGTCGCCGAGGAGGACTGGATGACCGCCGTAATTCCGGCACCCACCAGCACGCCCTTTATCCGGTTGGACGTCAGTTTCTCCAGAATGGACTTCATCTTATTTCCCGCAGCGGACTCCAGACCGCTGCTCATCATCTGCATACCGTACAAAAACAGGGCAAGCCCGCCCAGCAAAGACAGTATATCTGTTATTCCCATCTCATTTTCTCCTTTGTTTTCACTCTCATATTTTTACCCTCAGTTGACAGGAATATGTGCGGTCAATTGAGGGTAATTATTCATTTTGCAGAAAAGCCCTTCGGACTTTCTCTATGAAACGGACAGACTGTAAAGCCTTCCTATAGAAAAATAACATGCAGTACCTTTACAGACAATCTGCATTTTTACTTTCTTAGCAGAATTTTAACATATCTTTAACAGAAAGAACAGCCCTTTGATAAAAAGGGCGAAGTGCTTACCGTAACACTTCGCCGAAAGCCTAACCGATTTGAGCATAATGTGCTTGATTAGGTCTGCCTTATAGTTTATGTTTCATATCAGATTTTAAACACTTAAATGTGTTTTCCAATCCTCCGGAAGATTCATTGCTGTAAGGCGAATAACGCGCTTATCATCCTCAAACAACTGCTCCAGCCCATCAGTAAATATCTTCCACTCCTCATCCGATACCCTTAAATATTTCATAGCAAGTAAAATCTGATAGAGCCCATTATGAACCGGTGGAGGTGTAATTTTATCAATATCCAGTATCTCAGGAGTTGTATGTATTGTTCTGTTATATATCCTGGAATTGTGTGCACACATATTGCGCAATACCGCAACACTCTGCACCCAGGATGCCAACATCTTTTGTGATGGACTTACTCTATTCCCTTTTGGGGAAATGTATTGATAATTTCCTGCCAGGACTGTATACGCACTTCCTTTACCAGTCTTAAGATTTTTGATAATTTTTGACAAAGTCCCGAAAGAAAGCACTTCTGCTGCCGCCCATACCGGTACTTCCCCTTCATGGTTTTCAAAATTATGTTGAATGAACACATCATTAGAACGGGCTATTTCCGAAGCTACAACTGACATATTCTGCCAGTATCTCTTTTTGTCTTTAAAAATTGAGGAATCCTGTAAAATCAACGCTTCTTTATAAACCAACAGCGCTTCCACCAACCTGACTCTCAATGCAACTTCTATTTTAGAAATCATTGAAAAAATCATATCCGAGAGCTTTTGGTCGAAACGATATAGCTTCAGAATATCTTCAAATTTTGTCCCCGGAATATATTTTTTTGCGGCATTGTCATAAAGTTGAAATGAGTATCCTCTTAATCGGTAATATCCGATTGTTGTCAGTGCGTTTTTCACCTCATCATGAGAAGCAATCTCCATACCTGCATCAACATAAGTTTGAATCTGCTCTTCTACTGTTAAAATTTGCTTAGGATATCGATACATAAAAAGCCCCCGAAAATATAAAAGTCCCACCGGGTTGCGCATGATAAATCAGAGGCGTGGTAGGATCTGTTAAGTTTATTATACACAGTCAGATATACTTGTCAAGCTGTCTCACTTGAAAACACCGCTTTATTCTGCTAAAATTGTCTAAGTATTGTTTGAGGAGGGAGCCATGAATCTGAAAATACCGATTGAGACATCCGCCAGACATATTCATTTGTCCAAGGAGGATTTTGAAACTTTATTTGGTCCCGGTGCACGCCCCACCTATGTGAAGGAATTAAGCCAGCCGGGACAATATGCATGCAAAGAGCGCGTGACCGTGGCAGGTCCGAAAGGGCGTTTTGAAAAGGTCATTGTTTTGGGACCCTGCCGCAGCAGCACCCAGGTGGAGATTTCTGTTACCGATGCAAGACGTCTGGGAATCCAGAGTGTCATCCGGCAATCCGGCGACATAGAGGGCACTCCGGGATGTCTGCTCATAGGACCCAAAGGACAAGTCGAACTGGAAAAAGGTGTCATTGTCGCCAAACGGCATATCCACATGAACCCTGTCGATGCCATCCGTGCTCATGTCAAGGACAATGACATTGTCTTTGTCATCACTACCAGCTATGAGCGTTCTCTTATCTTCTCCGATGTGGTAGTCCGGGTCAGCCCGTCTTTTTCCCTTGCCATGCATGTGGACACGGACGAGGCGAACGCTTTTGCCAATGAAGACAATCCGACAGGGGTTATTTTAAAACTGTTCAACGGACATACCTACAGTCTGCAAACCTGGGCGGACGAACTACAAGCGGGAATCGACCGGTAGCCGGGTATTCTGCAGACGTTTTTATCTGTATGTGAGGAAAATTTTCCGCATTGCGAAACACTATATGAGGAGGGACCTTTGGTCTTATGTTTACACTGATTTTTTCACAACTTATGAAAATGTTTTTTATCATGCTGCTTGCTTTTGTGTGCTACCGCATCAAGCTGATTGGTCAGGAAGGCAACCGCGCAGTCTCCAACCTGCTTTTGCTGGTCGTGAATCCCTGCGTCATCCTCACTGTATATCAGACAGAGTACGATGCCAGGCTGGTGCATGGACTTCTGCTTGCTTTTGCCGCAGCATGTGCTACCCACCTTCTTGCCATCCTCGCCGCGAATCTTTTCGTGCCCGCCAAAGACAACCCGGATTACTGTATCGAACGCTACAGCGCGGTCTATTCCAACTGCGGATTTATTGGGATTCCACTTATCTACAGTGTGCTCGGAGATGAAGGGGTGTTTTATCTTACCGCCTATATCACCCTTTTCAATGTATTTTCCTGGACCCATGGGCTGGGGCTGATGGAAAAGGGGTTCCACCTCAAAGGGTTAAAAGAAGGGCTTCTCTCCCCTGTCATCCTGTCCACTGCTGCAGCACTGATTTTGTTTTTTACAAGGATTCGAATACCGGGAGTCCTTTTGGATTCCATGACTTATGTGGCGGATATGAACACACCGCTCGCCATGATGGTCGCCGGTTTTTCTGTAGCGCAGGCTGATTTGAAACGGCTCTTTACCACTTTTCGCATATACCGTGCCTCGGTTTTAAAGCTGCTTCTCATCCCCCTGCTCACAGTGGGACTTTTCGCCATTTTTCCGGTCCCCCACGCTGTGGCGTACACCATTCTCATTGCCGCAGCCTGTCCCACCGCTACCACAGGGACTATGATGGCAATCCGTTATCATCAAAATTACACTTACGCTTCGGAAATCTTTGCCTTTTCCACCATAGTGTCGATTTTCACTATTCCCATTATCATATGGGCAGCGGGCTTTGTCATATAATCTTTATAGGCGTGCTGCCCTTTGCACACTGACGCTAAATGAATCTTGTATAAATGGTTAGCGCTCGTATACAAAGGGCAATACTAATTAAAACACATAAAAACGTAAACACAAAGAAATGAGACTTCTATCATATGAATGTATTGATTTTATCCTGCAACACCGGAGAAGGGCATAATTATGCCGGAAGAGCGCTGAAAGAATGTATCCAGTCCCACGCGGATTACGCAGAGATGCTGGATATCATGCTCCTGAAGGGGAAACTCACCTCACGCCTGGTAGGAGGCGCATATGTGGGTATCGTAAAGCATGCGCCCCACCTGTTCCATCTGCTCTACAAAGCGGGTTCTCTTGTGAGTTCCCAGAAAAGGAAATCCCCGGTCTATTATGCCAACGCTCTGCTCGCCCGCGCTCTGAAAAAATATCTGGACGAGCACGATTTTGATGTCATCGTGACCGTCCATCTTTTCGCAGCAGAGACTCTCACCTATATGAAACAGAAAGACATGCTCACTCAAAAGGTCGTCGCCGTGGAAACAGACTATACCTGTATTCCCTTCTGGGAAGAAACCCGGTGTGACGCCTATGTCATCCCCCATCCGTCTTTAATCGGAGAATTTGAAGACAGAGGGCTTCCCGCGGATAAGCTGAAACCTTACGGCATCCCCGTTCGCAGAGCCTTCTCTCTGCCGGGGAACAGAGCGCGTGCCAGAGAAATCTGCCGCATCCCAAAGGACGCTCACGTTTATCTCATCATGAGCGGCAGCATGGGATTTGGAAAAGTCCCCTTTTTTGTCGCTGAATTACTGAAATCTATCTCGCCGGATGAATATATCATCGTCATCTGCGGAAATAATAAAAGACTGCGCCGGCTTTTACAGAAATCATTCCGTCATTGCTCCAATGTGCGGATACTTGGCTATACGGAACACATTTCTGCTTACATGGATGCCTGCGATGTCCTCTTTACCAAACCGGGAGGACTCACCAGCACAGAGGCTGCCGTCAAGGAGGTGCCTATCGTGCATACCCGCCCCATCCCCGGCTGTGAGACGCGCAATCTCACCTTCTTCACCTCTCATGGTCTTTCTCTGTCTTCCCGAAAGTTCTACGGGCAGATTCATGCCGGAGAAAGTCTTTTGAAAGATGAAGCACTCAAAGCTTCCATGAGAACAGCGCAGCGGGAGTTCATCCCCAAAGACGCAGCAGAAAAGACTTATCAGCTTCTGCGTGAGCTTTCCGCTCCTGAAAACATTTTCTCGGAGGGTACGCTTTAACCCCGCAAAGAAAGGAAACACGCTATGTCAGATTCTATTTTTTTCATCCTTATCGGCTATCTCTCAGGCAGCATCCTGTATGCCAGGATTCTCCCCAAACACTTCTGCGGCATCGATGTCTGTGAGGTCGGGGAAGACAAAAATCCCGGCGTCTATAATGCTTTTTCCTGCGCGGGGATAAAGATAGGGATACCTGTTCTCCTTTTAGAACTCGCCAAAGGATTTCTCCCTGTCTTTTTCGCCATGCGTATGCTCCATCCCAATGCTCCTCTGTTCTGCCTCATTCTGGCTGCCCCCGTTATCGGTCATGCTTTTCCGCTCTTTCAGGTAAAACACGGCGGCAAGGCTATCGCAGTCTCCTTTGGGTGCCTGCTGGGACTCTATCCGGTTCTGGACCCGCTATTCTGCCTTGTATTTTTCTACCTGCTGTTTTCCGTGGTGGTCGTTTTAGAGCCCCATCTGTTTCGCAGCGTAGTGACATTTACCTGTTTCGCTCTCGCCTGCGCGCGCACGGTTCCGATACCGTCCGTGATATACGGTACCCTCCTCATCTCCGCCACAGTTGTCCTGAAACATTGCGCCAGGTATAAAAAAGAACCTCTCCGCGTCCATTTTCTACTGTGGAATAGGTAAGCACAGGATGAATGATTGAGAATATCTCCGGTCTTATCGGTCTCTTTCCTCCCATTTATGGTAAATTGCTTCCAGCGCATCCGCCACTCCGTCTATCCCCAGGAGGCTGGCATTGAATACCATGGCAGTCCCTTCGATGCTGCCCCACTCTCTGCCCGTGCGCGCCTCGTAGTACAGCCGTCTCTCCCGGTCAATCTTCTTTATCTTATCCCACGCCTGCTTTTCTTCCAGCTTGTAAATCTTCATAATGCGCCGTATCCGGTCTTCTTTGTACGCATAGATGAATGCATTGATGCAGTTCGAGTAGTCGCCCAGTATATAGTCGGCGCACCTTCCCACAAAGATGCAGGGTCCTTGTTCGGCAAATTTTTGTATCAATGCTTCCTGTACACGGTAAACCCGCTCACTTAACGGAGTCCCGCTCTCTTCGCCGCTCATGAACGCCGTGTAATCACCGCTATTTACCACATAGGCGGAAAGGAAGCGCCCCAGCATGGTCTCATCCACCTTTGAGGCATCCTCATCGCTGATTTTGAGCTGCTGCGCTGCCATACGGATGAGATTATGGTCATAGAGTGGAATCTGAAGTCTCTCAGACAGCAGGTTCCCCACCGCATGTCCGCCGCTGCCGAACTGTCTGCCAATAGTAATAATTGTATGCTCTGTCATGTGAACCCCTCCTTTATCAAACGATTTTTACGCTGTTTTTCTCCTACCTCTATTATACATAAATTTTCTGAATAATACATGTATTTTCTGCTTTTGTATCATAAATTTCTATTTCCACTGACAATGGTGTAGTATTCTCTTGAGGTCACCACGTACACGATAATATAGAACAGGGTAAATCCCAGATAGCATGCCCCGGTTACTCCGAGTAAAAGCTTTTTATCCGTCACGGAGAACAGTACAAGGAGCTTGGAGATAAGCGGAAAGGCGAATGCTGTGTGCACTCCCGCCGCGATGAGGGGCAGGAAAAATACCGTCAGCACCTGGGAATTGATGCTCTGCCGGATTTCCTTTTGCTTCATGCCCACTTTCCGCAGGATATCAAATCTGCCCTCATCCTCGTATCCTTCCGAAATCTGCTTGTAATACATAATCAACACTGTCCCGAATACGAAAATGATTCCCAGCAGGATTCCCAAAAAGAACAGTCCGCCAAACAGACCATAGAAACCTGCCCGCTCATAGGCGACGCTTTCCACCATCACTTCCGGGAAGGTGGTATCTGCCCGATACAATCCCTGCAGTTCTCCCACGATTTCTTCTGAAATTTCCTTTTGCTCTTCATCATCACAGTTTAAATCAAATCCCCAGTATGTGTGAATTTCTGATTGATTCTTTCCGAAAATCTCTGCCTGTCCTTCATTTATCTGTTCCATGACGCTTTCATCCTTCACAAATAAAAACAGTGAAGACATAATCTGCTGCGCATCGACCCCATTGGAGACAAACTCCGGCACCACTTCTTTTACCTTCCAGGTACCGCCTCCTTCTATCGTGATGGTATCGTAATCATATTCGGAAGCATTTCCATTCTCCCCGAATTTTGTAGTGTAGATGATGACTTCATCGGAATCAAGTGTCTTCTCCTCGCCTGTGATACGATTGTAATCATCGAGGGAGATGATAAATAACTGCCGTACATTTTCGTATAGCTCCATTCCCACATCCACTTTGGAAGAATCCAACATGATTTCGTCGCCTTTCTGGAATCCTCCGATATCCAGAATTTCATAGTCCAGCACTGCCTCCGGCTGTACTTCATGCTTTTCCAGTACCTCCTCTGCCGCCTCGCGGACCGGTTCTACATATGCCTCATCTGTGCTGGGAATTTCCAACACAATATTTCTCGGATAACGGTCCCGCAGGCTGTCCTCCGCTCCAATGTACAGACACGCTGTCGAGGAGACAACAACCAGCACCATGGTAGAAAGGATACAGATGGAAGCCAGCCCTGAACCATTTCGTTTCATCCGGTATACCATGGAGGAGAGGGAGACAAAATGCTTCGTCTTATAATAATAGCTCTTATTCTTCTGCAAAAGTCTGCAAAATGTGACCGAACCAGCGATAAACAAAAGATACGTTGCCGCGATTACCATAATCACTGCCACAAAAAACCAAATGAGCGCTGTCATCGGCTCCTCAATGGATAACGCCAGATAATATGCCCCGCCAAGGGTCACTGCTCCTAATATGGCGAGCACCCAATTGGCTTTAGGCGGTTTTTCTCCCACATTTTCGCTCTGCAGCAATTCTACCGGACGGGAGCGGTAAATGTGGAAGAGCATGCGCACCATGATAAGGAAAAAAATGGCCGCGAACAGTGACACTGTCATCATGACTGCTTTTCCATCAATATGCATAGAAAATCCCGCCTGTCCTCCCATAATTCTGACACAGATAACGTCTGCCCCTTTGGAGAGCAGAAAACCTGCGATAATTCCCGCAGCTACAGAAAAAACGGCTGTGATGAGGTTCTCCCAGACAAGTATTTTCACCAGATTGCGTTTTCCCATCCCCAGAATATGGTACAGCCCAAACTCCTTTTTTCTCCTGCGGATGAGAAAGGAATTGGTATAATATAAAAAGATGAGAGCAAAAAATCCGATGACTCCGCATCCCAGTCCCAGCATGGACTGCATCGCCTCCCCGCCCGGTATCTCGCGGAACTCACCGCTCATCGCCAGAAAATTGATGATATAGAACATCATCACCATGCAGATGCAGGTCAGGATATAAGGATAATACATTTTTTTATTTTTCGTGATGCCTGTCAGGGCAAGTTTAAAGTAAAATCCGATTTTCATCTCACGTCACCACCTGTCGCCAAGATTGTAAGGGTATCCGATATTTTCTGATAGAGCTGCTCGTCTCTCATCGACCCTCGATATATCTGATGGAAGACTTCCCCATCCTTGATAAAAAGCACACGTCCCGCCTTGCTCGCCGCTTTCACCGAATGTGTCACCATCAATACTGTCTGCCCGCTCTTATTTATTTTCGCAAAGAGCCCCAGCAGTTCATCCGTAGATTTCGAGTCCAGCGCTCCCGTCGGTTCGTCAGCGAGAATGAGCCTCGGATTGGCAATCAGCGCCCTCGCCACTGCTGCCCTCTGTTTCTGCCCACCGGAAACCTCATAGGGATATTTGTTCAAAAGCTCCGTAATTCCCAGCTCAGAGGCTATAGGAGCGAGCCTCTGTTTCATTTCCTTGTAAGGCTTTCCCTCCAGTACCAATGGAAGAAAAATATTGTCCTGTATGGTAAAGGTGTCCAGAAGGTTAAAATCCTGGAACACAAATCCCAGATTGTCCCTGCGAAACGCGGAAATGGCCTTCTCTTTTATGGATGACAGCGGCACACCCTCCAGATACACCTCCCCTCCTGTCGGTTTGTCAAGCGCCGCTATGATATTGAGCAAAGTCGTCTTTCCAGAGCCGGAAGCGCCCATAATGCCCAGAAACTCACCAGCTTCTACCGAAAAGCTAATATCTCGGATTGCTTTTGTGATATTTCCCTCATTGCCATAGTATTTCTGGATATGTTCTAATTTTAAAATGGGTTCCATTGTCTTACCTCCATGAATCATCCATGCCTCTATTGTAGCGGGTACGCAGAGTTGTTTGTATCAAGTTTTCTTACACACTTCTTACAAAAATGAAAGAAGTGCAGAGCGTGTCAGCCCTGCACTCCAGCAACAAAGTCGTTGATCGGGAAGATAAGAGAAACACTTGTCCCTTTGCCCTGGGAACAGACTGACAATCCAATACCCAGTTTATCGCAGAGCCGTTTACAAAGGTACAGGCCAATCCCGGTGGAACTATGAACGGTTCGGCCATTCTGTCCGGTAAAACCCTTTTCGAAAACGCGGGGCAAATCGCTCTGTGGGATTCCAATTCCATTATCTTCTACAGATAAAATCACCTGATTATGTTTCTGCGCCGTAGAAAAGCGCAACGATGGTTGGTCCGTCCGATACTTTACCGCATTGCTGATAATTTGATTCAGAATGAATCGTATCCACTTATCATCCATATAGGCGATTTTTCCGTCATCCTCTACCTCAACCGCCACACGGTTTTTGCGTAGGAGGTATTTACTGTCTGCGATTGCATCATGGATCACATCGCTAAGCCGTATCTCACGGACGGTATAATCTTTTTCCGTATGCTCACTTCGGGCATAGTAAAGGGCTTGCTCTGTAAAGCGGTTTATATTTTCAACCTCTACCAGTAACTCTCTGGTAAATTCTGAACGATTATTTTCACAGATCAGCTTCATGGCAGTAATCGGAGTTTTGACCTCATGGATCCATTGCTCTATATATTCCTTGTATTCTTGCCGTTCGCTCTGGATTTCGCCGATCTTTTCCAGCATAGACTTTTCGGCCATTTTCAAAATCTGATAAAAGAC
>OGQQ01000845.1_pt1 | contig 27355 bp, 31 predicted proteins | sample 1553281 | NCBI WGS metagenome assembly OGQQ01 (sample SAMEA2579937, study PRJEB22360) | human gut metagenome | biome: human gut; feature: human-associated habitat; material: faeces | place: Denmark | collected 2008/2010 | reverse complement strand
ATTTGCATTATTTACAAAAATCACACCTAATGTTAATCCTATAAAAAATATTATGGTTAATATTAGGTATGTTTTTATGTTTTCTTTTATGAATTCTATTATTATATTTTTTAGTCTATTTGGGTTTGTTTGTCTGCGGTTTCCTCTCATGCTCTCCTCCTAAGATTATTGTTTATACATAATGTCTATTCAATAATCTTAGAATTAGAACTGTTTTTTATCCGACCGTTACTTTTCCGTAAACTCCGCCACCACCAGCATGAATCTTCATTTTGCCTTCTCTAGAAGCAATTATTTCGTTTGCAACTTTTTCGCCAACCACCGCTTCTATATCGTCTTTTGATAATTTATGTAAAATTGTCATCTCTGTTCCAAAGCTGTATAATAGTCTATCTATTGTTTTGTTTCCTACTCCCGGAATGAATGTAAGTGGAACCTGATAAACATATGGTGGTCTGTTTGCAGGACTCTTACTTTTTTCTTTATCTTTTATTAATTCTATTCTATCGAAAACTCCAAATGTTACTTTGTCACTTCCACAGAAAGGACACACTGCAACTGGTTCTTTAGTTTCTATTACTTGATTACAGCTATCACAAAAAGTTCTGTGATATTTTCCAAGTTTAGGGTCTAGTCCATAATTGCAAAGTACTTTTCTTCCATCTTCGCCTTTTAAAGCTTTTACAACTTCTTTAAAGCTTATATCATTTACAAGCATTTTGTTGTATTCTCTTGCAATCTTTGGAAGCGAATGTGCATCTGAATTTGTAACAAATGTTTTATCTTCTAATTCTGTTATCATATCTGCCAAATATGTATCAGCACTTAAGCCTAACTCGATTGAAAATATTTTATTAAATTTTTCTTTGAATATATCTTTCATTCTGTCCACACAGTTGCCATAATAACTTTTAAATGGTGTGAAACAATGTGCTGGAATTAATATTCCATTATATTTTTCAACTATATCTATCAGCTCATATCCAGAAACATCAGAACGTTGTGTACTTAATGTTATATTATGTATATGCCTACTCATTTCTTTAGAAAAGCCCTTAATATCTGATAAATGTGGAAAGAAACATACATTATGTGCTGCTCCGCACTTTCCATTTCTTCCAACCTCAGAAGTTTCAACTTCACTTCCTAGTAATATACAAACCTTATCTTTGTATATTATGCCTCCATCTTCAATTTCATATGCTTCACCTGTTTTTAAAAAATTTTCTATATCTTCAATAACATATGGTGATGCACAGTCTATAATTCCAACAATATTAATTCCCTTTCTATCGGCACATTCTTTTGCAATGTTAGCAAAATTTAGGCTTCTAGCTGCCGTGATTTTAATTGGCTTACCATTCTCACTTCTTCCTATGTGTACATGTAAATCTGCAAATACTTCTTCCATCCTTTACTCCTTTTAAATAATTTTGGAACGGAGCAAAAATACATTTATTTTATATGTATTCTTCCTCCGTTCTCTCTTTACTCTCTAAACCAAGACTCGTAAACTCTTGGCTTTTCCTCTTCTTGTTCTTCTTTTACTTTAACACTTCTCGTGCTATCATTTGAAATTCTTGTTGGAGTTACTAATTGATCTAGTGCCACTCCATTTATTCTGTTTTGTAAAATATAATGTATTGTAGGCATTTCTTTTATATATTCTGCTATGTTTTTATTTCTGTTTTCATCTTGCATCGCATGCTCTCTGTATCTGTCTGAGTGTCTATTAGCCTCTTTTGCAGCTGCAGAAATAGTTCCTACCGTTCTTGGTATTATCAAGTCATTTTCATTTACTAAACTCATACTTTTATAGCCTCCATTCTGTTTACGAAGTCCTTAAATATTTCTAAATATCTATTTTGTTTTCCTTTTAAGTTTCTATATTCAAGCAACACTAATGCTTCATCAACTTTAAAACCTATTCTTTCTGGTCTATCTAAAAGCATACCACCAAATTGGTCTATTAGTTCTAACACATCAGCCTCTGGTTCTCTTGGTTCAGAACCAGTATATCTATTTACTTGCTCACAAATTTTACAAAATCTTTTGTCAAATCCTAAAGTTGCCAAATATTCAGCACCATCTTTTGCATAAGTTCTAATCTTGTTTATATCTGTAAAATTATCTACTTTTTTACAATTACATAATAAACAAGCCGTTATTAACATATTATTATCAAAATTTAATTCTGGAGTATTATCTAAAAACAGCTTTAATAGTTCTGTTTTAAATACAACCGAATTATCAAAATAAACGTTACCTCTCTTATTTAAGTAATACATTATTTCCATTTTCTTTATCCAGTCTTTTTCTGACAATATGTAATCTGCAAAAGTTTGGTTTTCCATATCTTAACCTCGTTTCTTTGGCTTATATTCAATTAGATTATATGATATCTTCACAGTATTTTCAATAAAGATACATAAATGTAATTCTATTGTAATATTATTGTAACTTTAATATAATTTCATTCACTCTTTTTGCAGTTTTTTCATTGTCTACGTTTTCGATTATGAAATCGCATTTTTTTATATAGAATTCATCATTTTCTTGGTTATTTAACCTTTGTAGAGCTTTTTCTTCTGATAGATTGTCCCTTTTACAAATTCTTTTTATTTTTTCTGTTTTGGGTGCAATTACTCCTATTATGTAGTCACACATTTCATCTAATTTACTCTCAAATAATAAAGGAACATCCAGTATGATATACTCATAATTTAATTTTTGATTAGCTTCTAATTCACTTTTTATTTCTTTTACAACATATTCAAAAGTTAAACTATCCAATTTCTCCTTTTCTGTTTTGTTTGAAAATACAATGTCTGCAAGTCTTTTTCTATCTAATTCATTGTTTTTTACAATGTCTTCTCCAAAAGTTTGCCTAATCGCCTGCAAATACTCACTATTGTTCTTTGCCATTTCTTTTGCGATTCTATCAGCATCAATTATTTTTGCATTATAATTTTCATTTATCATTTTAGAAACAGTAGACTTGCCACTGCCTGAATTTCCAGTTATTCCAATTATATTCATATTTAATCTTTTCCCTCTCTTTTAGCCCAAAATTAGTTCTAAAAAATACTGTTTTCTTTAATTTGTTATTATCATGTTGTTTGTAAAGTCTAGATTAGCCTTTGATTCATATTCGTATCCAAGTGTATACACATCTGTTGCAAATATATCTATATCAAGCATTTCCGCTAATTGTTTATTTTTATTTTGGTCTACAAATTTCTTTACAGATGTAACCATATTTATTTTCGGATTTCTATTTGCAATCTCCGAAATTAACATTCTTCCTTTCGGATTAAATCCTAAAATTCTTGCATATGGTATTGTTTTTTTAGACATATCCATCATTTTTTTATTTATTCCAAGTAGTGCACACACTAAAATTCGTTGTATTCTAGTTTGTGTATATCTTTTAGATTTTATCGCTGTTATTAAATCTGTTAGATTATTGCAATTTGATGCAGCACTTTTAATTGTGTTTTCGAGTCCTTCTGAAACATCTGGTAAATCTGCTATCTGTGCAACTGTCATTTTTCTTAAAGTATATATTATCTCTTTTTCATACTTACTTAGGCTTAATATTACTTCCCCCTTTTTAACCTGTTGTCCTAGAATTTGGTAAGTACTGTTTGGAACAACCTTACGTAAATCAGCATATTGCTTTTTTTTCATAATATCTCTAATTCCAGTTGCACTTGCAAAACCATCCACAATTCTGTTTTCATTGTAGTATACCTTTTGTCTCTTTATCATTATTGGTTCTAAATGGCTCTTTTGAGTTTTTAACGCTTTTAAATATTCTATAGCTAAAATATTGTTTGGGCTTCCTAATACATTTGCATACCTCTTAATATCATTTAAATACATCATTAGAGCATTTTCTCTTGCCATTGGATACGATATACCTTTTTTTAGTTCATGGCTTAATATATTCGTATAACCTCTTGGCTCATTATATAAAACATTAGCAATATTATTTAAGGTGGCTAAATCATCAGCTTCTGCACCAAAAGCAAAACTATCAACAATTTTCAAACTATCCAAAATTTTAATAGCTCCATTTGCAAAATTTTCCGCACTAGAAACACTGTATAAAGTTGGAAGTTCTATTACAAGGTCAGCCCCGCCACAAATTGCCATATAAGCTTTAGCCCACTTATTTACAATTGAGGTTTCTCCCCTTTGTGTAAAATTTCCAGATATAACAGCCACACAAAAATCTGCTTCTGCTTCTTGCTTTGCCTTTTGTAAATGATAATAATGTCCATTATGAAATGGATTATATTCTGCAATTATTCCAACTGTTTTAGCCATAAAACACGTCCCCTTTTTATATCAATTTTGTAGTTATTTTTTGCTAAACATAAATGTTTCTAACTAATTTTCCCTATTTATTGCACTTTAAAATATTTATTGATATAATATCATAAATTAAAAATATTTACAATTAAATGAGAAAGGAATACAATTTTTTGTAAGAATAAATTGTATGGTAAATAATATGGACGAAGTAACAATTTATACAGATGGTGCATGCTCTGGAAATCCAGGTCCTGGAGGCTGGGGAGCAATATTAATGCTTGGAGAAAATAGAAAAGAAATTTCTGGTGGTTCAGAGAATACTACCAATAATATAATGGAATTAACAGCAGTAATAGAAGCTCTTAAAATTTTAAAACGACCTTGCAAAGTCAATATTTATAGTGACAGTGCATATGTAGTAAATGCTTTTTTGCAAAAGTGGATTTATGGTTGGATGAAAAAAGGCTGGAAAACTGCTGGTGGCGATCCTGTGAAAAATAAAGAATTGTGGCAAGAATTATATTCTTTGACCAAAACACATGACGTAACTTTCAACAAGGTAAAAGGTCATGCAGACAATGAATTTAATAATAGATGCGACGAAATGGCAGTAGCAGAAAGTAAAAAGTTTACCCGAGTATAGGTGTTTCGTTTTTTATTAAGTAAGTTACTTATTTGCATAATTATCTTTTTTCTAAAATCTTTTGTTATAATCATGTTATAAAAAACCTCGTTAAGTAAATTAATTAACGAGATTTTTTATATTATATAACTCTAAAATGTTCTACATAAACGTACATACGCGCCTCCTGAAGCAGAAATAGTTCTCATATATCCGCCTTCATAACTTGCAACCCAAGCTCCACTAAGGCCATAACCCTCTGAAGTCCAATAATACCCATGCAGTCCATAAGTTCCACGATTCGATATAGTAATATTTAGCATCCCAGAAAAAGCTGCTAACTCATTTCTTGTTGGTAAATTCCATCCATTTGTTGCTTGCTCTTTTGCTGGAGCCCACTCACAATAGTTGCTCATTTTATCTGTTAAAGTAATCACATAAAATCTATTATTTCCTGTCCCAATTGGAGTCAAAACGTCCTTTGTTCCAAATTTGTCAGTATAACTCTTCTTGCTTATATAATAATTCTTTGTTTCTGATACAGTAGGTATAGTATATTTTCCATTCGCATTTCCCCAAGTCCCGCTTCCCCCGACTTTGAAATCTTCAAATATTATTCCATCAACGCTTCCGTTTCCATCTATATCTGCGTAGTAGCCTACCCCTGAACTTTCAGTAAAAGTTGGAATTTTTACAGTCACTGCATATGCCGCTGTTTTTTCGTTATAATTTGTGTTAGATGCACTCTTTACAGTTATTGTTGCACTTCCTGCTCCAACTGATTTTGCTGTTATCGTATTTCCACTTACACTTACCGTTGCTACTCCTGTATTTGATGACTTTGCACTTATATCTCCAGTTCCACTTGCTGTAAAAGAAATGCTACTTGGATGATTTATTGTTCCACTATAAGATGATAAACTTAAGCTTCCATTTGCTTTGTTTACTTTTGTTGTTTGCGTCGAACTTTCAGTTTTGTATCCTTTTTTGCTTGCTCTTACAGTTACTGTAAATGATGAAGTATTTATTACTGTTGGCATTGTCGTACTGTACGTGCCTCCATTTATTGAATACTCTATTTTTGCATCACTTGGAGTTACGTTTACTGTTACAGCATTATGTTGTCTACCATCATAAGTTCCTGTATACGGTGTTACTCTTAAATCTATGCTTCCATTCTTTACTGTCGCTTCATAAGTTGCTGTTTTTGATGTATAATTTATTGTTTCTTTTGTTGTTACTGTTATCATTGCTTTCCCGGCCGTTGTTCCTGGATTTACTGTTACTGTATTTCCATTTAAACTTGCAGTTGCAATATTGGTATTTGAAGATGTTATGCTTACATTTGTTGTATTCTCATTTATTGTAAAAGATGTGCTGTTTGGATATGTTAAAGTTCCACTGTATGAAGAAAGTGTTAATTTTCCTTCTGCTCTATTTACCTTTATTGTTTCTGTTGTAGATACTGTTTTATATCCTTCTTTACTTGCTACTACTGTTACTGTAAATTCTGATGTGTCTTTAATCTTTGGCATCTCTTCACTATATTTTCCACCATTTATAGAATATTCTAATTTAGCATCACTTGGCTCAACACTTATATTAGATAACGCATCATGTTCTTGTCCATCATATGTTCCAACATATGGTGTTACTTCTAATTTAATTGTTCCATTTTGGACCGTTGCTATGTGAATTACTTTATTCTCTGCATAATCTCCATTTGCTGCACTTTTTACAACTATATTAGCCTTTCCGGCTGTTATACCGTGGTTTTACTGTTACAGTATTTCCATCTAAACTTGCCGTGGCAATGTTTGGTGCATCTGAGTTTACCGTTAGCTCTCCTCCAGAAGCATTATTTGTTATTTCAAAACTGCCACTGTTTGGATACGTATATGTTCCATCATATGAAGATAATGTTAAATCTCCTGAAACTGCTACTCCTTCATACGTTATTTCTACATCTCCGTTTTCCTTGTCTTTTAACAAAAATTTATATTGGTCATTAATTATAATGTATGCATTCTTGCTATCTATCTTTTCTGTTGAACTCAAATCATAATTTTTCTTTCCTGTGCTTATTTGCTCTAAATAATTTTCTAAATTTACTGTTTTACTTTCAACTTGAATATCTGCTTTTTCAAGTTCCAATGCTTCTTTTATTCCGGCTATTGTTTGCACCTTTTGTGTGCTTTTTGCTTTGTCAAATAAATTGTTATTTCCAATTACTAAGCTTGCACTTACCCCTGCTAATATTAATAAAACCACTATGGTTACTACTAGCGAAATTATCGTAATTCCTCTTGTTTCTTTTGTTTTCATATGTTTTTCTTCCTCCTAGCTTATTATTAAGTAACATACTTAATGATAAGCAATAATAACCAATTTACCTTATATTAAGCCATTTTTAATATTTTTCAAATTTACCCAATTTCTCTTTTTTTCATTTTTATTTGGCAAGAAAATTAAAAATAACTCTTGATTTTCTTTACTCTTTTGATATAATAAAAGCATAAAAAAAATCTCGTTAAGTATGTTACTTAATAAGATTTTTTCTATTTTTATTCTATTTTTTGCATAAAAATAGAAATATTGCATATTACAAATATTTCTACCTCTACTTTTATATTTTTTCTACTATTTCATCTTTATTTTTATAAATACTATTTGCTGGGACTACTCCTCTTACAGATGAAAGCGGATATATGTTTGTATTTTTTCCAATTACAGTACCAGGGTTTAATACACTTCCACAGCCAACTTCTACGTTGTCTCCAAGCATTGCACCTATTTTCTTTATTCCTGTTTCTATTTTTGCTGTTCCATTTTTTATTACTATTAATTTTTTATCGGACTTTACATTTGATGTTATTGAGCCAGCTCCCATATGAGATTTATATCCCAATATTGAATCTCCCACATAATTGTAATGAGGAACTTGTACTTTATTGAATAATATAACATTTTTTAACTCTGTAGAATTTCCAACAACAGCTCCCTCTCCAACAATTGCTTTACCACGAATAAAAGCACAGTGTCTAACTTCTGCATCTTTACAAATTATTGCTGGTCCATGTATATAAGCACTTTCAAATACTGTTGCAGTTTTGTGTACCCATACATCTTCGCCAATTTTATTATACTCATCTGTTGGTAATGTTGCTCCTAATTCTAAAATATAATCATTTATATGAGCTAACACTTCCCATGGGTATGTATATTTTGATAATAAGTCCTTAGCTATTGTTTCATCAAGATTATATAATTCTGTTATTTTACAATTTTCCATAATTGACTTTCCTTCCTTTTTACTAAATTTTAAACTTTTTAATTTCAGGTATATAAGATTTCAAAAGATTATAGTGCATACACATTTTATTGTATGCACTTATTTTTCAGTAAAATAATAAATTTATATTTTAATTTTTGAAAAACCTATTTATTTTTCCAATAATTATTATATAGTTCTCTTGAAGTCTCTGGACTATCATTTCCAGTTTTATTTTTTACTGGAGCAAAGTCTTTCTCTCTTCTTCCTCTTAAAATTGATATATCATCAAAGAAATTAAATGCATCAAATATAAAAGCTTCAAATTTATAAGCATTAGGTTCTGTAACTTCTATAAATTCTTCATCATCATTCATATAGTTAGACTTTTTCTCTGCTACATGGTATGGTAACTGTACTTTAGACACCTTATCAAGTGCATCTATGCTAAATAAGTTACACATTATGTGTGCTTCTCCATATAACAATTCACCATCTTCGTCTACTTCTTCTGCCATTTTTTCTGGTAATTCACTGTATTCTATAACAGATGGAACTCCATTTATCTTGCAGAAAACTCCAACCTTCTCTTTTGGACTTGCTTTTGCAACTGATTTTGAAGCAGCTTCATGTTTCTCATCTATTGTAAGACCAACTAAAATTGGATCAACCATGTTCAAAATTGTATTATCAACAGAACCGATAAATATCCACTTAATGCCTTTTTGTTTCATTTCTTCAATTATTCCATTCTTAGCCATTGCACCATATATACAGCCATTTCCATCTGCAGCTTCTTTAATAGAATAATCTTTATCTATTATTAAATCACCATTTCTTTTTAATAATGGTAAATTTCCTTGCATAAAGAATTTTACATTTTCCTTTGGATATCCAAAATAATTGTGTTCTTCAAAAAACCTTACAGTTTCTGCATTGTTTTCTGTACTTGTCATTATGTACCATGGTAAAATGATTCCATATTTTTTGTTAGCTCTTTCTAGATTTTCGGCTAATATTTGGAACAAGTATTTAGGTTCAGGTAAAACATCTATTAAAAATGTTCCTTTAGGTCCTTTGTGTCCAAGTCTAGTTCCTTGACCTCCTGCCATTGTAACAACAGCGTATTGGTTATTTTTTATTACATCTTCTCCAAGCTTTGTATATTTTTCTTGAGCTTCATCAGACAACTTATATTCATCAACATATTTAATGTGTGTAATCTTTTTTTCAGATATTTCTGGTTCTGTTTTTGTTTCAGCATAGAGTTTATTTAATTGTTCAAAATTTAAGTTTATAATTTTTTCTGCTAATTTTATTTGTTTATCTTCACTTAACTTTTTTAAAAAGTTTAATACATTCTCTTGTTTATTTACTTTTAATAATTCTTCTGCTTTTAATATCTTCTCTTTATTGTCCATTTTCTATTGTGCATTGTAAAATTGCAATGCTCTCCTTTCTTGATTGCTCATTATATAATATCCATGCGAGCATAAATCGTGTATATAATATCACAATAGACTTTTTTGTGCAATAGTTTTTTTAAGACACATCTCGCTCTAAGCGCCTTATTTTCTCATCAGAAAATAAGTTAAAATTTTATTGTTTAATTTTTATTTTGACTATTGTTTTTTTCTTGCCAATTTTTACCGTCTACAACTCTTGCTACCATCATTGATGCAACCGAATCTCCAACAGAATTTAACACAGTTGCAGGTGCATCTATTATTGTTGCAACCATTGTAAGTATTGGTAGTGCTGCTACTGGGTAACCCATCATAGATAAAATCATCATTTCAGATATTGTTCCACCACCTATTGGCACTGCAGTAACTAATAAATTAGCAATTAATGCCACAATCATAACCTGCCATATGCTTGCACTAGTTCCAAACAAGCATACTAAAAACATTATCTTAAAGACTGACCCGATTATTGAACCATCTTTATGAAAACTTGTTCCAAGAGGTACCGTTGTTTCTGCAATGTCTCCAGAAACTCCTATTCTTTTTGCAGCTTCTGTATTTGATGGAATTGCAGCAGCTGACGAACATGTTGCTAAAGCTACAACTGTTGGTGATACAATGTTTTTCCACATTGCTACTACGCCTTTCTTTCCTCCTGCTATAAATGCATATAAAGAATAAGCAACCACATAATAAACAATAGATACTAATGTATATATTACAAAAGTTTTAGCATATCCTAGTGCAATTTGACCACCAAATGTTCCAACTAGCACTGCAAAATAACAGCCCAATCCTATTGGCGAATAGTACGATATTAATTGTACAAATTTCAACATAACAGTGTATGCTGATTCTAGCACTTCTTCGAGTGGTTCTCCTTTTTCGCCAGCCATTTTTATGGCTATTCCGAATAAAATTGAAAATACAACAATTGCAATTATATTTTCCTTTGATAATAGTTTGTTAAAATCACTAACTGTAAGTACATTTACAGTTCTCTCTAAAATATTTAAATCTTCCGTTTCCGTGGTTTCCGCCGTTCCACTTTGTTCTTCCAACTCAGCTCTTATTTTTGCTCCATCATCAGTATTTACAAGTTTAAATGAATACGTTGATAAAACTCCAACAAGAACAGAAACTAACGACATTACTATAAATACACAAAAAATAGTAATCATTATTTTTCCCAATCTCTTGGGTTGTTTAATTTTTGCAATTGATGTTGTGATACTTAGGAATATAAGCGGAACTATTACTACAAATAGTAAATTTAGGAAGATATCCCCGAAGGGCTTTAAGACAGCTGCTTTTTCTTTAAATGCTATCCCCACAATAGCGCCAATTATTATCGCAGCCAAAAGTATAATAACTGACTTGTACGTTTTTAAAAATTTTTTCATAATACTTTCTCCTTAAAAAAGAAGCGTTATTAAGGAAATATAATTATATCTCCTAATTCGTAGATTATTATATAACTGTTACATTAATATTGCAAGGGGTTTGAAAATATTCGTATCTATTACCGTAAAATAACCCTCTATTAATCATTGATTACACAGCTATTACAAATTGCATTTATATATATTCATTAAATATCATTTGTAGCATATTATTAAGTATGAAAATTTTAAAAGTTATTAGATTTAATTATAAAATTATTTTAAGTTTTACAGCTATGGTCTCTCTGTTTTCATTTTTATTTAGCTTTTCATTTGCTAAAAGTGATGATGAAATTGAGTTACCTATTATAATGTACCATAGTCTGTTAAAATCTCAAAAAAGTACTTACATTGTTCACCCAAACATTTTTGAAGAGGACTTGAAATACATTCAAAGCAAAGGTTATTCTACAATCACAATGACCGAGCTAATAAACTATGTTTATAATGATGCTTCGCTTCCTGAAAAGCCTATCATCATTACTTTTGACGATGGTTATTATAACAATTTAAGTTATGCTGTTCCACTTCTTCACAAATATAACATGAAAGCTGTAGTTTCAATTGTTGGAGAATATTCCGATAGATACACAGAGTCAGATGAAGCCAATCCTAATTATGGTTATTTACGTTGGAAAGATATAAATGAATTAATTACTGATGGCTGTATTGAATTTCAAAACCATACATATAATTCGCATTCTATGAATAATGGCAGAAACGGTTGTAAAAAAACATCTTCTGAAAGTGCTGAGCACTATTCTAATTTTTTAAGCAATGACTTAAATAAGCTACAAGAAGAATTTAGAAATAATTGCAATGGGTATCAACCAAATACATTCACATATCCATTTGGAGCAGTCTCTAAAGAATCAAATTCAATTGTGAAAGATCTTGGATTTAAAGCAAGTCTGTCATGCACAAGTGGTATAAACATAATAACAAAAGACCCTAATTGTTTATATCTTCTAAAAAGAAACAACAGAGTTCCAGAAATTAGTACAGAACAATTTTTTATGAAATTATTAAATTAATACAATTCATGGACGTAGAAAAAATTGTACAATTTCATAAAAAGTATTAACTCATATTTTTTAGCATTAGCAAGTTAACTTAGTTTTGCTTGAAAAATATGAGTTAGTAGTATTATGAATAAATTTTACCTGTACAATTTTTTTCCGTCCCCAAAATCGTACTTATTTAGAAGCTTCTTGAAGAGCCTCCTCCGCCAGAAGAACCTCCACCTCCAAAGGATCCCCCTGAAGAACCTGATGAGAAACCTCCACCACCATAGCCTCCGCCAAAGTACCCGCCTCTTCCGGAACCTAGCGTTATAAGAAATAGCAGTCCGCTAATCATAAATATCATTAATAAAATATCATTATCTAAAAACATAAACATTATAAAGCTTAAGATAGATGAAATAGCTGAAATCCATCTTATAATTTTTTTGGTATGTCTACTAAACAGAGAAACTAAAGAGCATGGTATAATGGAAAATGCAAATATAGTTGCTAATTTGTCATATTTATCTGTTTGGTTACCTTTGACTGCCTCCACACTTCCATTGATAGTAACATTATATTCATTTTTCACTTCTTCTAAAACAGCATTATACCCATTTTTTATTCCATCTTGCCAATTATTATTTTTAAAATATGGAACCATATAATCATCTTGTATTCTTCCAGTCTTTCCATCGGTTAATGTTCCTTCTAATCCATATCCCACTTCAATTCTGCATTTTCTATCTTGAATAGAAATTAAAATTAACACACCATTATTTTTCTTGCTATCTCCTATTCCATATTGTCTAAACAACTTATTGGCATAATCTTCTATAGCATCACCATCAAGACTATTTACAGTTACTACCACAATTTGTGCTCCTGTTTGTGAATACAAAGATTTATTTGTTGATATAATATAATTTTTCAAACTGTTATCTAATACTCCTGCCGAGTCATTCACATAAAAATCACTTGTTTGACTAACAACAGCTCTTGATTTATTAAAAATAGCTAAACAAACTACTATAAAAATTAAGCATCCTATTAAAAATTTTCTTTTTCCCATACTAATTAATAAATTAGAAGTTATTTCATTTTTACATTAAATAACTCCTAATTTTTTCTCCTTTTATTATTCTTATTCAAAAGATACATTTGGTACATCTTTGCTTGATTCACTTGCTTCAAAATATGTTGCAGTATCAAATCCAAACATTCCAGCTAATATGCTATTAGGAAATTGTTTTATAGATAAATTATAAGTTTTAACGGCATCATTATAATCTCTTCTTGCAACAGCAATTCTGTTTTCTGTTCCACTTAACTCATCAGAAAGTTGTGTAAAGTTTGTTGATGCTTTTAAGTCTGGATAATTTTCTACAACCACCAATAAATTAGATAATGCTTTTGAAATTTCATTATTGGCCTCTATTTTCTCATCTGTAGATGATGAATTTAAATATTTAGTTCTAGCATTTGTTACCTGCTCTATAGCAGCAGTTTCATGGCTTGTATAACCTTTTACTGTATTTACTAAGTTAGGAATTAAATCGGCTCTTCTTTGCAATGTTACGTCCAAATTAGAGTATGCCGTATCTACAGCCTCTCTCTTTGAAACCATTCCATTATAGCTTCCAATTAATAAGCCTCCTAATAATAAAACAATAACAATAATTACAATTAAAGATTTCTTCATATAGTTTTCTCCTTTTTTCGTTTTTATTATTATATACTTTAAAAATTTATATTGCAATATTTTTAAAAATTTATTATTCCTAAATGTTCTAATAATATTTTTATTCCTAATAAAATCAATATTACTCCGCCCATTATTTCTGCTTTTTTCCCGTATTTATCACCAAATTGGTTTCCAATTTTTACACCTATTACAGAAATTATAAATGTTATCAACCCTATTGTTATAACAGGCATTACTATGTGTATTTTCAAACATGCAAAAGTAATTCCAATAGCCAATGCATCTATACTAGTTGCTATTGATAAAACTAGCATTGTCTTCATATCTACATTATCATTCCTATTTTCACTTTCCTTATTAAAAGCTTCTTTTACCATATTTATACCAATTCCGACTAATAAAATGAAAGCAACCCAGTGATCCACATATGTTATAAATATTTCAAACGTATTCCCTAAAAAATAACCTATAACTGGCATTACAGCTTGAAATATTCCAAAATACAATCCTATAATTGCAGCCTTTTTCCAGTTCATTTTTTTCATTGCTAATCCCTTACAAACAGAAACTGCGAATGCATCCATTGCAAGTCCTATACTAATTAATAAAATTTCTATTGCTCCCATATTATTTTTCTTTCCTCCTAAGTTAATATTATATATTCTTGCATAATACAAACTATTACTGCCCATTAATAATAGGCAGTAATAAAGTCTAATCATATAAATCGTATACTATTTCATTCATTCGTTGTATATTTGTTCTTCTCTTTTGAATTCTCATCTTTGAAATGTTAAATTCTTGCCAGCTTAATGTTTTTTCATTTTTCTTTATATTTATTAAGATATTCTCAATTGCAGTTTCTTCTTTTAAATCTATATTCTGGTCTTGTAGTTTATCCTCCAATATAATATAACTATCTTCACTTGCAATATTTGATAAGTAATTATAGTCAATTGATCTAATACTCTCTCTTGTAAGATTTCTGCTTACAATTATGTTTTCAATATTCATAAGGTTTGCCACACAATAAGCTCCAATGCAAATACCAAAGCACCACTTCATAAAATCAAACTTATCATCAAGAATATATTTTACGATTGGAATAAATGCAATTATTTCGGTAATTAGTATGATATAAACGAACATTCTTAAATATGTTAAACCATATTCCATCTCATACATATGCATTCTGTACATTGACGATATTGCAATTATGATAGTAAATACTACTAACATAAGATTTAGTATTTTTATGTTTTTTTCTTTTTTAGCATTATATCTATTTGATATTAATATTACTGCCAAATTTATAAAAGATACAAACATCAATTGAAAGAATCCGCTTCTTGCATAATTTGCGTAATCAAATGAATTTTGAATATTTATTTTAGCAAATAATGACTGTATTTGTATAAAACAGAATACCAGGTATACAATATTTAATGTTGCTAAAAGCATTTTAATTGTAAAAGTATCTTTTACTTCTACTTCTCGTCTATATTCATCTTCTTCAAATTCATCTTGAACTTTCAGAATAAAGCTTAAGAATAAGAAGTATACCATTACCATAATTACTATTCTCAAAATTAGATTAAATATATTTGCTGTATTAATATGCGTAAATATACGCCCTATGCCAGAAAATAGATTTGCAAATATTGAATCGGCTGATGATAACAATATTAATACAATTCCAACTACAACACATACAATTAATACAGACTTAACAATTTTTTTAACATTTACAGTTTTCTTTTTTACAGATAAATGTTCATTTGCAACTTCTTTACTTAATTTTAAGCCATCTTGCCATTCTCCTACAGTATCCGTAAATAGCATCCCAGTCTTATATAAATAATTAGTTAAAGTACCTTTTGAATTAGTTAAAATTACATACATGATAAAATTTAAAGCAAATATTACAAATATATTTGCAACATAAAAAGTTCTATTAGCAAATATAAAATATGTACTACTTAGCAATACTATTGGAACCATAAGCCATAAACCAGCCTTGTTCTGTATCTTTTCTTTTTGGTTAAGTACAAATAAAATAATTCCATTACATACCACTTCAAATATTAACATCGAAATTCCAATTTGCTTACCATAAAATAATATTGACTGCGTAAGCGATAATATTAAACTTCCTATAATCTCCATTTATTTTTCAGCTCCTTTTTCATAATCCAATATATCTCCCGGCTTGCAATCTAATATCTCACAAATTTTCTCTAATGTTGAAAATCTTATTGCTTTGGCTTTATTAGTTTTTAATATAGATAAATTTGCAGGTGTTATTCCAACTTTTTCTGCTAGTTCACCGGAGGACATTTTTCTCTTTGCAAGCATTACATCTACGTTAACAATAATCGGCATCTTTCTTCTTCCCCCCATTATATAGTAAAATCATTTTCTTCTTTATACTCAATTGCCTTCTTATATATTTCATTAAGTATTTTTATTCCAATTCCAGCAACACAAAAAATTATTGCTAAAATTATCAGAGAAAACAGTATATAATATACAAATTCTTGAAAATATTTTGTTATTGTTGCAATAGCAAATATTGCTGTAATAAAATATATAGTACTTATCACAAAACAATATATACTTATAGTACTCAGTCTTTTTACATTATTTTCACAAAATAAATCACTATCCTTCAAATGTTGAAATATTTTTATAAATTGATAAATAATAAAAAGTGCAATAATTCCAGTAGTTATAATCATTATAAATAGAATAAGACTTGCCACACTTTTTTCTACATTTTCCATGCCTATTAGCTCGATAATAACTTTTACAATTGTTTCGATTACTAGTAAGTCAACAATACTGATTATAGTAAATAAACCCTTTAATCCAACTATAACTTTAGATGATAAACTTTTTTCTCCTAAAATCTTCATATTAACATTTTCCTTTCATTTATATGAGTCACTCATTTTTCTTGTTCGGCATCAGTATATATTATATATTTTTGTTTGTCAATACTTTTTTATCGTTTTTCAATAATTTTAAATCTTTTAAATAGCACATACAAAATTTATATGTGCTACCTTTATATTTTAATCTATTAAATTATTTTTCATACAATATGGTATTACCTCATTTTTTAGTGTGTTTGATAAAATATCTGTACCATCATTTGATGAGTACCACTTAAATCTTTCAATTTCCTCTGATGTAGTAAACTCTCCGTCTAATTCGCCATTATATTTAAACACATAAAAATGAATAGGAGTTTTTCCATCACTAGTAGCAATTTCATCAAATTCCATTATTAATTCAAATAATTTTTCATCGAATACAGCCTTGTTTCCAAGTTCCTCATGGCACTCTCTAATAGCCGCTTCTAATGGGCTCTCCCCTTCTTCTACCTTTCCTCCCACCATTTGATAGGTAGGTCTTTTCCTTGGTTTATCTATTAGCAATTTTCTATTATTAAAAAACATAGTTCCTACTACTTTAAGCATAATTTTTATTCCTCCTAAAATTCATAATCTATTGCTTGTCTATCAATTCTTATTTGCTTACATAAAGCTGAAACTTTTACATGTTCAGGATTATTTTTATATTTTTCTAAATCTTCCATAGTTTCAAATTCAGAAATCAGGATTGCATCATAATTATTTTTAGGATTTATATTTATTTCAGTCTCCATATATTTTATCTCTGGAATTATGTTTTTTAAACTATTTAATCCTTCTAAAAATTTCTTCATGTTCTCCTTTTCACCGTCTTTAAATTTCCACATTACAATATGTTTTATCATTTAATATTCCTCCTATTATATTTTTATTGTTTTATTTTTTATCAAATCTGTATAATATAAAATTTCTTTATTTAATTTTTTTGCATATTCTATTTCTAAATTTGTGCTATATCCAATATATTCATCTACATTTATCACTAATATAGCATCAGATAATTCTATTTTCTTAAAGTGCTCTTCTTTTAACATTTCTAATTGTTCTTTTGTTCTTTCCGGATTTTCAGAAGTCGGATATATCGGTGTAAGAACACAATTGCCTAACAACGCCATTTTTTCAGCAATGCGCATCATACATTCTTGAAATCTCAAACTTCCACATAATGTTATAATCTTCATAATATAAACTCCTATATAAATTATCAATTTTAATTTATACCACAAAATCTCTCTTTTATCAACACGTAAAAAGAACTACACTGTTTAATGTAGTCCTTTATTTATTATTTTATTATGCTTTCCAATAGATTTACTAATTCTTCCTCTGTTATTCCATTTGTTTCTATGTCAAAATTTATTTCTTTACATTTAAACGTTGCCACATACATTTTTTCATATTGAGATATAATAACATCTACATCACCAATTTTTGATATTTTTTTACTGTCATCTAAGAAATAATCTCTTATTGGTTCTCCTACTTCCGAAAAAGCTACTTTAATAGTATTTTCATAGTCCTTACTATAATTAAATACGTAATCATGCAATAAACTATATTCAGCAGTATCATAATTTTCTCTTGTATAAATTTCATAACTATTTTCTAATTTATATTCACTTGGCAATGCAATATTATTAATAAATCCAAATTTTTCTGGCAAGCTACTTATTTCAACGGTCTGTACATCTGCATCTAATTTTGCCATTGAGGCACCTTGCATCGGATTAATTTCTAACATTACATTCATATTTTGACTACTAACCATTCTTTCATTTTCAACTTTCATCTCATTATTATTTGACTTTTTCTGCATAGCCAATATTCCAACACCTAATATAAATACTGCACAAGCCGATGATAAGCCATAGATAATTTTTTTGTTTCTAATAATCTTCATATAAAATTCTTTTTTATTTTTCACTTTGGGTGTCTCATATTCTTCATCTAGATACTTATCATCAATATCGCCAAGAGCTCTTAATAAATCTCTTGAATTCATACCATTTCACCTCTCTCCTCCAAATATTTTCTTAAGGCATTTCTCATTCTTAATAATTCCATTTTCGTTTTACTTTCTTTTTGCTTATGTTTTGTTGCTATATCTTTAATCGAACTCATATACCAGTATCTCTCGAGAAATATCACTCTTTTTTCCTTTGACAGATTTTCTAAAAACATATTAAGCTCTTTCACAAGTTCATTGTGTTCAATTTCTTTCTCCATACTATACGTTGGTATGCAATCTTCTAATTCTTCATAAACTAAATCCATTGAATTATTTCTTTTTTGTGCAGTTTTACTATCATATTTATCAAGAGCCAAATTCCTTGTAATTTTTGCTAGGAAAGCCTTAAAAATATTAGGTCTATTAGGTGGAAGCGCATTCCACGCATGCAAATATGTATCATTAACGCATTCTTCCGAATCTTCAACACTTGCTAATATGTTATAAGCTATCTTACTACAATATTTTCCATATTTCTTATCTGTTTCTAGTATTGCCACTTCATCACGTTTCCAGTAAAGTTCAATTATTTCGTTGTCTTCCATTTTATCTCCTTCATCTATACTGACGTAAAATTTTTCATTTAGTCACATATGAATTATTTAGTATAAAAAAGACTAACTTATAAAAGCTAATCTTATCAATAAATCGTCTGAATTACTACCACTTTCATTTACAGCCTCCTATAATTCCTTGGCAAGTTCGTTTTATTCTTTCAAATAAAGTATTATTTATTCAATATGAATAATATCATCGTTCTACACCAGTACAATAATCTTTTCTTATTTTTCAAATTTGTCATTTTTTGTTGAATTTCGTCTTTTTATATTTTCTCATACTGTTAGTCTTGTATAATCAAATCTCTTTTTAATTTATTTTCACTAACAATTCCAAGTCCTATAAATTTATTGTCTAAGTATATTCTATATGTTTCATCTGTTAAATTGTTTTTCTGTGTTTCTTCTTTAACATTTCTTCGTGTCACATCAAATTCTGTTATTTTACAATTTTCTATATCTAGCTTTACTCCATTTACATATTTGCTATAATCTTGTGTATTTAGTTCTATTCTATTATTATGTTTAAATATTTCTTCTATAGAAATTATGCAAGAGTAGTCTTTATTTTCTATTTTTTCTTTTAATTCTTCTACAGTAATTGCATTTTCTATTTTAAAATCTCCAACCACAGTTCTTTTTAACTCTTTCATTAAGCCAACTGTTCCAAGCTTTTCTGCTATATCCTCGCATAAACTCCTTATGTAAGTTCCTTTTGAACATTGCACTCTAAAGCTTATTTGTTTTTCTGTTTTATTTATGTTTAGAAGCTCAATATCATATATTTCTATTTGTCTTGGCTCTAATTTTACCTCTTGTCCTTTTCTTGCATATTCATATAGCTTTTTCCCATTTATTTTTATTGCAGAATAAATTGGTGGAGTCTGTTCTTGTTTTCCAATAAATGTTTTTAAAATTTCTTTTACATATTGCTCTTCTAGGCTTTTAGCTGGAACTTCTTTTTCTTCTATTACTTCTCCCTCTACATCTGCTGTCGAAGTTTTTTTGCCTAATTCTAATACAACTTCATATTCTTTATCATGGTTTATTAAATATTTAGAAATTTTAGTTGCTTCTCCAATTAAAAGTGGTAATACTCCTGTTGCGTTAGGGTCTAATGTACCAGTATGTCCTACTTTAGAATTTGTTAGTTTTTTTACTTTATAAACTACATCATGTGATGTACAACCTTTTTCTTTATTTATTAAAATTATTCCGTTCAATTTAATGCTCCTTTCGCCCAAAAAGGGGCGTCCCTATTTGGCGAAAGGGCGTCCCTATTGGGCGACAAAATTTATTTTAGGCAGCTTCTTATTCTGTTTATCATCTGGTTTTTTACTTGTTCTATGGTTCCTGGTAAATTGCTACAACCTGCTGCACGCAAATGTCCGCCACCACTAAACATCATTGCAACTTCTGCTGCATTTACATAGTTTTTAGAACGTATTGATGCTTTTATTCCTTTGCTTGTTTCTCTTAAGAATAGTGAAACTTCAACACCTTCAACGTCTCTACCATTTTCTACAATTCCGTCGTAGTCCCCGTTTTCGGCTCCAACTTTTTCTTCGTCTGCCTTTGTTATGTATGTGTAGGCTATTTTGCCCTCTTCTAAAAACTCAAGTCTTTCAAGTGCAATTCTGTGTAATTCAAATTTAGCTCTTGTCTTGCTTGAATATACCTTATCATATATTTGTGATACTTTTACACCTTTTTCGCATAGCTCTGCAACAAATCTAAAAGTTTCTGCTGTAACTGTTGAGTATCTAAATCCACCTGTATCTGTGATTATTCCTGCTAAGATGCAAGTTCCAATTTCTTTAGTAACTTCTATTCCAAAGTAACTAAATGCGACTAATAATAGTTGGGCACATGCTGGTGAATCTTGGCTTATGAAGTTGTAATCTGCATACATTGTGTTACTGCTGTGGTGGTCTATTGCAACCTTTACTTTTGCATTATCAAAATATTTTGCAAATCCATTTAATAACCTAATACTTGCACAATCTAAAGCTATTGCTAAATCGTATTCTTGTATGTCAGATTCTTTCTTTATTTTTTCTACTCCTGGCAAAAAGCTGAATGCACTTGGATACTCTGGTATTATTACGTCTGCTTCTTTGTTTAATTGCTCCAATGCCAATTTCATAGCAAGTGCACTTCCAATGGCGTCACCATCTGGATTTTCATGTACTACTATTGCAATGGTATTTGCTTTTTTTATTTCTTCTAAAATATTATCTAAAGTCATTATTGTTCCTTCCTATATAGACTTTTAGGGACCGCATAATAAAAGTTGTGCTGTCCCTAAAAATATTATTTTTTCTCTTTTATTGCCTTATCTTGTTCACTAATTTGCTTTAAAATATTATCTATTCTTTCTCCATGTTCTATTGAATCATCATATTCAAATACAAGCTCTGGAGTAATTCTTAAATTTACCATTCTAGCAACTTGTGATCTCATAAAGCCTGCAGAGTCTTTTAACCCTTGCATAGTTTTTTCTACACTTTTTGAATTTAACATACTTACATATACTTTCGCATATTTTAAGTCTGGTGTTACCTTTACTCTTGTAACACTTATCATTCCTGTAACATCAGGATTTTTCAATTCATAAGTTATTATTTGGCTTAAGGCTTTCATTAATTCTTCATTAACTCTGCCAAGTCTAGCTTCATTTTTACTCATTTTCTCTAAAATTTCCTTTCTTCGGTTTTAGATTATTTGTTCATTCCATGTTCTTGAGAAATTTGTTGTACTTTTGATTTTTTAGTTCTTTTTATTTCTTCCATTACGAATACTTCTATAATGTCGCCTTCTTTAATATCGTTGTAATTCTCAATTTGAAGACCACATTCGAACCCTTTAGCAACTTCTTTAACGTCATCTTTAAATCTCTTTAATGATGCAAGTTTGCCTTCGTGTATTACAACATCTTCTCTTATTACTCTTACTCCTGCATTTCTTTCAACTTTTCCGTCTTTTACATATCCACCAGCAATTGTTCCAACATTTGAAACCTTGAATGTTTGTCTTACTTCTACATTTCCGATTACTTTTTCTTCGTAAACTGGGTCTAGTAAACCGTTCATTGCAGCTTCAACGTCTTCTAATGCTTGGTAAATTACAGAATATAACTTGATTTCTACTCCTTGTTTTTCTGCAACTTCTTTTGCTGTTGCGTTTGGTCTTACATTAAATCCTATTATTATAGCCTTTGCAGCTTTTGCTAGGTTAACATCAGATTCATTTATAGCTCCTGCATTTGAGTGTATTACTTTTACTGCAACTTCGTTGTCAGATAATTTTTCAAGAGATTGCTTTAATGCTTCTGCTGTACCTTGAACATCTGCTTTTACAATTATATTTAATTGTTTTAAGTTTTCGTGTTCCATTTGCTCGAATAGATTGCTTAATGTTACTTTGTTGTATGCATTCATAGCATCTTCTCTTGCTTTTCTTTCTCTTCTTTCTATTAAGTGTTTAGCCATTTTTTCATCTTTAACTTCATAGAAAGTTTCTCCTGCTTCTGGTACTTTTGTAAGTCCCATAATTTCTACTGGTGTAGAAGGACCTGCACACTTAACACGTTTTCCTTTATCGTCTTTCATTGCCCTAATTCTACCAATTGATGTTCCAACAACTACTGTATCTCCAACGTCTAAGCTTCCTCTTTGTACTAATACAGATGCGATAGGACCTTTTGCTTTATCTAGTCTTGCTTCTATTACAACACCTTTAGCTTGCTTATTTGGATTTACTTTTAAATCTTGCATGTCTGAAACTAATAATACCATTTCTAGTAATTGGTCTATGTTGATATGTTGTTTTGCAGAAATTTCTACAAATACTGTATCTCCACCCCATTCTTCTGGAACTAATTCATATTTCATTAATTCTTGTTTTACCTTTTCTGGGTTAGCTCCTGGTACATCAATTTTGTTTATTGCAACTATTATTGGAATTCCAGCTGCTTTAGCATGGTTTATAGCTTCAACAGTTTGTGGCATTACACCATCATCTGCTGCAACAACAAGTATTGCAACATCTGTAATTTGAGCGCCTCTAGCACGCATACTTGTAAATGCCTCGTGTCCTGGTGTATCTAAAAATGTAATTTCTCTTCCATTTATTGATACCTTATATGCACCAATATGTTGTGTAATTCCTCCGGCTTCGCCTTCTATTACATTTGTTTTTCTAATTGCATCTAGAAGTGATGTTTTACCATGGTCAACGTGTCCCATAACAACAACTACTGGAGCTCTTTGAACTAAGTCTTCTGCCTTATCTTCTGACTCGTCAAATAGTATATCTTCTTCTTTAACTTCTTCCTTCTTGTTTGCTGTTACACCAAATTCTTCTGCTACTAAGAATGCTGTATCGAAATCTAGCTCTTGGTTTATAGTTGCCATTATTCCTAATCCCATAAGCTTTGTTATTACTTCACCACTTGTTTTCTTTAACTCTGCTGCTAGGTCTTTAACACTTATGCTCTCTGGAATTGTTATTTCTGTTAGCTTAAATATTTTTTGCTTATTTCTTTCCTCAGTATTTTTCTGATTTTTACGTTTACCCTTCTTACCACGTTCTGTTGATAAATCGTAGTAATCAAGCATTCCACCTTCTTGGTCTCCAAACATGTTAGAAAGCTTATCTACTTGTTTTAAATTCTTTAACTTGCCCTCATCATATTCTTCTTCACCATTGAATCTTCTAGACTTATTCTTATTTTGCTTATTTTCATCATATTTATTGCTCTTAGCCTTGAAACTTGCCTTTGTAGAATAATCTCTTTGGCTTTCTTTTTCAACAATTTCAGTCTCTAATATATCGTTAATTTTCTTGTCTAATCTCTTCTCATCTAATGGTCTCCTGTTGAAGCCACCATTGTTGTTCCTGTTAAAGCCATTATTATCACGATTATTATTTCTGTTAAAGCCATTGTTGTCACGGTTATTTCTGTTAAATCCGTTATTATCACGGTTATTTTTATTATAACCATTATTGCCATTATTAAATCTATTATTTTGGCCATTTTGATTATTTTGTCTGTAACCATCTCTTGATTGATTATTATTTTGGAATCTATCATTTCTATTGAAGTTATTGTTTCTTTGGAATTGGTTTCTGTTGTTGCTAAAGTCTCTGTTACCATTATTATTTCCAAATTCTCTATTTCCATTATTGAAGTTATTTCTTCTTTGGAAAGAATCGTTTCTTGAATACTCGCCTCTGTTGTCGTTTCTAGAATTTTCGCCTCTATAATTGTCATTTCTGTCATGAGATTCTGTTCTATCATTCTTTACAACTTCAGTTTTAGAACTTTCTGCTTTTACAGTTTCTTGCTTTACTTCTGCTTTAACTTCTGGCTTTGGAGCTTCTGTTTTTACATTTTCGGCCTTTACTGTTTCTGCCTTTGTAGTTTCGGCTTTTTCTACTTTTGCAGTTTCTGTTTTTACTTCGGTTGTAGTAGCTTTAGCAGTACTCTCTTCCTTCTTAACTTCTTCTTTCTTTGCGGTTTCAGCTTTTACATCTGCCTTTGGCTTTTCTTCTTTTTTACCAAGTCCAAATAATTCATTTACTGTAAGAGGTTTATTAGGTTTATTTCTGTAAACAATGTTATAATCGTTGTTATTTCTTCTTTTTACAAAACCTACATCTTTTCTTTCTTCAGCTTTCTTATTGTCTTTCTTAGAATCCTCTTCATCATTTAATATAACTTCTCTTCTAATAATTACTGGAGTATCTTTTTTGTTATCTTTCTTTGTTTCTTTTTTTGTTTCTTTCTTATTTTCCACTTTATTTTCCTTTTTCACATTATTTTTATTATTTTTTGAATATGCATTTCTAATTTCTGTTGCTTGTTCATCTGTCACATTACTTAAATGGCTTGTTACATCTATGCCTAGCGACTTTGCTTTTTCAAGTACATCTTTGCTTGACATTCCTATTTCTTTTGCTAGTTCGTGAATTTTTATTTTACCCAATAATTCCACCCCCTATATTTATTCTTGTGCTTAATTCCTTTTTATTTTCTCTATTTATCAATAATTACACCTCTTAAGCTTTCATAAATTTCGTTGTTTATTTCTGTTTCAAAGCTTCTGCTCAATCTCTTTGACTTTATGGCCTTTTCCAAACATTCTACATTATTACATATATATGCACCTCGTCCTTCAGCCTTTCCTGTTTTGTCTACGAATATTTTGCCATCACTCTGCTTTACAATTCTTATCAATTCATTTTTAGGTTTTGCTTCATTGCAACCTAAGCAAGTTCTTTGTGGTATTTTCTTCAAGTATCACACTTCCTTTTATTCTTCGTCTTTATTTTCTTCTGTATTCTCCTTAGTATCTGCTGCTTCTGTGCTCTTGCTTTCCTCTTTCGTATCATCTGAACCACAGCCTGCCAGCATTCCTGCGGAAAGAGCTGCCACCATCAGCATTGCCAGAATTTTTCTTTTTTTCATGATTTTATGCCTCCAATTCTTGATGCCATCTTTTTCTATTATAACGAAAATCACGTAAAAAACAATTGTTTTCACAGATTGTTCAATTTCTTTTTCTTTGTCTTGCCACAGCTTGTATTGTCTGCTAAAATCAAGAAAGAATTTATCAGAAAGCGAGGTCTTTTTTATGGAAAAGATTACCAGTTTCACAATAGATCACATCAAACTTCAGCCAGGCGTTTACGTTTCCCGCAAGGATCCGGTTGGAAATAGTGTGATCACCACTTTTGACATCCGTATGACTTCCCCAAATGAGGAGCCTGTTATGAACACAGCAGAGCTTCACACCATTGAGCATCTTGCTGCTACTTTTCTTCGCAACCACAAGGAATTCGGACCGAAGATGATCTACTGGGGACCAATGGGCTGCCGTACCGGCAATTATCTGCTGCTGAACGGAGATTATGAATCTAAGGATATTGTTCCGCTTATGGTTGAAACCTTTGAGTTTATCCGTGATTTCCAGGGCGAGGTTCCTGGTGCTTCCCCGAAAGATTGTGGAAATTATCTGGATATGAACCTTGGAATGGCGAAATATCTGGCTAAGAAGTTCCTGGATGAAGTGCTGTATGATATCAAACCAGACAGACTGGTTTATCCGGAATAATTTGATTTGATATATTCAGAAATCTCCCTCTTACCATTTCATGGCAGGAGGGAATTTCTTTAGTACTCAAAAAACGCTATGCAAACGATAATATCATCCATTTACATAGCGTCTTTCATCTCATCATTTCATCGCTTAAATTTCCAGCCTGTCAGCCTGCGACAGCCTCATCAGCTGCAGCATCTGCGCTTCCTTCTGTAGCTGCCTGATCAGCAGTTCCATCTGCGGCTGCACCGTCAGCTGCCACTGCACTTACATAATCACCGGATACATAAGCAGTCTGTCCCTCATAGGAAACCTCAATCCAGCCATTGTCGCATACACCTGTACTTGTAAGCTGTGTACCGCTTGTTACACCTGCGATCCAAGCAGCATCTGCACTTGCATCTGCACGAAGGTTAATATCTGCATTTGCAACATATGTACCATCCTGCTTGGTTACATTCACACCGCTTGCAGTCTGCTCTACAACTGGTTCTGGAGTAGGAGTAACTTCTGGTGTAGGAGTTGCCTCAGGGGTTGGTGTTGGAATAGGGGTCGGGGTTGCCTGTATAACTGTAACGCTTGCTCCTGCACCTTCCTCAAATCCACATCCAGGGATGCAAAGTGCTGCGCCCAGAAGCAAAACGGCTAATGCTGCTTTTTTCATAATATAGTTCCTCCTTTACAAAGCAATGGTGCTTTGAATTGATTCATCTTCTTTTCATATAATATTACAAAAACAGACTCATTTCGCGAATCGTTACAATTAATATACAGTATTATTACAAATTATGCAACCCCTAAGTGTATCTTTGCAATAAAGCATATTTGAAATATAGCGTTCTTAGTTAACAAGCACCGGCTCAACTCAACATCATAAACTTAAGATTAGATATTACACATTTATATTATCCTGCTAAAAAC
>OGQQ01000840.1_pt1 | contig 27524 bp, 16 predicted proteins | sample 1553281 | NCBI WGS metagenome assembly OGQQ01 (sample SAMEA2579937, study PRJEB22360) | human gut metagenome | biome: human gut; feature: human-associated habitat; material: faeces | place: Denmark | collected 2008/2010 | reverse complement strand
GGTGGGACACACACTGCGCGCCCGACGCACCAATCTGAATGGACGGCCCCTCACGGCCGAGCGACAGACCAAACAACGCGCCCAACAGTCCACCGACGAAACGGACTGGCAGAATCGTCTGCCAACGCATCTTCAAGCCGCATATCACCACGCCGTTGGTCTGCGGGATGCCGCTGCCACCAGCCATCGGCTCCTTGCCGACCATCCACGCGATCGCCAGCGCGGCCGCCACCGCGGCAACCGCCCACGGCGCAATCAGCCACGGGGTCTCGCGAATCCGCGCATATATCCAACGGGACGCATCCGTGCCGTATTCGATGCCGAGACGGTATACGACAACCAGCAATCCTGAAACCAGACCAATGACTATGCCGGCCGCCGCCATCTTCCACTTCAAGTGGTCGAATCGCGGAATCAGCCGGCGGATATCATGTGCCGCGTCGTTACCAGTCAAGCCGGGAAATTCGTTGCAGACGGTCAGTCGACCAGCGAATTGATCTGGATGACATGATCGCGCTGCGGACCGGTGCCGATCGCGGAGATACGGCAGCCGCTCAGCTCTTCCAAACGCTTGACGTAGGCCTGGCAGGTGGCGGGCAGCTCGTCGAAGGAGTGGCAGTCGGAGATGTCTTCGTCCCAGCCGGGCATGGTCTCGTAAATCGGCTTGGCGGCGGCGAAAGCGGCCTGATCGGTCGGCATATCGTCGTGACGTTCGCCGTCCACGTCGTAAGCCACGCAGATCGGAATCTCCTTCAGGCCGGTGAGCACGTCGAGCTTGGTGAGCACGATGTCGGTCAGGCCGTTGACCTGGGAGGCGTAACGGTTGACGACCGCATCGAACCAACCACAGCGACGCGGGCGGCCGGTGGTCACGCCGAACTCGTGGCCCTGCTGACGCAGCCATTCGCCGGACTCGTCCAGCAGTTCGGTGGGGAATGGGCCTTCGCCCACGCGGGTGACGTAGGCCTTGGAGACGCCGATTACGCGGGTGATCTTGGTGGGGCCCACGCCGGTGCCGGTGCAGGCGCCGCCGGCGGTCGGGTTGGAAGAGGTGACGAACGGGTAGGTGCCGTGGTCCACGTCGAGCATGGTGGCCTGGCCGCCTTCGAACAGCACGGTCTTACCCTCGTCGAGCGCCTTGTTGAGCACCAGGGAGGTGTTGGCCACGTACGGCTTCAGGCGTTCGCCGAGCTTGAGCAGCTCGTCGGTGGTCTCGTCCACGTCGATCGGGCGACGGTTGTACAGCTTGACGAGCATCTGGTTCTTCTGATGCAGGCTGGCCTCGACCTTGTCATGCAGGTGTTCCGCGTTGAACAGGTCGTGCACGCGGATGCCCACGCGGTTGATCTTGTCGGCGTATGCCGGGCCGATGCCACGGCCGGTGGTGCCGATCTTGTGCTTGCCGAGGAAGCGTTCGGTCACCTTGTCGAGCACGCGGTGGTACGGGGCGATGATGTGCGCGCTTTCGCTCACCAGCAGTCGGGAGCAGTCCACGCCACGGCTTTCAAGGCCGTCGATCTCCTGGAACAGCACTTCCGGATCGACGACGACGCCGTTGCCGATGACGGGGGTGGTGTTGGGGCTGATGATGCCGGACGGCAGCAGGTGCAGTGCGTACGATTCGTCGCCGACGACCACGGTGTGGCCTGCGTTGTTGCCGCCGTTGAAGCGGGCCACGTAATCGACTTTGGTGCCGATCAGATCGGTCGCCTTACCCTTGCCTTCGTCTCCCCACTGGGCACCGATCAAAACAATTCCAGGCATGTTGTTGCACCTCCGCGCGTATGCGATTTCGCCTCAAAGCCTTACCAAGGCCTTACAAAGACTACCCTGCGCCCTCTACCGGATATCTGCTGGATATGCACCGATCGGCCGTTGAAACTAGTCAGTTCCATCGTTTTCGTCTCATACAACGCGACACACCCACCGTGCCACCACACGGCGCGTGCGGCATCACACTACTTCAACGCCTTGCCCGCGCTGCCAAGCTGCCTGCAAGCCTCCACCACGCGTGCGGCCATGGCGCTTTCCGCTTCGCGCCCCCACGAACGCGGGTCGTACATCTTCTTGTTGCCCACCTCGCCATCGATTTTGAGCACCGAATCATAGTTGGAGAACATGTGACCGGCCACCGCACGGCTGAATGCGTACTGCGTATCGGTGTCGATGTTCATCTTCACCACGCCGTAGCTCACGGCCTGCGCGATCTCCTCCGGCGCGGAGCCGGAACCGCCGTGGAACACCAGGGCGAACGGCTTACCGGGAGCGACATCCAGCGAGTGCGCGGGGTCGGGCATTTCGCCGGCCTTAATCGCGAGCGCGACCGTGGTCTGGATTTCGTCGAGCAGTTCGGGGCGCAGTTTCACCACGCCCGGTTTGTATGCGCCGTGCACGTTGCCGAAGGTGAAGGCGGCCATGTAGCGTCCGCGCTCGCCGAGGCCGAGTCGTTGCGCGACGGCGATGCCTTGCGCGGGCGTGGAATACAGTTTGTCATTGATTTCGGCGCTGTGCCCGTCTTCTTCGCCGCCGACCGCGCCGATTTCGATTTCCAGCACGGTGTGCGCGGCTTGGGATTTGTCGAGCAGTTCTTCTGCGATGTCGAGGTTTTCACCCAGCGGCACTGTGGAACCGTCCCACATGTGTGACTGGAAGGTAGGTTCCTGACCGTGCTTCACCTGTTCGGCTTCATGGTCGAGCAGGGGGCGCACCCATTCGTCCAAATACTGTTTGGCGCAGTGGTCGGTGTGCAGGGCGATGGTGATGTTGGGGTATTTCGCCGCGACTTCGTGCGCGAAGGCTGCGAAGGCAAGCGAGCCGGTGACGCGGTCGTTGACGCGTTGCCCGGAGAAGTAGGCGGCGCCGCCTACGGAGACTTGGATGATGCCATCGGATTCCGCCTCGGCGAAACCCTGGAGTGCGGCGTTCAGGGTCTGCGTGCTGGTCACATTGATCGCGGGATAGGCGTAACCGCCGCGGCGTGCGGCGTCCAGCATTTGCGCATAACGTTCCGGCGTTGCAATAGTCATGCCTCCATTATCGCCCAACCCTATCCCACTTGTCATGTGACAACATTCGCCATCTTTCCTTTCCGTTTTCCCGACCATCCGCTCCATATCCAGGTCACCCGCCCCACTAAGGCCATATGCCGAGCGTTTCCGTCTCATATCCCGACACTTGCGGGACCGACCATTAAACAGGGCGAAACCATTGCGATCGTTCCATCGGAAGTCATAGAATATCCACCGGATCGCGCGACGAAGAGCCCAACCGGGTATTCCCGCACGAGCATGCCGCCGCACGTAGATGTTGCGACCAATACCCGCGAGGAGGCTTGATGCACCAGGTTTTCGCCATCTTCCTTCGAGACGTGAAACGCATTCTGAAGAACCCCGTGGCGCTCGTCGTCACGCTGGGCGTGGCCATCATCCCATCACTGTACGCATGGTGCAACATCCTGGCCAACTGGGACCCGTACGCGAACACGGGCAACATCCAAGTCGCTGTGGCGAACGAGGACAAGGGCACAACCTCCACGCTGGTCGGCCATCTCGACGCTGGCCAGCAGACCGTCAACCAGCTTAAGAAGAACCATCAGCTCGGCTGGCGTTTCGTCCCCAAGCAGCAAGCCATCGAAGGCGTGGAATCCGGCAAATACTATGCGGCGATCGTACTGCCGGAAGACTTCAGCTCCAGACTAATCGGCACCGTCACCGGTAAAGGCGACCGACCGTCGATCACGTACTACATCAACGAAAAGCTGAACGCGATCGCGCCGAAAATCACCGATACGGGTGCGGCCACGATCGACGAGCAGATCAACACCACTTTCGTTTCCAGCGTGGCCGACGCCGTGGCAAAGGAAGTGAAGGAGGCAGCGGGAGAAACCACCGGCAGCGTGGAAAGCGCGCAAAGCGACGTCGTCAACGATCTGACCGACACCATCAACCAGCTCGAAACCGTCCAACAGCAGCTGCGCGGCACGCGTTCCACGCTCGACAAAGCCCTCACCACCATCGATTCGGCTAAACAGTCCAACATCGCGCTCGCCTCGGAAATCACCAACTCGCTTGACACCGTCGGCAAGGCGTCCGGCTTGCTGAGCGAGACGCGCACACAAACCGAACGATTCTCGAACACGCTGGTCGGAGCGCTCGACAACGGCAGCACGCAACTGTCCGGCCTGCAGGTCAACGTGAGCAATGCCACCGGCGCCGTGCTCAGCGGACTGAACACCACGCAGGACGCGCTCGACCAAGTGTCCAGCACCATGCATCACGTCAACACCACCACCGGCAATGTGCTCGACGGCGTGGAGAAGGCGTTGCAGGCCAGCCAGCTGGATTCGAACAGCCAAACGTATAAGGATCTTTCCGCGCACCTCGCCGAAGCCCGCAAACAGCTGACGTTCCAGCAGCAGCGCATCGACGCCTTCGATCAGGACACCACGGCTGCGATCAACGCGGGGAAGAACACCGCGAACGGGTTCAACGACGATGTCACCACGCTGGCGAAGAACGGCACGGCGTCGATGGCGAGCGCACGCACGACCATCACCGGCACGGTCATGCCGAATCTCAACACCGGGCTCGATACACTCAGCCTGGCCAATGGGTCGCTGTCCGGCACGCTTACCACACTACAAAGCACGCTGGAACAGGGCAACGGGCTGCTCGACCAGTTGTCGCGCACCGTGACCCAAACGAACACCACCATTGCTGGCACGCAGACGCAGCTCGCCAATCTCGCCAAACTGCTCAACACCACGCGCACCGATGTGGCCGCGTTGAGCAGTTCGGCGATGTTCCAGCAGCTTTCCCAAGCGCTCGGACTTGACGCAAGCGAGGTCGGCTCGTTCGTGGGCGAGCCGGTGCATTTGGACGAACAGGTCCTCTACCCGGTCAAAAACTATGGTTCCGCGGTCACGCCGTTCTACACGAATCTTGCGCTGTGGGTCGGCGGATTCGTGCTCGTCGCGATCTACAAACTTGAAGTGGACCGCGATGAGAAGATCCGCATGTACACGCCACGCCAAGGCTATATGGGCCGTTGGCTGCTGTTCGTCGCGGTCGGATTCCTGCAGGCGATCATCGCCACGATCGGCGATCTCGCGCTGGGCATCCAATGCGAGCATCCGTTCCTGTTCATCCTCGCCGGCATTTTCGCCTCGTTCGTCTACGTGAACATCATTTACGCGCTCGCCGTGGCGTTCCGGCATATCGGCAAGGCCGTCGCCGTGATTCTGGTGATCATCCAGATTCCGGGCGCGGCAGGCCTCTACCCCATCGAGATGATGCCGGAATTCTTCCGCCGTCTGAAACCGTTCCTACCGTTCACCTACGGCATCAACGCGATGCGCGGGCCGATTGGCGGCATGTATGCCAACCATTATTGGATCGACATGCTCTCGCTGTTCTGGTATCTGCCTGTGGCGCTGTTCATCGGCCTGGTGGTCCGCAAGCTGGCGTTGAACCTCAACCGCCTGTTCGACAACCGTCTGGCGGACACTGATCTGATGATCACCGAACACAACGAAGGCACGGTGGAACCGTTGCGGCTTACCGAGACCGCGCAGCAGATCGCCGAGGAGTTCCCCGAACTCGCCCGCAGACGGGCGATTCATTTCTTCCGCCTGTACCCGCGCCTGGTGCGTTGGGGATTCCTCGCGCTGGCGGTACTGCCGTTCGTATTCCTGCTGTTGCTATTCATCACGCGCATGAAGCTCGCCATGCTGCTCGGTTGGATCATTTCGATCATCGCCATCGACACGTATCTCATCGTGGTGGAGTATCTGCGCGAACGGTATGCGAATTATCTGGGCGAGGAAGCGATGAGTGCGGAAGAGTTCCGCAGCGCGATCCTGCACGAGAACCTGCTGTTCCGGCCGGACATGCATTACAAGCCGATGCATGCCGTACGTACGAGGCTGTATGAGGCTGCGCATGGTGGTTCGGCCGGACATGCGCCTGAACATGCGGCTGGAAACACGGACGGAAATGCTGGCAGGAGTCTGCGTGAGAAGGGGAACGAACAGTGAAAATAATCTGGGGCATCTTCAAGCGGGACATGTGCCACGCCAGCCGCAACGTGATCGCCGTGATCGTCTCGATGGGCCTGGTGGTGGTGCCGGCGCTGTACGCCTGGTTCAACATCGCGGCCAGCTGGGACCCCTACGGCAACACCAAGGCATTGAAGGTCGCCGTGGCCAATAACGACAAGGGTTACAAGTCGGATCTCATACCGGTGCGCGTCAACGTGGGCGAAACCATCATCAGCACACTGCACGCCAACGACCAGCTGGACTGGCAGTTCGTGAAAAGCGACAAGGCAATCGACGGGGTGAAATCCGGCGAATACTATGCGGCGATCGTAATTCCGAAAGGTTTCAGCGCCGACATGATGACGCTGTTCTCCCCCGACATCAAACACGCGCAGCTCAAGTACTATCTGAACGAGAAAATCAACCCGATCGCCCCGCATATCACCGATCAGGGCGCGACAACCGTGGTCAACACAATCGACAAAACCTTCGCCAAAACGATCGCGCAAGTCGGACTCGACCTGGCCTCAAGCATCCTACACTATTCGCAAAGCCCGCAAATGGCCGAATACATGCGCAACCTCAACGGCAATCTCACCACCATGGCGGATACGCTGAACGGCGCATCGCAGCAGGTGACGTCGTATTCGCAGCTGCTCGGCTCGGCGAACGACATCGTGGATTCCACGGGCAAACTGCTCGCCTCGGCGACCAAGGCGGGCAAACAGGCCCAGAACGCGTTGAAGCAAGGCAAATCGGGTGCCACGTCGCTCACTTCGGCAGGTGCGAACGTCACCTCCTCGGTGAACACCGCGCTCGACCAGGTGTCAGGCGCGTTCGACCAAGTAGCTGCCAAGGTGAACAAGGCGTTCGACGCGATCGACAAGGACTCAGACACCGCAGCCAGCCAGTTGACAACGTTGAGCGAACAAGTCTCCAGCGGCGAATCGCTGTACGACACGTACATCACAAGCCTCAACCACATGCGCGAATCGGTGGAACAACTGCCGGACAGTGATTCCGCGAAACAGGCGCTGCTGGAAGCCATCGACCGGGAGATCACGCTGCTGGAAGCTGCCAAAGGCGATTCGCAGAAGCTCGCGCAGCAGCTGAAAGACGCTTCCACGCAGGTCACGCAGGATACCGCAGCCGCGGAACGCTCCCGCAAGGAGATCCTGAACCGCATCACCTCCGCGAAGCAGTCGATCAGCAATGTGCGCGACGATTACGCCACGAACGTCAAGCCGAAAATCGACGCGCTCGCCTCCACAGTCAGCACGCTGATCTCCCAAACCGACAGCATGATCACCCAGCTGAGCGGCACAACGGACAGTCTGAATGATGTAACAAGCAGCGTGGGAACGAACATCGCATCCATCCGCTCCACGCTTGACGGCATAGCGACCAAACTCAACTCCTCGGCCACAACGCTGAATACGCTGATCACCGCGATGAATTCAAGCGACAATGGCGCGGAAAACTCGAATGAGCTCAAATCGTTGACCACATCCAACGCATCCACACTATCCACGTTGATTTCCGCACCCGTCGCATTGCATCGCGTAGCCGTATACCCGATTGCAAACTACGGTTCGGCCATGGCGCCGTTCTACACGATCCTGTCCATCTGGGTGGGCGCGATCATCCTCTGCGCCATGCTGAAAGTAACGATCTCAGACCGTGAAAAAGCGCATGTGCTGGGCTTGGGCGACACGCTGCCGCGCATCGCCGGCCCGTCCGGCCCGGGGAACGCCTCACGTTGGGGACTGCGTCTCGACCACGAGTATTTCGGACGGTACGCGATCTTCGCACTGCTCGCGTTGCTGCAGGGCACACTGGTTTGCCTGGGTGACATGTATTTCCTTGGCGTGCAGGCGAATCATGCGCTGCAGTTCCTTGCCGTGGGGTGGCTTGCCGCGCTCGTGTTCTCGAATATCGTGTATACGCTGACCGTGTCGTTCGGCGATATCGGCAAGGCCGTGGCCGTGGTGCTGCTGGTGATGCAGGTCGCCGGTTCGGGCGGCACGTTCCCGATCGAGACGCTGCCGAAGTTCTTCCAAATGCTCTACCCGTTCCTGCCGTTCCCGCACGCCATCGACGCCATGCACGCCGCGATGGCCGGATCGTACGGCAATGAGTACCTGCTTGACATGGTGTACCTCGCCTTGTTCCTGATTCCTTCGCTGCTGCTGGGATTGGTGTTGCGCAAGCCGGTAATCCGGTTGAACAATTGGGTGAGCCGCAATCTGGAGTCCACCAAGGTGATGTGACGAGGCGGATTTGAACGGGCTGGTTTGAGCCGGTTTAGATCGGTTTCGGCTGGCACACGTGGACGCGTCATTGGCGACGCATCACCATCACCGCCAACGGCAACACACACCAAATACCAGCCGACACCACCGCCGTCAAACTCCTGGACGACAACGGCGATTCCGACCTTTGGGTTCTCCAATACGGTAAGGCCCTCGCGGCGGCATAGTTCGTCGCTGATCGCGCGCCACCGGTCGATGCTTCTGCGGGTCAGACGCATCTTCCTTCCCGTCCTCCGGTTCGCCGCGCAGATGACGATGTGGTTGTGCAGGTGATGCCGATCCATGTGCGTGGAGACCACATACTTGTAGTCGCCGCCCGTGATCGCCTCGGCCAGCATGACGCCCAGCTCATGCACCTGTTCCGCGCTCACATGCTCGTCAGGACTGAACGAATGCTTCAGATGCAGGGCGAGCACGCCATCCTTGCGCAGCCCATTCGCGCATCGTTCCAGATCCCGGATCATCGGTTCGGCGAGCGTGTTCGCGTCATGCCGCTCACTGCTGTAGCTCGCGTATACGAGCCTGCCGCCATCGTTCTTCTCGAGATTGATGACGTAACGAATCGTGTCCGGAAGATTCGTCTTGACCTTGTTCCCAAGTTTGACCACGGCCATCAGTACAGCCCCTGTACCGCATCTATCTCCGCTTTCTCGCGCTCCATCCCCGTCATCCTCTCGTCGATCAAGGCGAGCAGATCATGCAGCTCACGCATCTGTTGCGGACTCACGGAGCCCGTCAGATTCGCGATCCTGGCGATCTGGTTCACGTTCACGCCGATGTGGTGGAGCTCGGCCTTGAACACCTCCGGATCGCTCGCCAGCGTCACCGAGACATTCATCAACGCTCCATGCATGAGGGTCTGACGGGCGAAATCACCCCACCGCCTATACACCGGAATGTTCCTTGCCCAACGCTCGTGGATCCTCCTCGCCTGTTCCCATTCCTCCGGCGTGAACATAATTTTCCTACATATGCTGCGCCTGCGATTGTCACACCAGCCCATAAGGAAACACCTCCCCACGGGAGCCGGAACGGTTCATTCCATAAGCCGCGTCAGCGGTCCGGAGGTCTTGCCGACCATGGGGTCCGGGTCTCCCGGCAAGCCGCCCCACGCCTGTGGAGCGAGCACGTGTGGCCGCACATGCGTCGCTTGCTATCCCCGTATCCGTTCCAGGGATCGGGGATGGTTCCGCATGATGCGGCCGTGGGATTCCTTGAGGGATGATCGCGCTCATTGCTCCGCTCCTTACGTCATCAGCTTTAGCGGCAACAACCTGTTGCATATTCATCATCCATCAAGAAAACGGAGACCAGTTTGGACGTTGGACAAGCTGCTGGTTTAGACGGTAATCGGGGCTCCGCAGATTTTTCTGCGGAGCCCCGATTACCAAAAGTATGGTCCCCGGTGTCCTCATCTGTTTCGGCCCCTGGGACGGCCGTTTCCTCACATTCCGACGAAGCGATCGAAGTATTGGCGGAACCGTTCGACGACTCGGCTCTTCATCAGCTCGTACGCGTTGCTCGGCGCGAAGCGTGACACAGGGGGCAGCATCGACACTATTCTGGTGCCGTCCGTGTCGACATAGCCTTCCTTGAAGCAGTCGATGATGAACTGCTCGGCCAGTCCCGTCTTCAGGTGCTCCTCGCTGACAATGCGCTCGAATTCCTCCTGCTTCTTGCGGACGATGTATTCCTTCCAGTCGCGCTGCACGTCCGCGCCTGAGGATAGGGACTCGACGAACGAGTCGATGAGGTCCTTTTTGCTGCGCAGGTCGGGCGAAGACATGATGGTGCGGCTGATGTCCGCGAGGATCGACTTGTCCTCCATATGCCCGTCATGGTATTTGGCTACGAGTTCGAGGATGTAGTCGATGTTCACTTCGATCTGTTTGACCAGTTCGGCTTCGAAGACGACGTCGTCGTTGATGATTTCCTTGTCGGCTTCCTCATGCGAACGCCGCTGTTGGTAGAGATCGATGTACAGGCTCTGGTAGTCCTGCAGGTCGCGCAGGCTCAGCACATCTTCGTTGGAGAAATCGTCGAAGGCCTGCAGGATGTTGCGCAGCCGCAGGATCGAGCCGAACAGGGTGAGGAAATCCTTCTGTGCCTGTTCTCCGACGATTTCCTCGCCCAAGGGAAACCGCTTAAGCAGCTGCGAGACCTTCTCGGTGTATGCAGCGAGATATTCCGCATATGGTTTAAGCACCACCGTGCCCTTGGCGTCCTTGTCCCCGAACAGAGCCAAGGCGTCATCCACCTCCTGCCGCAGATCACGGAAGCAGACGATGTTGCCAAAGGTCTTCACCGAGTTCAGGATGCGGTTGGTGCGGCTGAACGCCTGCATCAGGCCATGCTGCTTCAGGTTCTTGTCCACCCACAGGGTGTTGAGCGTCGTGGCGTCGAAGCCGGTGAGCAACATGTTCACCACGATAGCCATGTCCAGATCGCGGTTCTTGAGCCTGAGGCACAGATCCTTGTAGTAGTTCTCGAACTGGTCGGAGGCCGTGCTGAAGCTGCTGCCGAACATTCGGTTGTAATCGCAGATCGCGGCGTCGAGGAAATCCCGTGACGACTGGTCAAGGCCAGCGGTCTCGAAGTCCTCGTCATCAATGAAGCCCTGCTCGCCGGGATCGGCCTCGTTCGGCGCGAAACTGTAGATCAAGGCGATTTTCAACGGTTCCCCACCGCGCTCGGCCTGCTGGCGCTGGAACTCGGCGTAATACTGCTTGGCCATGCCGATGGAATCAGCCGCGAACAGCGAATTGAAGCCGCGGACGCGCCGGTCCTTGAGCATGTAGCTGGATTGCCGCTTGGTTTTCTGATCGAAATGGTCGAGCACATACGACGTGACCGCGCTCACGCGCCGCGGGTCGCTCAGCGCCTTGGCTGAGTCGATGCCGTACACCTGTTCGTCCCTGACGCCTTCCTTACGGCGCACCGTGTCCACGTATCCGATACGGAACGGCAGCACGTTGCCGTCCTTGATCGCGTCCACCACCGTGTATGAGTGCAGGCAGTCGCCGAACGCCTGTCCGGTGGTGCGCAGATTGGGGGAGCCTCCGGTTTTCGCGTTCACGGCGAAGATGGGCGTGCCGGTGAATCCGAACAGATGATAGTTCTTGAAATGCTTGGTGATGGCGGTATGCATCTCTCCGAACTGGCTGCGATGGCATTCGTCGAAAATCAGCACCACATGCTGCGCGTAGACATCGTGCTTGGGATTGCTGCGGATGAATGAGGAAAGCTTCTGAATCGTGGTGACGATGATTTTCGCGTCGGGGCTGGCAAGTTGCTCGGCAAGCACCTTGGTGCTTTTGTTGGAGTTGACCGCGCCCTTTTTGAAGCGTTCGTATTCCTTGATGGTCTGGTAGTCGAGGTCCTTGCGGTCCACGACGAACAGCACCTTGTCGACGCCATCCATGTTGCTGGCGAGCTGCGCCGTCTTGAAGCTGGTCAGCGTCTTGCCGCTGCCTGTGGTATGCCACACGGATCCGCCCGCCTCGGGCGCGCCGAGTCTCTTCGGATCGTATTCGCTGATGAGAATGCGGTTGAGGATGCGTTCGGTGGCCGCGATCTGGTATGGGCGCATCACCAGCAGGTCATGCTCGGCGGTGAACACGCAATATCGTGTCAGGATATTGAGCAGTGTATGCCGGGCGAGGAAGGTCCTGGCGAAACCCGTCAGGTCGGCGATGACATGGTTGCGTCCGTCGGCCCACCAGCTGGTGAATTCGAAGCTGTCGGAGCTCTTCTGCGAACGGCCGGCTGCGGGACGGCCTTCCATTTCATGGATGTGCTTGAAGCGCGTGGTGTTGCTGTAGTACTTGGTATGCGTGCCGTTCGAGATGATGAAGATCTGGGCGTACTCATAGAGTCCCGATCCGGCCCAGAAGCTGTCACGCTGGTAACGGTTGATCTGGTTGAACGCCTCCTTGATCGCCACGCCCCGCCGCTTCAGCTCGATTTGCACCAACGGCAGGCCGTTGACCAAAATCGTCACATCATACCGGGTCGGATGGCTGCCGCCCTCCTCCTCGAACTGGTGAAGCACCTGGAGACGGTTGCTGTGAACATGCACCTTGTCGATGAGACGAATGTTCTTCGTCGTACCATCATCACGGTTCAGGATCTGGATGTTGTCTTCCTGGATCAGCCGGGTCTTGTCCTCGATGCCCGCCGTCGAAGAGGCGATGACCTCGTGGAAGAAATGCGACCACTCATTGTCGGTGAACCGGACATCGTTCAGCTTCTCAAGCTGGGTGCGCAGGTTTGCGATCAGTTCGGATTCCGTATGCGCGGAAAGTCGTTCATAGCCTTGGGATTCGAGGATTCGCAGCAGCTCCTCCTCCAGATCCGCTTCGCTTTGGTATGCGGTCTCACGGCCGTGGCTAGGCTCGTATTCGGCCACCACGGTGCTTTCCGTGCCCTCGGCCACGAGCTTGTACGACTTGCCGCCATCCGGCAGATCCATATCCGGCCGCTCCGTCATCATGGGCTCCTTCTTCATCCGTATTTATCCGCCATCCTACTCAAAGAAATTCGGATTCCGCAGCGCATATGGGATTCCTGGATCCTGCGGCTTATTCCCAATGCAGGGCCGTCCTGATTCCAGAGGCGTATGCCTCATTCGAGTCGAGGAAGCGACGAATCACCATGGCGTAGCCATCGTCGCCCTCGATATTCCGCACAAGATACATGAGCGCAAGCAGCGACGACGCCACGGATTTCTCGCCGTATTCGAAATCAGCGAACGCGGTTTTCATATCACGCGTCATAGGCGACGGGATGACCATCTCCCGATGCCACAGTCTGGCATGATGCGAGCACAGATTGCGCAGATAAACCATGGCATGCACGACCTCCGAGGAAGTCCGCAGATTGGTGCGTAATCCGACTGATCTGTACAATTCCCTGAGCGCCTTGGCATCCGTGTGCAGGGAAAGCATTCGGGAGAGCGTATCGAACGGGAACGTCTCGACGGCCGCCCACACGGGCACCGGTCCGCCTTTGCGCCGGTAATGCCGCATGCATACCTCGTTGGACATCTTCATCCATTTGTCCATGTTGCGCAGCAGATTGTCACGCAACAGTTCGCCGCGTTTGCTGCGCACATCCTGATAGGATTCGGGATCCATATACGTGTAGGCGTTGCCGTCTGACGCCAGCAGGTATGCGATTCTCGAACGCAGGGTGAGTTCCACTTTCGCGGTGCCTTTGAGGATGATGTTGCGCAGCTTCTCGTCCATCGCATAGGGAACAAGGAAATCAACGTCCCGAGTGCCCGGCCTGTACCTGTTGTCGCCGGCCGCTGGGTTGACTTGAAAGGAACGGAAGTATCCCGAGAGACGGTAATAGTTGCAGTCGAAGAGCACCTGCCGCAGCTCTGCTTCATCCGTGATCACCAGGCCTCGCTCCGACATCAGGGCGATCATCTGGTCGATGGTCTTCGCGGGCTTGGATTCCGCCCCGATATGAGAAGAGCCCCCTGGTTTGAGCACTGTGAGTAGGCTTAGGGAGCTGCTGTTATCTGCCATGTTAGTCGTGTCCTCACATTTTGAAAAGTCTGCGGCGCGTCCCAACCATGCTATGCATCCCTATGGTCCGGCACCTGACCATACATCAACTCGACCGTTCCCACGATGAAACGTCACACGGCAAGTTCGTCGAATGACAGCAGGCGGTCCCGGTAATACTCGTACTGCTTGCGACGGGCCTCGATCTCGGCGGGCAGGCCGGAACTTAGGTCATTGGTGAGCTTGTCAAAACGATCCAGGATGGAGACAATTCGGCGTTGCTCTTCAAGCGGCGGCAAACTAATGGGATACGACTTCACCTTCTTAGCATTAATATTCGATTGTGAGCCCTCACCCAATGCCTTTAGATGTTCATACTCATTGGAAAGCCAGTGGAACACATATCGGACATCAGCTTTGGTCTCGTCAATCTGCAAGTTACAACATGCTTGATTGGTTGTTAGGGGAATGCTGTTCACTGCTACCTTTGCTGCCGTTGCCCCATACATTGCCACAATCACACAATTGGCCGGTATCCACTGGGCAGCCGAATTTCTCAATCCTTCATCTGAAATGGTGGCTGAAGTTTGATTAATAACATTGAAATCAATATCCTGAGTCCTCAACCATGGGACATTCCCATCATAGTAATCATGACGCTTTGATGATGGCGTTCCGCCTGAACAGATTCGGATGCAGATATCCTGAATACAAACGGTTACGACTCTCTCGAATGTGAGGAGTTCATTGCGATAATAGGCATACTGCTTCCTCCGCGCCTCCAGCTCCGCCTCCAGCTCCGCCTCCAGCGAGCTAAACGAATCCAAAATTCGAACGATCTCCTCCTGCACTGGCAATGGAGGAACGGGAATTTTAAATGTTGAATAGATGCTAATCCATTGCCGGCTGTGTTCCTTGGGAACATACTGAATGCAACTCATCGCATAATATACATACCGAAAAGAGCAATCCACGTCTGGCTTTATACGCAGCATTTTTATTGCGGATGACTTAACTTTGAAATCAAAGTCAACCCAATGGAAAGACGTAGTAAAGTCATCAAAAATTATTACAGGCCGTTCGGCAGATGCATAAAAAATTCCCTGATCATCGTCTGAATAGCCTAAAATAAAGGATTGCCCAGCAGTCAACACTGGCAATGAGAATGAATCGTCATAGTTTGTACTAGAAACGATATAAGGACTAGGCTGCTGATAATCAACTAATTCGGCGAGCTCTCTATATTCGACTCCGTTAGGGCAATATTCCGCAATTAAATCATTAATCCTGCTCATTACTAGTTCCTTCAGTCCTTAAATATGCATTTAGATAATCCGGCCGCTCACAAAACACTAGATTCCAGTTGCCATCATTAAAAGCAACCTCATTGAAATCTTTGAGCTGCCTATAGCTGACTGATCTTTTCTCAAAGATATGTTGACCGTCATCCGTTAAGATGACCGCTACCTGCGAACTCAACGGATAGTACAAAGTCGCCAAGTTACCAGTTAAGACCGTACGAACTGGTTTATTTATGCCAATGAACGGGTGTCCAGGTGAGGTTGTCAATACGAGCATGCTGCAATCTCGCAGATATTCCACGGCGTTGTACAGTGAGGAAGAACGAACAAATTTCTCATCCTTACTGATTCTTGGCAGTATTTGCATCCACAAGGAAATCTGCTCAGCTATCGCTTCAGGGACAAATGTCAGCGTTTCGTCAAATTCTTCTTCCGATTGTGTTTCGCGGTAAAGTTCTTTCAATTTTTCGCTTGAGCCTAGGTTCAGCTTACGCATTGTTTCAAGCACGTCTTCTGCGCGGCTCGTCGCATATCTCACCGATTCCGGGCTGCGGGAAACAATATGGGGAATGAAAATTGAAACGAAGCTCACCAATCGATCCAAATCGTCATCCTCGAGACGATCACTTGGTCTCATGCCTAATACAGCGTGCAGGAACCAGTCAAGTTCCCCGTTAAGCTTGTCTTCCGTTAAGGACAGCGATTTTTCGATGTAATTAGGGAAGCAATAGTCTCCGCTTTCTCCTGATGGGCAGGCCGTCTCATACAAGCGGTTCTGCACGCCTACGTTTTCCACACGGGCGCGTTTTACCGCTCGGTTCTTTCCCGCTCGTGCGACGTATGAAATCATTCCTCTGTCATCCACAAAATGGCGCAAAAAGAACCGAGGCAGATAGTGTTCCCTCTTGGTTTCAATCTTTCCGATTGTCGGTATCGCCTGCCGGTCTCCCATATCAGTTTTCCAAATCCGCGACGATAGCGTCGATCTGGGTGCGGAGTTCGTTCTCTCGTGCCACGATGCCGGAGATCTGCCGGTTGAGTTCGGCGATGTCGATCTTCTCGCGTGTGTCTTTGGGCTGCACGTATCCGCTGACAGACAGCACGTAATCGTTCTTGCGGATATCCTCAAGCGAGGCGACGGCGGAGAAATGTTCAACAGGTTCGCGTTTCACATAGGCATCCATGATGGCGGCGATGTCGTCGGGTGAAAGCTGATTTTGGTTGCCGACGTGCACGAATCGTTCCGACGCGTCGATGAACAGCACGCTGTCGTCGGTTTTCGATTTTTTGAGCACAATGATGCAGGTGGCGATGGAAGTGCCGAAGAACAGGTTTGGCGGCAGTTGAATCACCGCGTCGATGAAGTTGCCCTCCAGCAGGTATTTGCGAATCTTCTGCTCCTTGCCGCCGCGGTAGAGCACACCGGGAAACTCAACGATGGCCGCGGTACCGTCGGCCGCCAGCCAGGAGAGCATGTGCATGGTGAACGCCAGATCGGCCTTCGACTTCGGCGCAAGCACGCCAGCCGGGGCAAATCGCGGATCGTTGATCAGTGTGGGGTTGTCGTCGCCCTCCCACTTGGTGGAGTAGGGCGGGTTGGACACGATCACCTCGAACGGTTCGTCGTCCCAGTGCTGGGGATTGATCAGCGTGTCGCCGTAGGCAATGTTGAAATGGTCGTAGTTCACATCGTGCAGGAACATGTTGATGCGGCACAGGTTGTACGTGGTCAGGTTCTTTTCCTGGCCGAAAACCCTTGCCGGACTTTATCCTTGCCCAGCACCTTGATAGATTGCAGCAGCAGGGAACCAGAACCGCACGCCGGGTCGTAGACCTTGTTCACTTCGCTCTTGCCATGGGTGGCGATCCGGGTCAGCAGCTCGCTGACCTCCTGCGGCGTGAAGAACTCGCCACCGGACTTGCCGGCGTTCGCCGCGTACATGGTCATCAGATACTCATACGCATCACCGAACGCATCAATTTTGTTGTCCGCGATGCTCTCCGTGCCCAGGTCCAGATCGCCGATGGCGTTGAGCACCTTCACCAATTTAGCGTTACGTTCCACCACGGTATCGCCGAGCTTGCGGCTGTTCAGGTCCAAATCGTCGAACAGGCCGCGCAGACTGGATTCCGAGCGGGAGCCGATAGCTGAACCCTCGATATTCTTGAACACCCGCTGCAGCGTCTCGTTCAGATTCTCGTCCGCATCGGCGCGTCTGCGCACGTTGGCGAACAAGTCGGATGGGAGGATGAAATAGCCCTTCTCCTCCACCATCGACTTACGCACCTGCTCGGCCGTGGCATCGTCCAGCTTGGCGTAGTCGAAATCCACATCGCCGGCCTGGTGCTCGTACTCGTTCAGGTATGAGGTGATGTCCTCGGAGATGAACCGGTAGAACAGGAACCCCAACACATACTGTTTGAAATCCCAGCCGTCCACTGAGCCGCGCAGCACATTGGCGATACTCCAAATCGTTTTGTGCAACTCCGCGCGCTGCGCTCCGCTATTCATCATGCCATGCCTTCTTCAGAACCGTAGATATAGCCTTCAACAATACCAAGTACGCAGGTTCACACACCAGTAGAAGCAGACGACACCCACACTGTGCGTCATGCTGAGGGTCATGGCTTTCCCATGTTCCAGTTTCGATAGCCGGGGTTTAATCGTCGGTCAGAATTGGTCTATTCCCAAAAACCTACCAACCTACCGATCTACCCGGTGGAATCATTGGGATTTGGTCGCCTACTGAGCTCGCCTACCGACCTACCTTGGATTCCCGTAGGTAGGTCGGTAGGTCGCTCACGCAAGCGAATACCAGTGGCCGCCCTTCATGCCCTTCCTGTGTTTGATCTTTCCTGAAGCCATCAGGTTCTCCAGAGCGGCATCCAGACTGGCCTTCTGCCTTTTGGACAGGGAACAGGTCAATTCCCCTTTGGACACGGATGGCTTCGGCGAGCTGGACAGCACCTCCATGACGCGCTCCTCGGTGGCGAGCTGGGAACGCATATCGATCTGCTCGCGGACCAGCTCGTCCTCCTCCCTGTAGTCCGCGCGCCGTTTGAAGTTCCCATTCCTATACTCGCGCAGGTTCTCCTCGTAGCATCGACGCGAGTACCGCATCATCATGCCCGCGAGGCCCCAGTCCTCCTGCATGATATCGGAGGACAGCGGGTCCTCGAGCAGACGGAAGGCCGCCGACAGTTTGGCGCGCAGGAACATGCCGTGGGCCCCGCGGATCGCCGCCATGCTCCCTGTTGACCCGTATTTTGTCGGCCCTCATCTCGGCTATCGCCATCGGAGGCAGACGTATGACGCGCTTCTCCAGATGACTGGAATCCGGCGTGGAGTCATTGGCCTTTGCATAACTGCCGCACTCGTAGAGCCGGTTCATCTGCTCCGGAGCCAACGTCAAGGCCGTACAACGTATGCTGGGTCATAAGAACGCGGCCATAACGCTGGATACTTATGCAGACATATTCGACACCGATCTTGATGACGTGGCAACATCTATCAGCAGCAAGATCACTGCAGCAGAGATATTGGACACGGGGAAATTTTGAGTCTGAACCACTCTCCGAATCCTCTTTTACACACCTCGTGACAACACGGTGACAACAATTCGATAAAAATCGTGTGATTGGGCAAGTGCCTACAAAATTGAAAATCGTTGGAATGATTGGGTTTTAGAGCCCCATCGTTGAGGCGCTTGGAGCGGATGACGGGAGTCGAACCCGCCTTTAAAGCTTGGGAAGCTTTCGTTCTACCGATGAACTACATCCGCAAAATGTGCCTTTTGGGCACGAGCAATCAGTTTAGCACGCAACGGATGCGTATGCGGACACAGACCGACATGCGATACCAATTTTCCGCAATATCATGGAGACTCAACCACGCGGCCGCTGCGAATAGTCGCGAGAATATCTGCCAGCCGAGCCGCCCGAATCATGCGCGGATCCATACTGCGTTCCAAATTGCGGCCCACCGGCACCAGCCATCGCAAAACGTCCGCCTTGCCGAATATCCGCCGCCGCAACGCCACTCGTCGCATAACCGCCGGCCAGATAGCCCGACTGCACGCCCTGCTGCCGCATCTCCTGACCCATCTGCATGAGCCGCGCAATGCGGTCCTGAATCGGCGGATGCGTGGAAAACAGGCGCGAGAAGCCCTCCGCGGAGAACGGACTGGCGATCATCATCGCAGCCACCGACTGCGTGCCGGCGGTCTTCTCCATCGGCATCGCGGCTGCGCCGCCGGAAATCTTGCTCAACGCGGAAGCGAGCGCTTCCGGATCCTCCGTCAACCTGGAACCGTCTTCGTCGGCGTCGTATTCGCGTGTGCGGGAGATTGCCATCTGTATCAGCGACGCTGCGATCGGCGCCAGAATCGTGCTCAGCAGCACACCCAGCAATCCCAAGCCGCCGGACGCCGAATCGTCGCGGTCGTCACGCGAACGGCCGCCGCCGAAATACATGAGCGAGTAGCCGAGGTACGAGATGACGGTGGCCATGGCGGAGGCGATTGCGGACGTCAGAATGTCGTGGTTGTAGACGTGCATGAGTTCGTGTCCGAGCACGCCGCGAATCTCACGTTCGTTAAGCGTCTGTAGGATGCCTTGCGTGCAGCAGACCGCCGCGTGTCGTTCGTTGCGCCCCGTCGCGAACGCGTTGGGGCTCATGGTGGGGGCGATGTAGATGCGCGGCATCGGCTTGCCTGCCTTCGCCGATAGCTCGCGGACGATCTTGTATAGTACGGGGGCTTCCTGCTCGCTCACCTGTCGAGCGTGCATGCTGGCGATCGCCAGTTTGTCGGAAAACCAGTAGGAGACGAACGTGGAGCCCAGGCCGATGAGAATGTAGTAGCCGAGCGTGCTTTGACTGGCGCCGGTCGCCCACCAGATGAGCATGATGACGCCCCACATCAACGCGAACAAAAGCGTTGTTTTCAAGCCATTGCAATGGCCGTGCACCTGCAATTTGCCGTTCATGGCCACCAGCCTAGGAATTCAGGCTGGGATTTTGCTGTATACAAGCTGAAGGGTGGATTTGCAACATCTAGAAACATGCCACGCAACGACGCTACAGCATCGGCCATAGACCTATCTGCGGCACGGCGAGAGTCACCCCAACTTGAAACGTATTACCCCCGCATATCCCCCGAATGCACTGCGTCGAGCGTGCCGATCAGGCTGGTCAGCAAATCGTTGCGGCCGCACGCGTTCGTCAGCACCGCCAGCACGTACGTGCCCGACTGCGACATCACCAGTCCGGCATCGTTCAGCGCGTACAAACCGCCTTCGCCGTTGATCCATCCGGCCTTCGTGTACACGGTGTCCGCATCGCCAAGGGCCGCGTGGATGCAGGAGTTTAGTGAATTCGTCATGTCTCCGGACAGCCATTGCAGCGATTCAGGCGTGATGTTCTGCACCCCCGCCGTTTGCCCGGCGAACAGGAAACCGTATCCGGCGGTCCACAGTTTGGCCATGTCGCGCGCGGAGGTGAACAGGTACCCGCCGCGATCACCCATTCTGGAAGCCGCGCCCGCCTGTTCGGCCCACGTGTTGAAGCAGTCGAGGCCATACGTTTTGTACAGCCGGTCGTAAGACGCGTTGTCGGAATTGCGCAGGACGGCGTCGACCTTCTGGTGGACGGTGGCGGACTGCGCGTCAGCGGATTGGGCCACGCTGTTCAGGTCGACGGTGCCCGTTGAGAACAGCGATATCAGGTATGGCGCCTTCGCCGACGAGGCCGAATAGATCTGTGCATCGGCGTTGTATGCGATCGTGCGGCCGGTCGTGATGTCGGCGAGCACGAACGATGCGGTATATCCGTCGGCTTCGAAAGTGGCGATTTGAGACTGCACGGCGGCCTGCGAATCGGCGCTTAGCGTGAAGCCCTGCGTTGTGATCGTGGCGCTGCCCTCGACTGCGGAAATGCCGTCCAGCGCGACCTGCGTCGGCGACGAGACGGCTTGTGTCTGCGATTGCGGCGCGCTGTTTTTCTTAAGCGCGCCCGACGTGGAGGACGTTTCCGAAGACGTTCCCGAGGACGCCGCTGCGTGGGCTTCCTCTTCGAGATGCACATCGACAAGACCCACGCCCATGGCGAAGCCGATCAGGCAGGCGATCAGCAGGCCCACGACGGACACGGAACAGCAGTACAGTGCCTTGCGCTTGACGTGTTTTCCAAAGTTCATGCCGACTTCACAACCTTAGATTTCAATGCCCGCATCCGTTTGCGATGATATTGCGCACCGCGTTTCACTGGGGTCAGCCTAGCGCATGGACCCGAACTTCGGGGGTAATAGGTCAAAACGACCGCGTATGTCCGATTCTGGAGAAACGGGCGGTTGTGCGATCGAAAACGCACGCTACGCGACCAGTCCGCCGAAAATCGACCACTAAAGCGGCAAAAACTAACGCCCTGCACGTCCGATTCAGAGGAATCGGACGTGCAGGGCGTTACTAGATTGCGTTAAAAGGCTTGGAGTTAGGGTGTCAGGAAGTCAGCACTCCCACCCTAATTCCAGCCGGCCCGATTCAGACATGCGCCAGCGCGCGCATCTGCTCCGGGTCGATGACCTTCTTGTGCTCGCGGCCTTCCTTCGCGCCTTCGGCACGTTCGAACGCATCGACCTTCTTCCAGCCGGCGAAGTCGATCGGCTTGACACCGCGGGAAGCCAGCAGACGGTCGATGGATTCCGGATCGCGGTCAGCGGCCACGCGACCGCCTTCGGCGGCCTTGGACAGGTCCTCCAGCATGTTGGTGACGATGAGCAGCGCGTCGGACTTGGTGGAGCCGATCAGGCCGACCGGACCACGCTTGGCCCAACCGGTGGCGTACAGACGCTCACGCACCTGCGCGCCCTCGCCGGAGGCCTCCGTGGTGATGCGGCCGTCGCCGTTGGCGTTGGCCAGGTGGGCGCCGTGCTCGTCGTAGGTGATACCGGGAGCTTCGGCGGGCTTGTAGCCGATGGCGTGATAGACGGCCTCGACCGGGTAGTCGGTGAACTCGCCGGTGCGGTGCATCTTGCCGTCGGCACCGGTTTCGGTGCGCTCCACGCGGATGGCCTTGACCTTGCCGTCCTCGCCGAGGATCTCGGTGGGGGCGGAGTTGAAGTGCACGTAGTACTTGCGGTCGGCCGGGTTGCCTTCGAAGTCGACGTCGCCGTCATCCTCCATGTCTTCGGCCATCTCGCGGATGGCGAACAGCTCCTCGACCATCTGGCGGGTGAGCTTGTCCTTGCCGGCCACCTCGATGGTCTCGTCGTCCAGATCGAAGTCGTCCTCGTTGATGATGAGCTGCACGCCGGGCAGCTTCTCCATCTCGCGCAGTTCCTGCACGCTGAACTTGGCCTGGGCCACGCCACGGCGGATGAACAGGTGGAGCACCTTGGCCTTGTTCTGGCCGATGCCCTCGTACACGTTGTCCGGAATGTCGGTGCGTTCCTTCAGGTCGTCGGCGTTGCGCATCAGCTCGCGCGCCACGTCCATGGCCACGTTGCCGCCGCCGATCACAGCGACTTCCTCGGCATCGAGCGGCCATTCGCGGGCGCCGGTCGGGTAACCGTCGTACCATTCCACGAACTTGGCGGCACCGTACACACCTTCAAGGTCGGCACCGGGCAGGTTCAGCGGCTTGTCCTTGACCGCGCCGGTGGCGAACAGCACGGCGTCGTAACGGGCCAGCAGGTCGTCAAGGGTCACGTCCTTGCCGAATTCCACGTCGCAGTAGAGGTGGATGTTCGGGTTGTCGAGCGTCTTCTCAAGCGCGGAGGCGATGAACTTGATGGACGGGTGGTCCGGGGCCACACCGTAACGCACCAGGCCGAACGGCACGGGCAGCTTCTCGAACAGGTCGATGCGCGCTTCGGTGCCGAGGCCAAGCTCTTCGCCCAGCTTCTTGAGCTGGCGCAGGAAGATATCGGATGAGTAGACGCCGGCCGGGCCAGCGCCGATAACAGCAATGCGGAGTTCAGTATTCACGGATTCAGTCACGCGCTCTAGCCTAACGCAAAGCCTTCCGTTGCGACAGAGGGAGAGTGGTGGGAATTCTGTGTATTAGGCCATAGTTTGTGCGTTTGGAAAACCTACGAGCACTGCTAATGTCAGATTATGGGTTTCCCTATTGGTCAAGTTATTGCCGTTCTCATTCCAAGAAGCATGCAAGGCGGATCAGGCCCTTACTCCGGATACGTTTATGCTGCAAGGCGGTTATCCACGCATTTATGACACGAGAATGCCGCTCAATCTGTTCTTCTCGAACTACATCGACACTTATATCGAACGTGATGTTTCCGAATATCTTGATGTACGCAATTTGGCTGACTTCCGCCGATTCTTGACTCTTTGCGCACTCAGTTCCGGAGCACTCATAAACTACACCAACATCGCCAATGAACTTGGTGTAAGTCCGCGAACCGTAAAGGCATGGATGTCGATTCTGGAATCAAGTTACATCGCATTCCATCTCATGCCGTTCTACACGAACGCACGCAAACAGGTGGTCAAAACGCCGAAACTCTATTTTTATGACACTGGCTTGCTGTGCCATCTCTTGGGCATTCGGACGGTCGAAGCACTGGTTGCGCACCCCAAGTTCGGCGATATATTTGAAAACCTCATCATTGCGGAAACCATGAAACAGCATTTGAACGCCAATCAGGAGCCACAATTATTCTTCTACCGCGATGCCAGCAAGGTCGAGGTGGATTTGTTGGATTTCACCGATCCTAACAACCGTATGCTCATAGAAATCAAATCCGGACAAACCTATCATGACCGGTTCGCCCGCCATCTCACTTTAATTGGCAATGTTCTCGGTATACCGTGTGAGCAACAGTACGTAACCAGTCGGGTTGAGCATAGTTATGTCTCACAAGGAATCCGCGTCACCTCCACCCCTCGATTGGCTAGAAGGCCGACGGTAAAGAGCCGCCGCAGAGCAGTAGGAATTCTGTGCAATCAGTGAATCCCTTGAGGCATTAAAGACGTCACCTCCAACGGCTCTTTACGACCTCGATTGCATTCATTAGGTCATTTCTTCGTCCATTAGGTCGGAGGGTGCTGAAGCCATCCCTTGGAACGGCGGGGTTTCAAGGGCCGCTCCGACCAAGGACCGACCTAATAAACGTCAAATCGACCTAATGAATAACTCCGATGCTATTGCTGCTTTCGTGGGTGGGATTTCCGTTTCCGCCACGTCACCAACCGTATCGCCCCGATTATGTTTCGATGCGGTGGACTCGACATACGACCATCCCGGTCAGTCAACTGACCTACAAAAACAGCAGAAGCCTCATATTCTTAATCAGTCCCGATCAATTAGGGCAGTGAGGGCCCAGAGGATGCTCACCACGTCGATGGCCTCCTGGAGGAAGGCACCGACGACGACCGGGATAAGGTTGAACGCGGCGGCAATCATGCCGATGGTGGCAAGCACAAGGCCCGCGATTACGGCTTGAAGCATCACGCGCTTGGTGCGGCGTGCAATGGCGATGGCGCGCGGCACGGCGGCGATATTGTCATTCATAATGACCACCTGAGCGCTTTCGGAAGCGGCGGTGGACGTGCCATCGGTCATGGCCACGCCGATATCGGCAACAGCGAGCACCGGGGCATCATTCACACCGTCACCAACCATCATCGTGACGGTTTTGCCGGCTCCTGTAGCGGCCCTGACTGCGGCTACCTTATCCTCCGGGAACAGTTCGGCGTGAACCTCGTCAATGCCGACTTCGCTGGCAATGATATTGGCGGAAGCCCGCTTGTCACCGGTAAGCATGGCGAGCTCGGTGACGCCCAACTCATGCAGTTTGGCGAGCACTGCCTTGGCGTTGGCACGCGGCACATCGCGCAGCACGATGCGCGCGATCAGCTGACCATCAACAGACACATACGACGCCATTTCGTCCGGCTGAAGCAACCCAAATCGTGTGCGCAGGTCATCCTCAGACCGACTGGGGGCGGTCCGATCGACCGCCAAGAATCCTTCCTCCCCGGCGGCCGCGAAAGACAGCCGGCCAACGCGCACCGCGTGTCCGTTCACCTCGCCGGAAACGCCCTTGCCGGCGTCTTCATTGATGTTCTTGACGACCGGATACTCCCGGCCATGGCCAGGCCAGCTGGCCTCCGGCTCTGGGCACAGGCGCTGGCCATCCTCGAACCGCTGGCGCAGTCGGGCCAACGCCTCCGCGCCGGCCTTGGCAATGCCTTTGGACAGGATGTGCACCGAGTAGCTTTCCACCGCGCCGGCCATCATCAGCACATGGTCTTCGTTGAGACGGGTTGCAGCGCCGGGCAACATCTCGACGCGCACCACCTGCGGCTGCTTGACGGTGAGCGTACCGGTTTTGTCGAAGAACACCTGCGTGACGCGGCCGAGATTTTCCAGCACGTCCTGCGCTTTGATAAGCACGCCGGCTGCGGCGAGGCGTCCGGTTCCGGCGATGTATGCCACCGGTGCGGCGATGAGCAGCGGGCAGGGCGTGGCCAGCACCAGCACCTGGGCGAATCGCGTCGGCACCCCGGACACCGCCCATGCGACGCCGGCAATCACCAGCGAGAGCACGGTAAAGGGCACAGCCAAGCGGTCGGCGGTTTTTACCACGGCCGGGCGCGACTCCTGCGCGGAGGCCACGAGCTCGAGGATGCGCTGGTACTGCGAATCGGCGGCCACCTGGGTGGCACGCATGGTCAATGCAGTCGAGCCGTTCACCGCGCCGGACATCACGCGGGCGCCGGCGAACACTTCACGCGGCACCGGCTCACCGTTGATATTGCTCAGGTCGAGCGTGGCCGTGCCGGACAGCAGCTCGCCGTCAACCGGCACAGTTTCGCCCGGCAACACCATGAGTACGTCGCCCAGCTGCACCTGCTCGACCGGCACCGTGTCGAAGCGGTGCGCGGCGGCCGCAGCCGACGCCAAGCCCACACGCCGGAAGCCATCGGACGAATCGCCCTTATCGGTAGCAAACCCACACCCCACACCAGGCAGGTTGACGACGTGTGCGGTCTGCGGCGCGGCTTCCATAAGCGCGGTCAGACTGCGCTCGGCCTTGGCTTGAGCGTATTCCTCAATGGCCTCGCCGGACGTGATCATCAGCGTCACCGCCCAACTTGCCCAGTATTCGGCGACGGCCACGGTGGAGAGGATCGCGACCACGGCCAGCACATCGACTCCAACCTGCCCATGACGCAAATCGTCAATCATGCCGCGCACAGTGTCAATCACGATAATCAGCACCAATGCGATAACCAGCCACTGGCCGAAACCCGGATTGCCGAGTACCGGAATCGCCATCGCATTGCCCCACGGACGCCAATCGCCTAGTAAAGCCAACGGAATTGCGGCGATGACGACGACCGGAAGCATCGGCACAAGCTTGCAGATGTCGAGAATTTTGGTGAAGAATCTGATGAGTCTGCTCATCATTGCTCCTTACGCTCGTATACGGAGTCGATTGCGGTACGGCAAGCGTGGCCCGCGCAATCGGCGCTACGGTCACGCCTTGTTAACCCACCGGCGGCTTTGCCTGGGGCTTCGCTTTGCTCGGCTCCCGCGAGACCTTCCGATACACGGCGTAAAGAAATGTATTCAGTTTTGTATTGAATTATGCGCTGTGTTCGGGACGTCGCCCGAACTCAGTGCTTGGCCTACCCTATCAACGAGCGTTGCGCGACATGCCGGATATCGAAACTACGTTGGCGGCATGGGTGCGAGGCACAATCGCGCATACGAAAGGCCTGTGGCAGGAGTTTGCTCACTGCCACGGGCCTTTGCTTGTCTGACACGGTGTTCAGCGGTTACCGCTCAACACCGTGTGACGTTGTTGGGTCGGCTTTACCACAGGCCGAACGGGTCGGAGAAGCCGCCGCCGTCACCGGTGCCGCCATCGCTGTTGCCATTGCCATTACCGTAACCGTTCTGGCCATTGCCGTTCTGGTTGTTCTGGTTATTCTGGCTGTTGCCGTTGGAATCTGAGCTGGACGAACCGTTCACCGACGACTCCTCCTGATCGAGCGTCACGTCCACATCCATGGTCTTGCCGTCGCGCACGATGGTCAGCGTCACCTTGTCTCCCAAAGCCGCGGCACGAACGTAACCAAGCAGCGAGTAGTTGTTGTTCACGGCGTTGCCGTTGAAGGCCACGATGGTGTCGCCCTCCTTGAGGCCGGCCTTGTCGGCCGGGCCGCCGGAGACGACCGCGCTGCCGGTGGCGCTGGACTTGGTGATGGTCGTGCCGCCGCGGGTCACGCCGTCGGCTTCAACCGTGTCGGACTTGATGACCACGCCGAGGGCAACGTGCTTGACCTTGCCGTCCTTGATGATTTCGTCGGCCACACGCTTGACGAGGTTGGACGG
>OGQQ01000836.1_pt1 | contig 27611 bp, 19 predicted proteins | sample 1553281 | NCBI WGS metagenome assembly OGQQ01 (sample SAMEA2579937, study PRJEB22360) | human gut metagenome | biome: human gut; feature: human-associated habitat; material: faeces | place: Denmark | collected 2008/2010 | reverse complement strand
TGCTTGAAGGAAAAACAAAAGGTGAGCCAGTTCGTTTTCCTAAAACAGATATTGCGTCAGGCGAGTACGCATTCTATCCATATAATATGAAGCTCAAAAATGCAGTTTTGGTGAGTGCACTTGCGACACCTCTTTGCAAGCTGTCATGCAAGGATGAGGATGTATACGTATTCTACGGTGATAAAGACCCACAGTTTACATGGGATGGTACACCTGCGAAGGTTCTGCATCTTAGCCGTGCAGACGCATTGTCAGCAGCAAGAGTTACATTAAAGGATCATCAGGAATATCTTGTGTTGTCAGATGATTTTGTATGGGAAGAGAGCGGTGTTCTTCGTGTAGTTGGCGGTGAAGAAACTATTATTCGTACATTCCCGAAGCTGTCAAAGGATGTACTGCCAGCAGATTTTAAGGAGATTGCAAGCGAGGGTGAGCTTACAGTTTATAAGAGAAGTCAGGCAAAGAATAGTGCAAATGTACAGACAAGTGTTTTATTTGCACAGTCCACTAAGACAACAGAGGAGCTTTCTGGCAAGCTTGTAAACAGCTGCGGTCAGCCACAAACATTAAAGGGTGACGAAAAGATCTATGAGATTAGCGTGCGGTATGCAAAGGAAAATAGAGAAGGTCGTAAGGAAGGCTATGATTGCATTCTTTCCTTTGATTATGCATGTGAAAGCATGGAGCTTTATGTAAATGGCAGAAAGGTAAATGACTATTTCTATACAGGTCAGAAGGCACTCTTTAGTTTGGGATATTTTGACTTCCCGACAAAAATCACAGCAGTGCTTCATCCATTGCATGAGGGAGATCATATCTACCTGCAGGAATGGCCAAAAATGGATGATAAAAAAGCGTGTCGGATTGAGGCGGTTACACTTACAGAACAGTTTACTTGATAGTCATGTTTAGATCTTGTCGACGATGCAGAGCAGGAAAAGTTGCAATAAAACTTGCACGAATGCAGCATGGAAAATAGAAAGGGCATGGTTAGGAATATGGAAAAATATAGATTACATACTGGGTGGACATTCTGCCTGGATGAGAGAAATGAAAAAGATGAAACAGCACCATCTGAAGGATTTCGCGCTGTAACGCTACCACATGATTGGAGTACAGACTATCCGTTTGATCCAGAATCAGATACATGTGGATCTGGCGGTTATGCGAAGGCTGGAATCGGCTGGTATCAAAGAACAATTACCATTTCAGAGAACGATATTAAAAACAGACAGATTATTTTGTATTTTGAGGGCGTTTACATGAAGAGCAGTGTCTTTGTAAACGGCACCTATGCAGGCGGTCATATATATGGTTATACCCCATTTGAGGTGGATATCACTGCACTTGTGCATGAAGGAGAAAATGAGATTCTTGTTCGTGTGGATAACTCCATGCAGCCAGGTTCACGCTGGTATTCTGGTTCGGGTATTACAAGAGATGTGTGGTTGGAAAAGCGTCATCCAATCCACATTGCTCGCTATGGAATGTATTTGACAACAGATGAAGGAAATCTTAATATCAGTACAACGCTTCATACATCAGAATGTATGAAGGATGATGACGCTTCATTAAGTCTGACATTTGTATTAAAAGATCAGGATGGAGCAGAGATAGCAAAAAAGAATATTGAACTGAAAAATGATTGGATGGAAGCTGATTTAGATGCAGCTATTTTATCTGGAATGGATGAAGATGTGCCGAAGACACTTTGTCAATTGCAGACGTCACTGTCTATTCAAGTTGAAAATCCAGTACTTTGGGATCATGAAACACCGTATTTGTATGAGCTGACAACCATTTTAAAGAAAAATGACACTGTAATTGATGAGCGCACTGATAAAGTAGGATTTCGCAATATCAAATTTGATGCAAAGAAGGGATTTTTAATTAATGGAAAGCATGTAAAGCTAAATGGTGTTTGTCTGCATCACGATGGCGGATGCGTCGGTGCAGCAGTGCCACCGGAAATTTGGAGACGTCGCCTCGAAAAGCTAAAGGATATGGGCGTTAATTCTGTACGCTGTTCACACAATCCGCCAGATGAAGCACTTCTTGATCTTTGTGATGAGCTTGGATTTTATGTTATGGACGAAGCATTTGATGAGTGGCGTTTGATGAAGGCAAAGGAAATTGGATCAAATACTCATGAAAGTCATGGATATTCTATGTATTTTGATGCATGTCATGAATGGGATTTAAAGACAATGCTGTATCGAGATCGTAATCATCCGGGCATCGTGCTTTGGAGCATTGGAAATGAGATTCCAGAGGAGGTCGTAGTAGGCGGCGAGGAGCTTGCAGTCGAATTGAGTGGCTACTGTCATACCATTGATCCTACCAGAAAGGTGACACTTGCGCATGATCAGATTGCGGCAGAACCATATTCAGCTCGCGATGCATTTATGGATAAAATAGATGTAGTCGGCTACAATTATGTAGGCCGATGGAGAGAACGCGCTGAGCTTTTGTACGATGCTGACCGCGAGGAGCATTTGGATCGCTGTGTGATCGGAACAGAAAATCCGTCAGCCGGATATATTCGAAGCGACTACAACTTTGAGGTGGATCCTGGATCCTTCTGGAACAAGCCATATTATACAGCGGCAGTGACGGTAGGCAAGCTTCTTCGCTATACGATGGTTCATGATTTTGTTGCTGGTGATTATATGTGGACAGGAATTGATTATCTAGGTGAAGCAAACTGGCCGCAGCGTTCAGCAGGCTGTGGTTGTCTGGATACGTGTGGTTTTGAAAAAGATGCATTCTATTTTTATAAAAGTGTATGGAATCAGAATGAAAAATTTGCATATCTGTGCCCACATTGGAATTTAAAACTGGAAAAGGGAACGGTGTTGCCTGTCATCTGTTATACGAACTGCGAGGATGCTGAGCTTTTTGTAAATGGTCGTTCTTTTGGTGTGAAGTCAAAGGGATTTCCATGTTATGGAATGACTGAACGCTATGGTCATTTTGACCGTTATCGTAGACCGGCCAATACAGATGATCTGTTTTTGAGCTGGGATGTTCCATATGAGCCTGGAAAAATTGAGGTAGTCGGATACCATGATGGAAAAGAAGTATGCCGTTATAATGTAGAGACAACAGGCGAGGCAGCAGCAATTAAGCTTACAGTTGATAAGACAAGTGTAGATGCCGATGGAAGAAGTGTTGTGCAGGCTGAGGTTCGCATTTTGGATAGTGAGGGTCATCTTGTTTTCGATGCATGCCCAGAGCTTAATTTCACATTAGAAGGAGACGGTGAGATCATCGGGATTGATAATGGTGATCCAGCGTGCCATGAGCAGTGGAAGGAAACTAAGGGACGTCATGCATTTAATGGAATGGCTTATGCGGTTATTCGTGCAGGACAAAACAAGGGAGAACTGACACTGACAGTACAGGCATCAGGTGTTGATGCAGCTATTGGAAAAGCTAGTGTTACAATTAGTCAAAAATAAAAGACCGCAATATTTTGAAAGAGAAAAGCAAGTAAACGTAATGCTTTTTTTCTGATACGGTAGTATAGTCAAGGCAAAAATGAAGAACCTATAAAAGAAAGGCGGATAACATGGACACAACGTATGGTTTTACAAAAAAATATCTGACGAAGGATGGAATGCCATGGTTTCCGGTGATGGGTGAGATTCACTTTAGCCGCTACCGAGCAGATTTATGGGAAGAATCTCTTCGTAAAATGAAAGCAGGCGGTTTATCAATTGCATCCGCTTATGTGATTTGGATTCATCATGAAGAAGAGGAAGGAAAATTTGATTTTACAGGAAACAGAAATCTTCATGATTTTTTGGAGACAGCAAAGAAAGTGGGAATCTCTGTATTTCTTCGTATTGGCCCGTGGGTTCATGGCGAGGCAAGACACGGAGGATTCCCAGACTGGCTGCAAAAAAAGCATGATGAAATTGATTTAAGAAGCAATGACCCTGCTTATCTTGCATATGTGAGACGTCTCTGGGAGAAGGTTTATGAGCAGGCAAAAGGCTTTTTATATCAGGATGGCGGTCCAATAATAGGAGTGCAGATTGAAAATGAGTATGGTCATGTCGGTGGTTATCGAGGAGAAAAGGGTGAGCAGCATATGCGCACACTTACAGCAATGGCACGAGAGATTGGCTTTGATCTGCCGCTTTGCACGGCAACAGGCTGGGGCGGTGCTGCGACTGGAGGACTTCTTCCTGTAATGGGCGGATACTGCGAAGCACCTTGGGATCAGCGCATTACCGAGATTGAGCCAAACACAAATTATGTATTTAGTCATATCAGAAACGATGCACTTATTGCAAGTGATCATCATGTGGACGATACAGTTACATTCAATCAGGATGATTTTCCATATCTTACAGCAGAGCTTGGCGGTGGCTTACAGGTGACAAAGCACAGACGTCCTATTGTTTCTGGAAATGATGTTGGTGCGATGTCACTTACAAAGCTTGGAAGCGGTGTTGGACTGTTAGGCTACTACATGTATCATGGCGGCAGCAATCCAGATAGCAAGCTTTCCACACTTCAGGAGAGTCGTGCGACAGGATATTCAAATGATCTTCCAGAGATTAACTACGATTTTAATGCACCGATTCGCCAGTACGGAACGATCTCTGACAATTACCGTGAAATTCGTCTGCTTGCATACTTTTTGCAGGATTTTGGCGCTGATTTAGCTGTTCTGCCAGCTGATATTGATCCAGACTTTGTTAAGCCGGGAGATACACATACACTTCGCGTGTCAGTTCGTCATGATGATACACATGGCTATGTATTTGTTAATAACTATCAGAGACGATTGACAATGGATGATCATAAAGATGTTGTGCTTGAAGGAAAAACAAAAGGTGAGCCAGTTCGTTTTCCTAAAACAGATATTGCTTCTGGCGAGTACGCATTCTATCCATATAATATGAAGCTTGGAGAGCATTTTCTTGTAAGTGCTCTTGCAACTCCTCTGTGTAAACTGACTGTCGACGGTGAGAATGTCTATGTATTTTATGGCGATAAAGATCCTCAGTTTACTTGGGGTACAACACCGGCAAAGGTATTGATGCTCACAAGAAAACAGGCATTATCGGCTGCAAGAGTTTCGTTAAAGAGCAGTGAGAATCAAGCAACACAGGAATATCTGATCTTCTCCGACAACTTTGTCTGGGAAGAAGATGGCAAACTGACCGTGGTTGGCGGTGAAAAAACGGAAATTCGTACCTTTCCAAAGTTAGAAGAGAATGTGATTCCAGAAGGATTTGTAGAGTCAGGAGTAGAAGGTGATCTTACCATCTATACAAGAGACCTCACTCAGAGTGGTTCAAATACACAAGGTGTAACCGTAACCTTTAGCGAGTCTGCACAGACATCAGAGTCTCTTTCTGGAAAGCTTGTCAATAGCTGTGGAAAGCAACAGGCATTAAATGGCGATGAGAAGATCTATGAAATCAGTGTCCAGTATGCAAATGCTGGAAAACCACTGACAGGGAAAGAACGCGCAGATGGATATGACAGTATTCTCACCTTCGACTATGCATGCGATACGATGGAATTGTATGTAGACGGTCGAAAGATAAATGACTATTTCTATACTGGTCAGAAGGCACTGCTTAGTCTTGGATACTTTGATTTTCCAACAAAGATTACAGCTGTGCTTCATCCTCTGCATGAGGGCGCTCATATTTATCTTCAGGAGTGGCCAAAGATGGAGAATGGAAGTGCCTGCCGAATCGAGGCGATTGAGGTAGACGAGCAGATATTATAGTTAATTTGCCTTTTTCTTTGAAAATTTGTATAATGACCATAGCAATGGCAAAGTGCAAATTTTCGAGGAAAGGGGCTTTTTTATGGATGCATATATAGCTAGGAAGACCTGTCAGACCTATGAAGTAGATGATTTTCAACACAATTTTGAAGTCAGTCGAAATCGCAGTGAAAATTTAGAAAGTCAGCGATGGGGATTACATATCCACTCTACCTACTATGAAGTGCTTGTGTTTGTCAGTGGAAATGTAGACTTCTGGATTGAGGGAAAACGGAAAAAGCTTGAATATGGCGATGTCGTGATTGTCAATCCGCGTGAACTCCATCGGATTTATGTGTATGATACATCTTTGTATGATCGCATTGTAATTCATGTGTCAGACAGTACATTAAAGGATATGTCGACAGCACAGACGAATATATTACGGGTATTTCATAAAAATAAGGCGCATATTCTTCATTTTTCAAAAGAAGAAATGGAACAGTTTTTAAGCAATCACCATCAGATGCCAACCTTTGGAACAAAAAAGAATTTGGTGCGGATATCTTGGGAGATGCGTGGCTTCAAATTTTAATGATCCAGATTGCACAAAAGATGCGCCAGGCAGAGGGCGAGGGAGAACAGGAAGTCACGATTGGATTAGTTGGAAGGACGCTTGAATATATCAATGCAAATTTGACAAAGGACATTTCTGTTCAGGACATTGCCGATGCACAAAACGTCAGCCGCTCTTATCTTAGCCATGCATTTAAGAAGAGTACCGGTTATGGATTGTGGAATTATGTGATAACCAAAAGATTGGTTTATGCGCAGAAGTTACTATGGGGTGGATCTTCTGTGACGGAGGCATGCTATGAGAGTGGATTTCGCGATTATGCCCACTTTATTAAGAGCTTTACAAAGACGTTCGGATGTTCACCAAAACAGTGTAAGAAAGAGGATTCAGACGTATATATGATGAAATTAAATCTTTGATCCGTTAGTGATCAGTTAGTTGTATTTGGAGGCAAGGCTGAAACAAGTTTGCAAAAGACAAACTGTTTGAGCCTTTTGTTTTTAGCCAAAATGTTTTTTTAAGAGCACAAAAACACATATTTTGCACTGAAAAAGCAAAGTTTTATCTAAAACAGCTGATATAATAGAATCAAACAAAACGTTTTGGAAAAATCGAAGTATGTTTGTGAAACATACACAACTGCAACAATTGCAACAATAAAAAACAAAAAATATATGACAAGAAAGTGCTCAAAAATATAAAAAACGGAGAAAATTTTTGAACACGAGATAGTAATGTCTGAGGAAGATAAATGTTGTCTGGTGCTTTCTGCCAGAAAACGAAAAATTTTTGTCGGATAGAGGCCAATTCTTGTCGAAGCAAAGGGAGGAAGAAACATGAAAAGAAATTTGAAAAAGGTGTTCGGTATCGTGACGACAACAGCAATGGCAGCGTCCGTGTTTGCAATGCCTGCAGCAGCAGATGAGACAAAGGAAGGAAGCAGCATTACCTATCCGCTTCAGACAGATATTGAGAGCGTTTCTTGGTATGCACAGGAAGGTATTGTTCCTCATGAGAAGTTTAAGGATGCATCCGAATCTCCATTCCATATCGGTCTTGCAAAGCATCTGGGCGTAACGATTGACTGGAGCTTCCCGACAACTGGTTCTGATGCCAATACATTCACAAATACGTTGATGGCAGATCCGTCAAGTCTTCCAAATATCATGCAGTGCTATGTAATGGAGAATGCGTCTCAGTATATTGATGATGGCATTATCTGGGATTTAACCGATTATATTCAGGAGTATGCACCTGATTATTATGCATTCCTTCAGACAAACCCAGCATATGACAAGGCTATGAAGGATGATGAGGGTCGTTACTATACCTTCGGATTCTTCCGTGAGGATGGTGGTTGGAATGACAGCTACGAAGGTCCGGTTGTTCGTAAGGACTGGCTGGATGAGTGTGGTCTTGAAGTTCCGAAGACTATCTCTGAGTTCGAGAACGTAATTCGTGTATTCAATGAGAAGTACGGTGCAACATTTGATACCTCTGCAAGTGTACGTTTCAACGATATGGGTATCTGTGGTGCATTCGGTGCATATGGCTGTGTTAGTGTAGGTACCAACTATGGTTATTATGTTAAGGATGGCAAGGTAGGTTTGGCAGCATCTGAGGATGAGTGGCGTGATTATGTCAGCTGGCTGAACAAGATGTGGGAAGACGGTTTGATTGATCAGGATATGCTGACTGAGGATGACACAACAATTAAGGATAAGATTCATAACGGCAAGTGCGGAATCAGCTACACTTCCATGGGACAGTTAAATAACTGGAACAAGGAAGAGGAAGCAGCAGGTAATGAGGGAACATGGATTGGTATTCCATATCCGACAGCAGATGATGGTTCCTTATCAAGTATCTTTGGTGGTCCTGGAATCGGAAAGCACACCACTGTTATCACAACAACAGCAGATGAAGATACCATGAAGCTTTGCTTAGAGATGCTTAATTATGCATATACAGAAGAGGGTATGCTTTACTGGAACTATGGCGATGAGGGTGTATCATGGGAGTATGATGAGGACGGTGTTCCACAGTTCACAAGCCTTGTAAAGGATGATCAGGATACTGACCCTATGACAAAGTACAATGGCGCGACATGGGGCAGCTGCTGTATTCAGGCTACAAACCTTTTGTATCAGAAGAACAGCCAGAGCGCAATTGATGCAAATGATGCTTGGTATTACATCTATGATGATGAAGAGAAGAACAGAGAAGTTACCAGCGGTTGGAGATTCCCAGTTGGTGTAAGCTTCACAGTAGAAGAGTCTGATGAGCTGGATGAGATCGCTCAGAATATTCCGACTTTCGTTTCTGAGAGTTTTGCATCCTTCTTGACTGGATCTCAGGATATTGATGATGATGCAGTATGGGAGCAGTATAAGAGTGACCTGGAGTCCTACAACCTGTCTCGTGTTCTTGAGATTCGTCAGGCTGCATATGACAGATATCTGGAGCGTTAATCTAAGACTTAATTTTATTGCAGATTAGATCGGATGAGTAAAAGTGTATTCTGAAATGAAATAGTGTGCCTTTTCCGGCAGTGGAAAAAGTAATTTTCCACTGCCGGTACTATTAGGAGAAAAATTAGGCTTAAATTTCAAAAATGCTTTTGCAAATCCAAAAAGGAGGCGCTTATGAAAGCAAATGCAGTAGTGAAAAGGCCAAAGCCACCGTTATCAAAACGACTAAAAAGAGACTGGAATAAAAATAAATGGAAGTATATCATGTTGCTTCCAGTTTTGATTTATCTGTTACTTTTCTGTTATAAGCCGATGTATGGACTGGTAATCGCATTTAAGGATTATAAGATTACCAGAGGAATTGAGGGATCAAATTGGTCTAATCCGTGGTATAAGTGGTTTTTGAATTTCTTTACAGATCCGTATTTTGGACGATTACTGAAAAATACATTTTTAATTAGTGGTCTTACGATTTTGTTCGGTTTCCCGGCACCAATTATTTTGGCGCTGATGATTAATGAAGTAAGAAACAGTGCATTTAAGAGAACGGTTCAGACGATTACCTATATGCCATATTTTATTTCTATGGTTGTTTTATGTGGACTGTTAAAGACCTTCTGTATGCAGGATGGTATGTTCTCTCAGATCGTGGAAATGTTCGGAGGCAGGGGACAAAACTTCTTGGCAAATCCAAAGTATTTTAGAACGATCTATGTATTATCTGATATTTGGTCTGGTATTGGTTGGAACTCCATTATTTATTTAGCAGCTCTTTCTAGTATCGATCAGGAGCAGTACGAGGCAGCCCGTGTGGATGGTGCAAACCGTTTCCAGCAGATGCTTCATATTACACTGCCAGGCCTTGTTCCCACGATTATGATTCTGTTCATTCTTCGTATGGGTAATATCTTAAATGTCGGCTATGAGAAGATATTGCTTCTGTACAACTCAGCAACTTATTTAACTGCTGATGTTATCTCTACTTATACCTATCGTTTGTCATTTGGTGGAAGTGGAAATCCGATGTATTCGAAGTCGACTGCAATCGGATTGTTTAATACGATCATCAATGTCTGCTTCTTGATGCTGACCAACCTGATCAGTAAGAAGGCAACCGATGCAGGCTTATTCTGATGAGAGGAGGAATTTAAAAATGAGAACAAAAGTAAAAAAACAAAAAATGAAGACCTCCTTGGGAGATAAGATATTTGTCATTATCAATAGTGTGATTTTGATTTGTCTGTGTATTATCACTCTGTATCCGATCTGGTATGTACTCTGTGCATCATTGACATCGAATACTTATCTCGTTTCCCATCCGGGTATTTTGCTGTGGCCACATGAAATGACATTTGGTGCTTATAAGTTGGCATTTTCTCATCCACTTCTTCTTTCTGGATATACCAATACGCTGATTATTCTGGCAGTATCATTGCCGATCAATATTTTGATGACATTGTTTGCCGGATACTTTATGGCATCAAAGGATGTTATGTTTAAACCGCTTCTTCAGGGCTTGATTATGTTTACAATGTTCTTCTCAGGCGGTATGATTCCTGCTTATTTGAATATTCGTGATTTGGGACTGTACAATTCTTTATGGGCATTGATTCTTCCTGGTGCGCTGAGTGTGTACAATTCCATTATCTGTAAGACAGCGATTGAGTCAGTTCCGGAATCTTTAAAGGAATCTGCCTATATCGATGGTGCAAATGATGTAATTATTCTATTCCGTATCATTGTTCCGTTAATTAAGGCAACTCTGGCTGTACTTCTTCTTTACTATGGTGTTGGACATTGGAATGCATGGTTTAATGCATCTATTTATTTGAAGGATAATGAGAAGCTTCCGATTCAGAATATCATGAGAGCAATCTTGATTGCAAACTCCAATGTTTTGAATTCAGCAGCTGCAGAAAATGATCAGGTCAATCAGTTTGCAGAGGCAATTAAGTATTCAACCATTATTTTGACAACTGTTCCTGTACTTTGTATCTATCCATTTATTCAGAAATACTTTGTAAAGGGCGTTATGATCGGTGCAGTAAAGGGTTAACGAACAAATGCTCCTTTTGGGTGATTGCCTGAAAGGAGCTGTTTTAGAAAGGAGAAAAAACAAATGCTATATCCAGTTGATAATGAGATCCGTCAGGTAAAGAGCTTAGACGGCATCTGGCGATTCAAAAAAGAAAATCGCATGGAAGAAGGTTTTGAGGAAAAGTGGTATGAAAAGCCACTTTCGAATTTTATCGATATGCCAGTTCCAGCAAGCTACAATGACATTACAACTGATAAAGAGTTGCGTGATCATGTTGGTTGGGTGTGGTATGAGACCGATGCCGTGATTCCTCGTGCGTGGACGAGGGATCAGCGAATTGTAATTCGTTTTGGAAGTGTCACTCAGCATGCAGTTGTCTATTTCAATGGCGAGGAGATTGCACGTCATAAGGGAGGCTTCCTTCCATTTGAGGCAGACATCACAGACAAGGTACATGAGGGAAAAAATCGTTTGACAGTAGCTGTCAGCAATCTTCTTGATTGGAGCTGCATTCCAAGCGGTGAGTACAAATTTGTTAAAAACTGGCTTTATCCAGAGGGACATTGGGAGCAGGAATATTTCTTCGATTTCTTTAACTATTCTGGTATCCATCGTCCTGTCCGTCTCTACACAACGCCTCTGTCATATGTATCAGACGTTACTGTAAAGACAACAATCGAGGGTACGGACGGAATTGTATCATATGAAATCGAAACAGCTGGAGTTTCTAGTGAGCAGCCAGTACATGTTGTGATTCGCGACGAACAAGGGGAAGTAGTTGCGCACGGTGAAGGTCAAAAGGGAAAAATTATTATTAACGATGCTCATCTGTGGGAACCAGGTGCAGCATATCTGTATCAGTTTGATATTACATATGGGGAAAATTCTGCTGAAAATACAGATCATTACACACTGCCATTTGGTGTGAGAACAATTGAAGTTACTGAAAAAGAGTTTAAGATCAATGGAAAGCGCTTCTACTTCAAGGGCTTTGGTAAGCATGAGGACAGCGATATTCGCGGAAAGGGTCTGGATCAGGTGCTTAACGTAAGAGATGCTGAGCTGTTAAAGTGGATGGGTGCAAACTCCTTCCGTACATCTCATTATCCGTACTCTGAAGAAATGATGCAGTTAGCAGACCGTCAGGGCTTTGTGATTATAGATGAGGTTCCGGCAGTTGGTATGAATCTGTTTATTCCGAATGCACCGGATGTCTTTACACCGGAGCGCGTCAATGAAAAGACATTGGAGCATCATAAGACCGTTCTAAGAGAGCTGTATCAGCGCGATAAGAATCATCCATGTGTTGTAATGTGGAGTGTGACCAATGAGCCTCATTCAAGTGAGGAGAGTGCGCGGACGTATTTTACAGAGGTAGTAAAGCAGATTCGATTACTTGATGATACACGTCCAGTTACAGGCGTTATGTGCGTAGATGTACAGGAAGACAAGATCTCTCAGCTGTTTGATGTTGTCTGCATCAACCGTTATTTTTCCTGGTATCTGCATACCGGCAGAATTGAAACCATCTATCCAATGATGAAAAAGGATCTGGAAGATTGGCACGCAAAATATCATAAGCCTGTTATTGTTACAGAGTATGGCGCTGATACGATTGCTGGAATGCATAAGCTTCCAGAGGTAATTTTCTCAGAGGAATATCAGGTATCCTATCTAGAGGAAAATAATCGTGCAATTGATTCCTGCGATTTCGTAGCAGGTGAGCATATTTGGGCATTTGCAGATTTCATGACGAGCTTCGGTCTTCGCCGTATTGATGGCAACAAGAAGGGAATCTTCACAAGACAGCGTCAGCCAAAGGCAGCAGCATTTGCAATTAGAAAGCGTTGGCTGGAAAAATAAACAGCGCAAGTTAAAAAGGAAAAAGAATAAGATATAAGAATGAATAAAAGAAGCGCCAAAGACAGGCAAAATCGTAAGGTTTTAGTTTGTCTTTGGCGTTTTTTGTTGCAAAAAGAAAGGACAGATGATAAGCTAAGAAAAAAGTGATTGTTTGAAGGAGAAAAAGAGTATGACAAAGCCAGACAGCCAAGAGTCAAAATATTGGAAGTTAATGAGTGAATTGAAACAAAAAATAGTAGATGGTACCTACCAGTCAGGTGATAAAATGCCGTCGGAGAATGAACTGGCAGTTGTCTATCAGGTGAGCCGTCATACAGTTAGAAAGGCACTCGCGATTTTGGAGCATGAAGGCTATATTTATGCTGTTCACGGCAAAGGAACATTTTGTTCGGAGATGGGACGTCATACAAAGACATCTCGCAATATTGCTGTTGTGACGACATACCTGTCAGATTATATTTTTCCGTCTGTTATTCAGGGAATTGATCAAGTTATGACAGAGAATGGCTACAGCATTATTCTAAAGAATACAAAAAATTCCTCCAGTGCGGAAGGAAAATGCCTGGAGGAGCTTCTCTCAAAGGATATCGAAGGTCTGATTATTGAGCCAAGTAAGAGTGAGATTTACTGTCGTCATATTGCTCTGTACAAAAAATTAGACGAATTCCATATCCCATATGTGTTTATTCAGGGAACAATGGAACAATTAAGTGACCGCCCATATGTGATGATGGACGATTTTAAAGGTGGATATTTAATCACAAAATATTTGCTCTCCTTGGGACATCGGAAAATACTTGGTATGTTTAAGGCAGATGACAGGCAGGGAATAGAAAGGCATCGCGGGTATGCAAAAGCGCTTCAAGAGTACGGAGTTTTCTACGATCCCGACAGGATCATTTGGTTTCACACAGAAGATCGTGCTGTTAAACCATTTGCAAGACTGCGTGCAATGGCAGCGTCAGGAATAAAGTTTGACAGCGTTGTCTGCTACAACGACCAGATTGCAATCAAGACAATTCAGACATTGTCTCAGCTTGGCATTCGCGTCTCAGAGGATGTATCAGTAACGGGATATGACAATTCCTTTCTGGCAGAAAATTATCAAGTTGGCCTGACAACCATCGCTCATCCACACGAGAGATTAGGCGAGATCGCAGCAAAGCTCTTACTCGATTTAATGCAGGAAAAAACACTCTCCATCGCCGACCGTCAGATCGTCATCGAGCCGGAGTTAATCGAGAGAGAATCTTGCAAACCTAGGTAAAAATTTCAATACCACTTTACGCAAGCCGCGAAAAGTGGTATTATTGTATCTAACGGCATTTACTGATTTAAAGTGCAATAGTTTACTGCGTCAATGCGGCAATGAAAGGAAAAATAGATAAATGAGACAGCTAATGTTAGGAAACAAGGCACTCGCAAGAGGTCTGTATGAGGGCGGCTGCAGTATTGTATCAAGCTATCCGGGAACTCCGAGCACAGAGGTGACAGAGGAAGCGGTCAAGTTTGAAGAAATTTACTGCGAGTGGGCACCAAATGAAAAGGTTGCGCTAGAGACAGCGTTCGGCGCATCGCTAGCAGGAAAAAGAAGCTTCTGTGGTATGAAGCATGTAGGTTTAAATGTTGCAGCAGATCCGCTTTTTACTTGCTCCTATACCGGAGTAAACGGTGGATTGATTATCTGTGTGGCAGATGATCCAGCGATGCATTCATCTCAAAATGAGCAGGATTCCAGACACTATGCAATCGCAGCAAAGGTGCCAATGCTAGAGCCAGCAGATTCTGCAGAAGCCTGTGAGTTTGCAAAGGCAGCTTATGAAATTTCAGAGGAGTTTGACACACCAGTTATCATTCGCATGTGCACAAGAATTGCGCATTCACAGAGCATTGTTGATACGAAAGAGCGTGTCTGTCCGCCGACAAAGCCATACGAAAAAAATGTCAGAAAGTATGTCATGACACCGGCCAATGCGATTACGCGTCACCCGTTTGTTGAGGAGAGAACGGCACGTCTGGCTGAGTTTGCCAATACCAGCTCGCTAAATCGCGTGGAAAAGGGAAGTGAGCCAATCGGAATCATCACTTCTTCAACCTCCTACCAGTATGTGAAGGAGATTTTTTGCGATCACGTCAGCATTTTAAAGCTGGGAATGGTCAATCCGCTTCCAGAAAAGTTACTATTAGACTTTGCCAAGGGAAAAGAGCTGTTGCTGGTTGTGGAAGAGCTTGATCCAGTGATTGAAACCTACTGCAAGAGCTTAGGTCTTTCGGTTCACGGAAAAGATGTACTTCCGATGACAGGTGAGTTTTCACAAAATCTGCTTGCAGAAAAGCTAAGTAAAGCATTTCCAAAGCTTGCTGAACTAATAGGAACAATTCCATCAGGAAGAAAACTTGATGAAGAGATTCCAGGTCGTCCGCCGGTGATGTGCGCTGGATGCCCACACCGTGGATTATTCTATACATTGTCAAAGAATAAATGTACCGTGCTTGGCGATATCGGCTGCTATACACTTGGTGCAGCTGCGCCGTTATCTTCCATTGATATGACACTTTGCATGGGTGCATCTGTCAGCGCAATCCATGGCTTTAACAAGGCGCTCGGAGAAGAGAGCGAGAAGAGAACAGTTGCAGTAATCGGTGATTCCACATTTATGCATTCTGGAATGACTGGACTTGCGAATATCGCATACAATCAGAGTAACTCCACCGTTATCATTTTGGACAACTCAATTACTGGAATGACTGGACATCAGCAAAACCCGACGACAGGCTATAATATCAAGGGTGATCCGGCCGGAAAGATTGATTTGGAAAGTCTGTGCCGTGCGATGGGCATTCGCCGTGTCACTGTTGTCGATCCATACGATTTGGATGCGTGTGACCGCGCTGTAAAGGAAGAGCTTGCAGCCACAGAGCCGTCTGTTATCATCAGTCGTCGTCCGTGTGCACTGTTAAAATATGTAAAGCATAAGCCTGCTCTTGTTGTCGATCAGGACAAATGTGTTGGCTGTCGCGCCTGCATGAAGCTAGGCTGTCCGGCAATCAGCATTAGAGGCAAAAAGGCAATGATTGATGCAACACAGTGTGTTGGCTGTGGTGTCTGCAGTAAGCTGTGCCGTCCGGGTGCATTAGGGGAGGTAACAAAATGACAAAGAATATTATGATCGTCGGTGTCGGAGGACAGGGATCGTTACTGGCAAGTAAGCTTTTGGGATGGCTTTTACTAAATGAAGGCTATGATGTAAAGGTTTCTGAAGTGCACGGTATGAGCCAGAGAGGCGGAAGTGTTGTCACCTATGTGAGATTTGGCGAGAAGGTGTATTCACCGATTATAGATAAGGGCGAGGCAGATTTGATTGTCTCCTTTGAAAAGCTTGAGGCAGCCCGCTATCTGAATTATTTAAAGCCAGATGGCACAGTGGTTGTCAACACACAGCAGATTGATCCGATGCCGGTTGTGACAGGGGCAACTGTCTATCCGCAGGACTTAATCGAGAAGATGAAAGCAGCTGGTGCAAATGTGGATGCGATGGATTGTCTGACACTTGCAAGAGAGGCAGGCTCTGAGAAGGCTGTCAATTTGGTCCTTCTTGGTCGCCTATCAAGACACTATGACATTCCACTAGAACATTGGCAGGCTGCGATTGAGGTATGTGTGCCAAAGAAGTTTCTTGAGATCAACCAGAAAGCCTTCCTTCTGGGACGAAATACAAAGCTGGATGGCGAAAACTAAACAAAGGGGAAAAAGAAAATGCCTGTAACTGATTTGCTGGAGCGAAATCATAAATTGTACGGAGATGAGGTCGCTTTGGTGGAGCTAAATCCGCTGATGAAGGATACAAGAAAGACAACTTGGAAGGAGTATGATCTAGTTCAGCAGACCTCCCCAGTTGCCTATCGAAGAGAGATTACATGGAGCGTTTTTGATGAGAAGGCGAACCGTGTTGCCAACATGCTTTTAGGCCGTGGCATCAAAAAAGGAGATCGCGTTGCGATTTTGATGTTCAACTGTCTGGAATGGCTTCCGATTTATTTTGGAATTTTAAAGACGGGCGCAATTGCGGTTCCGTTTAACTTCCGTTTCTCAGCAGACGAGATTCAATACTGTGCCGATTTGGCTCAGGTTCATATTCTGTTCTTTGGCTCTGAATTTATTGGTCGAATTGAGTCAATTGCCGATGAGCTGCAAAAAGGTCGTCTGCTAATCTATGTCGGAGATGGTTGTCCAACCTTTGCAGAGAGTTATAGAGAGCTGGTTGCAGACTGCTCAAGCCAGGCGCCTCTTGTTCGACTTGAGGAAGAGGACGATGCGGCAATCTATTTTTCATCTGGTACGACCGGATTTCCAAAGGCCATTTTACATAATCATGAGAGCTTGTCTCAGGCGGCACAGATGGAGCAAAAGCACCATTTGACCAGCCGTGATGATGTCTTTTTGTGCATCCCGCCTCTGTACCATACCGGAGCAAAATTTCACTGGATGGGCAGCTTATATGCAGGAAGTAAGGCAGTCCTTTTGAAAGGTACCACACCAGAGATTATTCTCGATGCTGTCTCAAAGGAGCAGTGCACAATTGTCTGGCTTTTGGTTCCGTGGGCTCAGGATATTTTAGCCGCTCTTGATAGAGGAGATATCAAGCTAGAAGACTATAAGCTTGACCAGTGGAGACTGATGCACATTGGTGCCCAGCCGGTTCCACCGTCATTAATTCGCCGCTGGAAGCAGTATTTTCCACACCACAAGTATGATACCAATTATGGCTTGTCTGAGTCCACCGGTCCTGGCTGTGTGCATCTTGGACTTGATAACATTGATAAAGTTGGTTCCATCGGTATTCCAGGCTATCGCTGGTCCTGTAAAATTGTCGATGAAAATGGCAACGAGGTCAAGCAGGGCGAGGTTGGTGAGCTTTGTGTCAAGGGTCCTGGTGTGATGACTTGCTACTATAACGATCCGAAAGCGACAGCTGAGACACTCAAAAACGGTTGGCTCTACACTGGAGATATGGCAATGCAGGACGAGGATGGCTTCTACTTCCTCGTTGACCGAAAGAAAGATGTCATCGTCAGCGGTGGTGAGAATATCTATCCAGTTCAGATTGAGAATTTCCTAAGTGCCTATGAGAAGGTGCAGGATGTCGCAGTCATTGGACTGCCTGACAGCCGTCTTGGTGAGATCACGGGAGCTGTCATTCAAGTAAAAGATGGTATGCAATGTACAGAAGAAGAGATTAATGAGTACTGTCAGAAGCTGCCTCGCTATAAGAGACCAAAGAAAGTTATCTTTGCCGAAGTGCCGCGCAATGCAACTGGAAAGATCGAAAAGCCGGCACTTCGAAAGAAATATGGTGCCGAGCATCTGGTTGCACAGCAGAATTTGGCCTGACCAGTTACAAAATGAAATTGTGCAGCGCAAAATACCATTTCGTCGGCGCAAGCCACGACAAAACTTTGTACCCTGGAATGAAATCTCTAAGATCCATTAAAACCGGAGAGTACAAAAGACAAAATAGTAAAATCACTGGAATCAGCGCATCAAAGGCGAGCGATGATTTTATGATCTGGCCTAAAAGTGTACAGAGGATGCTACACAGCGCAGAAAAAACAATCAAAAGTGCAAGCTCTGCGATAAGCGTTACATTTACTGGGGCGACAGAGCCGATGATAAGTGCAAGCAAACCAAAAACAGAAAGAAACAGAGCTGGAAGATAGCTATACAAAAAAGGGACAAACCATTTTTCATCTGGGCGGCGAAGCAGAAAGCGCCCTTTTTTTGCGTCATGACGATACTGGGAGCTGCCTGCAAGTGCAGTCAGCATTATAAAAAGTACGGCAAGTCCGCGAACTGGAATTTGAAATAGTGCCTGATCATCATAGAAATTTTCTGGAATATCCTCATATACAACATGAAAGACTGGTGTATTTTCCTTCTCATATTCATAGTGCTCATCGACAAGTGCTTTTAGTTCATCGGCTTTTTTTAATGAGACGACATCGTAAGATGCAATAAAATCAGCAAGCATTGTCTTTGCATATTCCTGAAAAATTGCATTGTAGACAGCTTCGTTTACAACAGCCGTAAGAACAGTTGAAGGAGAAGTGTAAACGCTGATACATCCGTCTTCGCCAGCCTGCATCTGTGACTCTAAATCATTTGGAAATTCATAACCGCACTCTGCTTTTCGAAGATTAATGTCTTCCTGCATGTAATCTAGTGATGAAGATCGGTAAAAACGATATAATCCATCATCAAGTGACTCAAGATTAGTAAGCACAGCTTCGGTCATTTCATCAGGATTGGCACAGTATAATCCAATGCGGATGATTTCGTGGCGGTCTGCATTTTGTGCCGCAGCAATGCCAATAACAAGAAGAATAGCGGCCATACACCAGAGCGATTTTTTCTTTCTTGTATAGCGGGCAAGGAATGAGAACCAGGCACGAAGTAATTTTAAATTTTTATTTTTCTTCATACTTGCTCCTTTCTCTGAGAGAGTGCGTCAGCTTACCTTTTTTGAACGTGCCAGCAAGGAGCGCAGCGATTATCAAAAGGATTCCTTCTATAATCAGAATAATGCTGTCAAAACTGGAAACGCTTTGACCAAATTGCCAGAATATCATATTTTTTAATTGGCTTCCAGGCAGTGTGGCACTTATGCGGCGAAGCATATCCGGCAAAAATGCAGAAGGAATCAGACAGCCTGAGGCATACATTACAAGAAGAGATACAGCAAATGTGGTTATCATACAGGCCTGCTTGCCATGGCAGATGCGGCAGATAAAAAGTTCAAGTGCGCATGAAAAAAATGCGCATACAAAACATGAAACGAGAGTGCGTCCAATCAAAAAGGCAGGAACAATATATGCTGTACTTCCAATTGTACCGATCAAGAGACAGATGGCTGAAAAAATAAGCCATTGACATATTACTGCTGCTGAAAAATCTGCCAGCAGACAAAAGGAATCAGAAAGGCCAAGGCGCGAGAGTGCAGGCAGTACGGTACGGTTTGGAGCAACAAAGAAAAAGCACAGATTTATGCCCGACAGCAAGAACAAAAGAGCCAGTCCGCTGCATAGATAGCCAACAAGAACGAAATCTGTGGCAGGTGCGTTGTCAGAAGAGATTTCTTCCTTTTCAAGACTACTCTCTTCGATGTCGCTTCCAACAATTTGAAACAGTGCATCACGCTTCAAAACAGCATTGATATACAAATCGTTTAGCTGTGTGTTTGCTTTATCCTGCTGTTTTTTGGTAGCATCAAAGTCATCATAGATTTCATACAGCGCATAGACTCCAGTTTGAGAGCTTGCTACCATCTGGGAGAGGCTGTCAACAATTTGACGAAAGATTACTGTCTCAATGCTTGGCTCACCAGGATAAATGATGCGGGCAGGAAGATCATTTGTGCCGCTCATGATAGTGTGGATCATGCCTTCTGGGATAATGACGGCTGCCTTAACCTCACCTGAATCGAGCATGGCTTTTGCTTCGTCCTCAGAGGTGGTTTGTTTAATTGTGACCATCGAGGATAAGCTTTCCATGTTTGAGACCATGCCGAGTGCAAGTGAGTAATGAAGTCCTGCATTTTTGGGCATAACGAAGACAACGTTAAAGTGAGAAGCGGCTGAAGTGTCGTTTTTTTGATTGACGAATGAAAGGCCATATATGGCTGCTGCGCAGATGATGCCTAAAAGAGCGAGGCCGCAAAAAAGCTTTCCGAGTCTTCTAAAGCAGCGCTTCCAGGTAAAAGCCAGATAACAACGACGCAAATTTAAAGTAGAACTCATGATAAGTATTCAATAATCTCCTTTACTGGTGTGTCGGCTGCAAGTGTTCTTGCATGACCGTCCTTTAACAGAATCAGTTTGCTGCATAAATCAAAATCAGCCTCTTCATGTGTAGCAAGAAGAACGGTATTTCCCTGAGCACAGTACAAATGAATATATTCGCGTATATCCTCCTTGCAGACAAGATCTAGTGCAGCATCAGGTTCATCAAGAAGTAAAAGTGTTGGGCGCGATGCAAGTGCGCAGGCAATGCTTAGGCGCTTTTGCATGCCGCCGGAGAGAGCCTTTGCCTTTTTGTGGAGGAAAGGTTCAATTTTTAATATGGATAGAAAACCATCCTTTAAATCATCTTCAATGGAATATTCGGTAGCGCTGTACCATAATTTTAAGTGATCCATGGCAGTCATATCAGGGAAAAGTGGGTTATTTTGAGCCACATATCCGATTTTTGTGGACTGCAGAGACGGATTTTTTAACAGATTTTTTCCATCAAATAGAATAGTTCCGCTGTCTGGCGTATCTGTTCCTGAAAGAATATGCAAAAGTGTAGACTTTCCGCAGCCGTTAGGACCGAGTAAGCCAATGCATTCGCCAGGTGCAGCATCAAACGATACATTTTGCAAAACCTGCTGTTTTTTATAAGATTTTGAAATAGATTGTATAGATAACATAAGACTCCATTCTGCTGCGAGGCATTTTGCAGCAAACTTGTTGACTGTAACAAAAACAGTATAGCATAAAATGAAAAATCAGAAAAGATAAGCATCATGTTTTTTCTTTACAACCAGTAACGCTTATGCTATACTGCGAATAGAAGCTATCGGGCAGATGTTGGCTTAAATGCTATAGTTTGCCAAAGAGAGCACCACAAAAAAGAAAGGTAAATGAAACAATGAAGGGAATTATTTTAGCAGGCGGCAGTGGTACAAGACTGTATCCGCTGACCAGAGTAACATCAAAGCAGCTGCTTCCGATTTATGATAAGCCGATGATTTATTATCCGCTGTCTGTTCTTATGAACGCAGGAATCCGCGAGATCTTAATCATCTCTACACCAGATGATACACCGAGATTTGAGGCACTTTTAGGTGATGGTCATCAGTTTGGAATCGAGCTGTCTTATGCTGTGCAGCCAAGCCCAGACGGACTGGCTCAGGCATTTATTATCGGCGCTGATTTTATTGGCAATGATAATGTAGCAATGGTTCTTGGCGATAACATTTTTGCAGGTCATGGTCTGACAAAGAGATTAAAGGAAGCAGCAGACCGCAAAGTCGGTGCTACTGTATTCGGCTACTATGTAGACGATCCGGAGCGTTTTGGTATTGTTGAGTTTGATAAGAATGGAAAGGCAATCTCTATCGAAGAAAAGCCGGCACATCCAAAGAGCAACTATTGTGTAACTGGTCTTTATTTCTATGATAACCGTGTTGTTGAGTATGCAAAGAACTTAAAGCCATCTGCAAGAGGAGAGCTTGAAATCACTGATCTGAACCGCATTTATCTGGAGAACGGTGAATTAAATGTTGAGCTTTTGGGACAGGGATTTACATGGCTTGATACTGGTACACATGAGTCTTTAGTAGATGCAACTAACTTTGTGCGTACCGTTGAGACACATCAGCACAGAAAGATTGCTTGTCTGGAGGAGATCGCATACTTAAATGGATGGATCACAAAGGAGCAGTTAATGGAGATTTATGAGATCTATAAGAAGAATCAGTACGGTGCTTATCTGTTAGATGTCATGAATGGAAAGTACATCGACAAATAAAATAATGATGAAAAGAAAATATCGTGTGATATTGCTGGCAGCGCTGGTGCTTGGATGGATGGGCGTGATTTTCATGTTCTCCAGTCAGGACGGCGCTGCGTCGTCTGAAACGAGCGGTCGGGTAGTAGAACGGGTGATTGCCGTAGTAAAACCTGATTTTAACAGCCTTGCAAAGAGCGAACAGATCAGATTTCGGGAGATGGTCACATTTTTTGTACGCAAGGGAGCGCATTTTACAGAATACATGATTCTGGGCGTGCTTCTTTTTTTATTTTATTATGAGTGGAGACCGAAGATTTTTCAGGTGCCGCAAAAGGAAAATATGCATATAATGAAGCTTCGCCTACGCCGCATCTGGTTTATTGCTTGGATCACAGGTACGCTTTATGCAGCAAGTGATGAGTTTCACCAGATGTTTACCGGAGAGCGTTCACCGCAGGTAAGAGATGTGTGCATAGACAGCTCAGGAGCAGCAGTTGGATGTCTGCTTGCACTGATGGCCATGGTGCTTATAGTAAGAAAATTTGTAAGAAAAATGCAGAGGCAGACAGAAAAGTAATATATAAAAGTAAGACAAAATAAGGCATCAAAGTAAAAAAATGAAAGTGAAGATGCCAAAGACAAGACATCATATAGGACAGCAGGAGGAATAAAAAAATGACAGAAGCATTGGAAAAGAATATCAGAAAAGTAGTGCCGTATGTTCCAGGAGAACAGCCACAAAATCCAGATGTGATAAAGCTAAACACAAATGAAAATCCATATTCACCTGCACCTGGCGTAGCGCGTGTGTTAAAGAGCATGGACGCAGATCTGTTGCGTCTTTATCCAGACCCGACAAATGGCTGTCTTGTAAAAGCACTGGCAGATTATTATGGATTATCAGAGGAGCAGGTCTTTGTGGGAGTTGGTTCTGATGATGTTTTAAGTATGAGCTTTCTGACATTTTTTAATTCTGGAAAACCGATTCTATTTCCAGATGTAACTTATTCATTCTATGATGTTTGGGCTGATTTGTACCGTATCCCGTATGTGACATGTGCGCTTGATGATCAGATGATGATCAAAAAGGAAGACTATTTCAAAGAAAATGGCGGTATTGTCATTCCAAATCCGAATGCACCGACTGGAGTGTATGAGCCGCTTGAGACATTTGAGGAAATTTTACAGAAGAACACAGATGTTGTTGTCATTGTCGATGAAGCCTATGTGGATTTTGCAGATGGTCCATCAGCACGCACTCTGATTGAAAAGTATCCAAATCTGCTTGTTGTTCAGACTTTCTCAAAGTCACGTTCAATGGCTGGAATGCGTATTGGCTATGCGATGGGAAATAAAGAACTGATTAAGGCACTTAATGATGTAAAATATTCTTTTAATTCCTATACAATGAGCCGTGTGGCGCTTCTTTGCGGTGTTGAGGCTGTAAATGATAAAGCTTATTTTGAGGAACATGTAAAAAAGATTTGTGAAACTCGTGAAAAGACAAAGAAAGCATTGGCGGCGCTTGGTTTTTCTTTCCCAGACTCTCAGTCAAACTTTATCTTTGCAGCACACAATAGCATGCCTGCAAAGGAGATTTTTACAGCATTAAAGGAACGAAATATTTTTGTTCGCTACTTTAACAAGCCAGGTATTGATAATTATCTGCGTATCACGATCGGTACTGATGAGCAGATGCAGGCACTTGAGGCAGCGTTAAAGGAAATTTTACCGCAGGCATAAAGAAAATACGAAATAGAATAAATAAGATAAAAAGGCAGAGACAAAATCGGTAAAATGAATTGTCTCTGTTTTTTTGCTTTTTTAAAATGGGTGCTTCCTATAGTATGCAGGTGTTACACCAGTTAATTTCTTGAATTGGCGATAGAAATGAACTTCATTGTTATAACCGCAAAGTTCTGCAATCTGGGAGAGCGACAGATTGCTTGTAGACAGATTGAATCTTGCTCGTGTCACACGCATAAGAATCAGATCTTGCTGAAAGGAAACGCCAAACAGTTTTTTATAGATAAGCTGAAAATAAGATTCACTTATATTAAGCTGCTTGGCACATCGTGCAATTGAATGCTTTTGCTCAAGTGAATTAGAAATTTCAAGGTGAAGCTGTTTAAGCTGATTTTCAAGAGGTGTGATATTGGCATGGCTTTGGAATGTTGCATGAGCAGTAGAAAGACTGTTCAGCAAAAATGTAAACAGAGCACGCATATTTTCATCCTTTAAGTCAGGCTGTCCAAAGGAAAGTTCTAGTAGAATATGGCGGATACAGAAGGAAAAGATATTGGTATCTTCCACAGAGAATGGGTGGTTGCTGATTGCATTTAAGCGTTCAATGAGCTTGGGTTCATCAGTATCAAAGTGAAGCCAGTCATCTATATAATCCCCGTCTGGATTTCCGTAATAATTTGGTGTGTGTGGTGCTAAGATAATTATTTGCGGAGGCTCAACGGAAAAATGCTCTGAACCGATATCAAAGCTTCCGTGAGAACGAACAACAAGCAGTATAAAATGAGGGAGTCCCTTAGGACGGCTCATTCGAAAAGTGCTTGGGTGAATGTTAATATATCCTCCTGTGATTGCCTTGATCATGAAACATATACCTCCTTCTGAATAGTTACATGATAGGATATGTTAGTTTTCTTACTAGTTTATGTTATTGCATCAAGTTTGTCAATGATGTATGATAAAAGAAAATGAAAAAAGAATACTGTTTGAACATAACATACAAACAGATGACTAATATAAATACTTTATATGGGAAAATTATACAATGATTAAAAGGGGAGGATGAAAAATACAGGACATAGTTGATTGATGCAATGCATAAAAATAACAGTCTTGTGTTGAATATGTTTGAAAAATGAAAATGCTTGATAAAATCAAGAATTATGCTGAACATTATGAAAACGAAGTGCGCGACATTTCAAATCAGCTAAGAGATGAAATGATGCCAGAGCTTTCAAGAGAATTGTTTGACGAATATGAGATTACTGGAAATCGTCTGCGCTATGAGGAAGGCTACTTCAAGAGAAGAGAGTTTTTATCTACATTTGGCCTTGCAAGTGTGATCTGGCATAAGAAAGAAGATATTGAAAAGCTTGAGTATGTTATAAAAGGAATTTGCTCAGAGGAATGCTGGGCACTCTCTGCACACGTAAAGCGTCTGGAGAATCCAAACTGGCGTATGACTATTGATCTTACTGCAAGTGAGACAGGACATACGTTGGCACATCTATATACGCTGCTTAAAGATGAGCTGTCTGAGGAGACAAGGGAATGTATTCGCAAGGAAGTATTTCGCCGTATTCTGACACCGTTTATGAGTGCGAAGGCACCGGCATATTGGTGGGAGGATGCAACAAATAACTGGAATGCAGTCTGCTGCGGAAATATCGGAAGCACAGCGATATATCTGTTAGAGGATGGATCAGAGAAGGATGCTTTTTTAGAACGTATTCGCTATGCTATTGAAACTTATTATCTTGCTGGCTTTGGCGAGGATGGTGTCTGTGAAGAAGGTCTTGGCTACTGGGTATATGGCTTTATGAACATGGTAGTCTTTGCTATGGATCAGAGATTATATAATCCGACTTATGATATGATGGCATTAAAGAAGGTAGAGAAAATTGCTCATTTCCAGGAAATGTGTTATTTTTCACATGGCCGCACGATCAGCTTTTCAGATGGAAGCAGCAATGGAGAATATCCAATTGGATTGACATGCTGTCTGGCAAATCTTTACAAGGATATTAGGTTCCCGGATCCAATCTACGCAAGAGGCTTTTCAGGAGATCGTTGCTGGAACTGGAATGAGCTGTATACAGGATGGTATTGGACTAAGAATTATCTGGAAGATGTTGAAAAGAAGATAGTAGAGGAGCCAAAGCCACTTTTAGAAGAAGGTACTGATTTTTTAAAGGATGCGCAGTGGTGTATTCTTAGAGGTAAAGATAATACAGCATTGGTTGCTAAGGGTGGAAATAATGATGAACCTCATAACCATAATGATGTAGGAAGTTTCTTATATCTGGCAGATGGCGAGGCACTTTTAGAGGATTTAGGTTCAGGTGAATACACAAAGAAGTATTTCTCAGATGAACGCTATGAAATTTTCTGTACACGCGGAAAAGGCCATAACATGCCAATTATCGGCGGTGTAGACCAGAAGGCTGGATCAAAGTATCGCGCAGATGCATTTGAGCGAAAGGATGAGAATACTATTTTAATTTCCTTTGCGAAGGCATATGACGTATCTAGTGTGGATACTGTTTTGCGAGAAATATCATTTGAAAAAGAAACAGGTTCATTTACTGTAAGAGATCATGTTGTATGTGATGCAGATGTTCCAGTTTTTGAAAATCTGGTAACACGCTATCCAGTAACAGTACACACAGGTCAGGATCACAAAAATAAAGTGGTAATTCATGGAGAAAGACACAAACTTGTTATTGAGTTTGGCGAGGCAGCCGGAGCTGTTTTAGTTACAAAAGAGCCGCACGTCAACCATGAAGCACAAGATGAGCTGGTTAATCGCATCAGCTGGGAAGTTTTGCATAATGAACAAAATGTAGATTGCAAAATGTATTTTTATCTGGAACAGCCAGATAAGTAATTGCCTGGGTGGTAAAAAATTTTACGCTAGAAAGCAATAGCGATATCATCTGGTGAAGAAAGGCTTGCTGTTGTTTTAATAAAAAAATAGAGATTAAAAAGGAGAAACGTTATGGACAACAAGGCATGGGCACAGGAAGTTGCCAAGAAGATTAAGGAAAAAGAAATTGAAGTAAAATATAAATACAGAGTGAAAAATACGGTTACTCCAAAAAACGTAACTGTAAAATTTGAGTCTAATGGTGGATCGAATGTTGAACCGCAAACAATCAAATATGGTGAATTACTTACGGAACCAGATAAACCTACCAGAGAAGGAGATACATTTGTAGGCTGGTATTTAGATGAACAATATAAGTATGTTTATAACTTTCAGGATTATGTCTCGCAGCAGGATGGAACATTATATGCAAAATGGATTAATTTGAATGATGACACTAATACAGACGGAGAAGGTTCTTCTGATGGAACAGAGATAGAAATTGGTACTAATCTTTTGAGTGCGAATGAATTTTCAATGTATCGGCTTCAGCAAAAGGAAACGATGGAATTACCGGTGTATCTGTTATGGTCAATTTGTCTGGTGATTAGATTGAGTCCCTGACGGTTGAACAAAATGAATCTGATTTGTTTACTTAAATGAAAAACTAATTTCCAAGCTGTAGATTATCCCTGTAATTCTGCAGGATTAATTTCCACTTTACGCCTTAACAAATTCATATATTTGCTTTAGACGGGGTGAAATTTTT
>OGQQ01000831.1_pt1 | contig 27733 bp, 26 predicted proteins | sample 1553281 | NCBI WGS metagenome assembly OGQQ01 (sample SAMEA2579937, study PRJEB22360) | human gut metagenome | biome: human gut; feature: human-associated habitat; material: faeces | place: Denmark | collected 2008/2010 | reverse complement strand
TGTCAGCAGAGCTGACCCGAATCCCGCGCCAAGACTCGCGGGCGAGTCTTGAATACAGAAAAGCCCTTCGGGATGCCCTGTGATATAAAAGTACTCCGTACAGGTTGAGAAGTTTCTATTGGGACTGCCCTGTGATATGAAACGTACTTCGAGCAGAGAAAGGAAAAACAGGATGGACAGAAAAGAGATACTGAGTGGGAAGAAAAGGATTGTCATTAAGGTCGGAACTACGACCATCACATACGATGAGACAGGTGATATCAATCTGGATAAGCTGGAAAAATTTGTAAGGATATTGATTAATCTGCGCAATAAAGGAAAAGAAGTCATCGTAGTCTCCTCCGGTGCGGTGGGTATCGGAAGGACCGCGCTGGGATTGGAGCACAAGCCGGAAACGGTGGCGGCGAAGCAGGCGTGCGCGGCGGTCGGGCAGGGAAGACTGATGATGATTTATGAGAAGCTGTTTAATGAGTACAGCCAGCTTACCGCCCAGGTGCTTCTGACAAAGGAGTCGATTACAAATAAGGAATGCAGGAGAAACGCGAGACAGGCATTTGATGAATTGTTCCGCATGAAGGTGGTGCCGATTGTCAATGAGAACGATGCTATATCGGTGGACGAACTTAACTATGGAAATTTCGGGGACAATGATACACTGGCGGCAAATGTGGCGAAGCTGGTAGATGCGGATTTACTGATATTGATGTCCGACATCGAAGGGCTGTACACGGATGACCCGAAGCAGAATCCAAACGCCCGCTTCATCCACACCGTTTCCAGCATTGACGGGAAACTGGAGCAGATGGCAAAGGGCGCTTCCAGCGAATACGGGACCGGCGGGATGGCAACGAAAATCAAGGCAGCGAAGATAGCCACAGGAATTGGGGCGGATATGGTCATCGCCAGCGGAGATAACATTTATAACATCAATGACATCATGGCAGGGAAAAAGGTGGGGACACTGTTTTTGTCAAAGGAACACCGCAAGGAGATGAAGACAGAGATGGCACCGGAGAAGCCGAAGTACCGCCGGCAGGCGAAACGCCAGCGAAAAGAGGCGGGGCATAAGGCTGGATTGGGACAGCAGGCAGGTGCAGAACAGAAGACAGGCGCAGGGCAGCAGGCAGGTGCAGGACAGAAGACAGACGCAGGGCAGCAGGCAGAGACGGGACGAAATTCAGGAGCGAGACAGCAGACAGAACAAAAACAAGAAGCAAGCCGAAAACCCGAAACAGTGAAAACACCGTCTGAGAAGCCTGCGGAGTAAGAAAAGAAGATATCCGGAAAGCCGGAAGAGAGAACAGGTAAAGACAACTGACAAAAAGGAGGAGAATAGGATGGAAAATTACATGGAGACACTCGCGGTACGCGCTAAAAAGGCGTCCATGGAAGCGGCAAAATTAGGCACACTCCAGAGGAATCAGGGGCTTCTGTCGGCGGCGGAAGAACTGCTTATCCAAAAGGACATGATTCTTTCTGAAAATGAAAAGGACCTGAAGGCGGCAGCAGAAAAAGGGACCAGACAGTCCATGCTTGACCGGCTGAAGCTCACAGAAAAGCGGATTGAAGACATGGCGGAAGGGCTCAGACAGGTGGCGGCTTTAGAGGACCCGATAGGGGAAGTCCTCTCTATGAAGATGCGTCCCAACGGACTGCGGATTGGGCAGAAGAGAGTGCCCCTTGGCGTAGTGGGAATTATTTATGAGTCCCGCCCCAATGTGACAGCGGATGCCTTCGGACTGTGCTTTAAGACCGGAAACTCTGTTATCTTAAGAGGCGGCAGCGATGCCATCCACTCCAACCAGGCAATTGTGCATGCTATCAAGGAAGGTCTGCGCAAGGAGCGTTTGCTGCAGGATTTAATCCTTCTGGTGGAGGATACCAGCAGGGCGGTGGTCCAGGATATGATGAAAATGCACGGACTTATTGATGTGCTTATTCCCAGAGGGGGCGCCGGGCTGATTGCCAATGTGGTGGAGAACAGCACTGTGCCGGTTATCGAGACCGGAACAGGGAACTGTCACATTTATGTGGATGAATCCGCGGACCGCAAGATGGCGGTAGATATCATCGAGAACGCGAAGACACAGAGAATGGGTGTCTGCAACGCCTGTGAGTCGCTGGTCATCCATGAGCATACCTTAAACCTCCTGCCGGAGATTGTGGAGAGATTGAAAATGCACGGAATTGAAATCCGCGGGGATGAGCGCGCCTGCGCCGCAAGCAGTGACATCCTTCCGGCGACAGAGGAAGATTGGGGAACCGAGTACCTGGATGCCATTATCTCTGTGAAGACAGTGGACTCCATGGATGAGGCAATCGCCCACATCAACCGCTACAATACCGGACATTCGGAGTCCATCATCACTCAGGATTATGATAATGCGCTGCGTTTCCAGGATGAGATTGATGCGGCGGCAGTGTATGTAAATGCTTCCACCCGTTTTACGGATGGTTTTGAGTTTGGCTTTGGCGCGGAAATCGGAATCAGCACCCAGAAGCTACATGCCAGAGGACCCATGGGACTGGAAGCTCTGACAACCACGAAATATATCATTTTCGGAAATGGACAGATAAGGAAATAGCGGAGGAAAAGGTGAGGGCTCTGGAATGACATTCCATGGTCCTTTCCAATTCCATAATTTCATATAGAGAATGAAATTACACTATGGTTCAAAAAGGATAAATTTTTGAGCCTAGAAATGTTTTATAAGAAAAATGCTCCACAGCAGGAAGAAAGTGCTGTGGAGCATTTTTTAATCAATAATTTATTCAGAAGTTTTTTTCTGTAACGCTTTTGTAAATGCTTTTAACATATCCAGGGCGCAGTCTTTTTCGTAAGGGCTGAATCCTTCCAGAAGAAGGTTAATCTGTTCAGTCTGGTACTCACCGGAGGAATGTTTTGAAGTTCCGTTGAGAATATAATCAGCAGAAAGATTGAGCGACTTGGAAATATTACGGAGAGTTCTGGCAGTCATACTTTTTCTGCCTACCTCAATATCTGCCAGAAATTGACTCGAAATGTCGCATTTTTCGGCAAGCTGCTCGCGGGTGTAGCTTAAAAATTCTCTATGGTCTCTGATACGCTGTCCGATTTCTTTATTAAATTTATTCTGTTCTTTGTCCATATCACCAATCCTTTTATATTAACCTACCTGGTGTACTGCCTCATTCACATTTCGCATAATGACTTGCCCGGATTTCCATCTGCTGCGTTGTCGTCAATCGACGATGCCACCGCATCGCCTCATTCCTTCGCCTTGCAGAGTGAAAATCCATTCTGCGTCATTATACTGAAGGCCAATGAGACAGTACACTAGTAGTATAGTGTTGGAAAATTGGCTGCGTAAAATAACTATAGATATTGACAAACAATAACTATAGTTATATCATGGAGAGGAAAATGAAGTTGGGAGAGTGGTGAGTGTGGAAAGAGAAGTAAAAAAAGCTAGTAAAAGAAAGCAGATTTGTCATTGTATAATTGCTTTTTTAGTGTGTATTAGCATATTCTTCCCAACAATGACTGTTCAGGCTGTCAATCAAAATGACGTAACTGCAAGATTGAATGAATTGATAAATCAATATAATGGAGAGAAATGGGAGAACTACAGTTATGGTGGGGGAAATATGGGAAAACAATGTTATGAATTCGCCCATCGAATATTTAATGACCTATTTAGCAGAGGAGTAGTGACAGTAGGCTCCTACTCAGGCACTACATATTATAAATTTAGTACTTCAAGTGATATAAAGACTCTGGGAACACTTGCCCCTGGGTATACGTTGAACAGCCTTGAGAATTTGTTGGAAAGCGCAGCTCCAGGCGATTACATTCAGGTTAAAAGAAGAACAGGAACTCAAGGTCCACATTCCATGATTGCTGTAGAAATAGACAAAAGTGGAAACAGAATAAGAATCTTCGATGCAAATACCGATGGCAATAACACTATCAAATGTTACTGGCAGTCTTTTTCAGATTTTTACAACAAAAATATGGGAGTTTCGGTCTACAGATATTCGGGATATACCCCTGGTCCCACAGCACCTCCGGGAAGTGCTCAAATTTCCAAAAGCCAGCATTGGTATGACTTAAGCGATACTATAGATATTTATATGAGTGCGGATAACGCGACGGGTTATTTTATGTCCATGTTCAAAGACGACCAGAAAATTATTTCGCAAAGTGTCGATTCCGGACATTTTTCTATGCCGGCGAGTAATTATGGGATAGGGCATTATTCTGTTTACTGTACGGCATCGAATGCATTGGGAGGGGCGGACAGCCCTTGGATTGATTTTGACGTTGTGGGTCCGGCAAGTTATATTTCGGTATCTGCTTCACAAAAATATTATGATATTTCAAGTAATATTTCGATTTCTGTTTCAAGTGTATGTGCCAAAGGACAGGTTATTGGAATTGACAAAGAAGGGGTAGGGAGAGTTGTTACAGAAGAGTGTGATACTACCTTTACAAAGACGGCCGCCTCTTTGGGAGTCGGAAAATACAGCGCCTATTTTTCTGTATATAATGGCTCAGGAACGACAGACACGGAACGGGTGGAATTTGAGATTGTGGATATGCTTTCTGACGCAGACAAAGTGGACTTGGGCAATGAATTTTATGCATACATAGAAAACCAGGATTGCGGCTACTATCTGACAAATCTGCCGGAAGATGATAACAATGTTATGGCGACAAAAGCTGAAGGTGGGGAAAATCAGATTTGGAAATTTACCAGACTGTCAAATGGCTCTTATAAAATCCAGAGTATGCTCAATGGAGGATGGCTGGATGTGGAAGAGGGGCAGGATTCAGACGGTACCAATATCATAGCTTATCCACAATATAAGGGTCAGGGCAACCAGCAGTTTAACTTATACAGTCAGTGTGGAGCTATTTATATAAAACCGTTGAGCAGCAATGAGCGGGTGGTGGACACATCCCTTGATAGTGATAAAAATGTGAAAATCTGGTCAGTCGTGGTCGACTGGGGACCCCAGAAATATAACATTATAAAAATTGCAGATACATATCCTATATCTTATGACGCAAACGGAGGAGAAAATCCGCCGGAAGGGAAGTTGAAATTTAAAGATGTTGCTTCGAAGCTGTCGGAAGATACACCACAGCGAAAATATCAGATTACTTATCACCCCAACGGGGGAACCGTCTCTGAAAAGACGAAAGAGGTAGAAAGTGCTTTCAAGGAATGGAATACCTTGGCAAATGGTCAGGGCACGTCTTACCAGCCGGGTGATGAATATAAAGAAAATAAAGAGTTGAAGCTTTATGCCCAGTGGAAAGAAATAAAAGTAGGAGAATTGCAGATACCGGAGAGAGAAGGATTTGTATTTGACGGCTGGTATGATTCCGATACAGGAAAAAAGATAACAGAGGATACGACGGTGACAAGTGATTTGAATGTATACGCCCAGTGGAAAGAAGCAGGGGCATCCACGCTTCCGGGGGACGTAAATGGAGATGGAAAGGTCAATACAAAAGACTCTGTTTTATTGAGAAAACATATTCTTGATGGGACTGTTATTGATGAGGAAGCCGGAGATGTAGACGGAACCGGCAAAATTAATTCCAGAGATTCCATCCTGCTGAGGCAGTACATACTTGGCATGGATGTTGAATTGAAATAATGAACAGAAGAGAGGAAAGAGTAAAAACATGAAAAAAATAATTTCAAAACTGATGGCTCTTGTGATAGTGTTGGGAGTCTTGGCTGGCAATACCATTGTATTTGCCAATGAAACCGGAGAAATAAGCGCCAGTACCGTATCTGGAGAGCCGGGAGACGAAGTGGAAGTCACCATTAATATGGATAAAAATCCTGGTATTATCAGCATTTATCTGCAAATAGGATATGATGAAAACGCTTTAAAATTAAACAGCGTAACAGATGAAAAGCTGCTGACGGATTATATGGCAGGGGACCTTGCTCAAAATCCATTTTCTGTTTCCTGGGAAATGGCTACGGCACCGGATAATGTAACCAGTACAGGGACACTGATGACCTTGAATTTTACCATTTTGGATGACGCTCAAAATGGCGATTATGACATTACCGTTCAGGCACTTGGAGAGGGAAATATTATAGACCACGACTTCAATGATGTCCCCTTCCATTTTACGAATGGGAGCGTAACAGTGAAAAATGGTGCGCATGAGCACGTATATAATGGCAGACAGGAAGTTATTAAAGAAGCAAACTGTACAGAGGATGGGACTCTTAGAATTTATTGCTCGGTGGAAGGCTGCACTTCCTATGAGGAGAAAACCATTGCGGCTAAGGGGCACAGCTATGGTGAATGGGAGACTGTGAAAAAGCCGGAAATTGGAGCAGAAGGCGAAGAGCAGCGTATCTGTACGGAATGTGGAGATGTAGAAAAACGAAACATTCCGGCGATTGTCCATGGTGAAGAGGACCATGTATATGACGGAAGAACAGAAGTAATAACAGAAGCAAGCTGTACAGAAGAAGGTACGCTTAGAAAATATTGCTCTTTTGAAGGATGCGATGCTTATATCGAAGAATCTATCCAGAAAACACCGCATACAGAAGGAGAGTGGGAGGTTACAGAGAAAGCGACCTGTACGGAAGATGGAAAGCAAGTTAAGAAATGTACTGTGTGTGGCACCGTTTTGGTGGAGGAAACCATCCAAGCGGAAGGTCACAGTTATGGTGAATGGGAGACTGTGAAAAAGCCGGGAATCGGAGTGGAAGGCGAAGAGCAGCGTACCTGTACACAATGTGGAGATGTAGAAAAACGGAACATTCCGGCGATTGTCCATGGCGAAAAGGACCATGTATATGACGGAAGAACAGAGGTAATAAAAGAAGCAAGCTGTACAGAAGAAGGTACGCTTAGAAAATACTGCTCTTTTGAAGGTTGCGATGCTTATATTGAAGAACCCATCCAGAAGACACCGCATATAGAAGGAGAGTGGGAAGTTACAGAGAAAGCGACCTGTACGGAAGATGGAAAGCAAGTTAAAAACTGTACAGTATGCGGAACCGTTTTGGCGGAAGAGACCATCCAGGCCACAGGTCACAATTATGGTGAATGGGAGATTGTGAAAGAACCGGAAATCGGAGCAGAAGGTAAGGAACAGCGCACTTGTACAGAATGTGGAGATGTGGAAAGCCGAACGATTCCGGCTATTATTCATGGGGAAAATGACCACGTGTACAACGGGCAGCAGCAAGTAATGAAAGAGGCAAGCTGCTCAGAGGAGGGAGTGTTGAGAACCTACTGTTCCGTTAAGGGATGCCATGCATACATAGAAACGGCTATTGGAAAAACAGACCATACTTTCGGACAGTGGGAAATTGAAAAAGAAGCTACTGCGACTGTGGAAGGTATAAAAAAGCGGGTATGCTCTGTATGTGGATATGTGGAGAAGGCAGACATTCCGGTTCTTTCCGAAGAAAAAGGAAACACGGATACGGAAAACGGTAAAAATACAACCAATACAGACGCAGCAAAAAATCAGACCGTTGAGGCTGAAAGCGTAAAAACAGGGGATTCCTCACAGCTTGTATTCTGGAGTGTATTGGTGGGCACTGCGGCGATAGTTATTGCCGGAACAGTAAAAAGGCTGCAGAAATCAAAAAGATAATATAAAATAAAAAAATAAGTGAAGGTCTGTCGCACGAATTCTTTGTGTGACAGACCTTTCTTAATAGGAAACTTCGTTCTCTATTAAATAAAACGCTCCGCGGGGCGCAAAATGTCCGGAGGACATTTGTTCTGCGCAATTGTGTTGATACAAGGGTAACTGCGCTGATATAAGAAAATGCTTGCATAATATGCATAAAAGATGTATAATTATGCAAGTATTATTCATATTATACAGGAAAATACTTTACTTCTTATTAAAAGGGGTATATGATAAAACAGCGAAATACGATTGTGAAAACTTGCAGACAAAGTGACCGCGCTTGGTATGGGAGTTCTGACAGTGGAACTCTTTGTGAAAACGCGATGTAAGAAAGGATGTTTTAATATGATAAAAGCAGGGATTATCGGGGCGACCGGTTACGCGGGAGCGGAACTGGTGCGGATTTTGACAGCGCATAAAGATGTGGAGATTGTCTGGTACGGCTCCAGGAGTTACATAGACCAGGCATATGCCAGTGTTTACCGCAATATGTTTGAGATTGTGGACGATGTTTGTATGGATGACAATATGGAGGAGTTAGCAGATAAGGTGGATGTCATCTTTACCGCCACACCCCAGGGATTCTGCGCTTCCATGATAAATGAGGGGATTCTCTCCAGGGCGAAGATTGTGGACTTGAGCGCGGATTTCCGTATAAAAGATGTGAAAGTATATGAAGAGTGGTATAAGATTGAGCACAAGGCACCTCAGTTTATCGAGGAGGCGGTGTACGGATTATGCGAGGTGAACCGGGAGCAGATTAAAGGGGCGAGACTGGTGGCAAATCCGGGATGCTATACGACCTGTTCCATCCTCACAGCGTACCCGCTGGCAAAGGAAGGACTCATAGATATGGACACCCTCATTATTGATGCGAAATCCGGGACATCCGGGGCAGGAAGGGGAGCCAAGACCCAGAATTTATTCTGCGAGGTCAATGAAAATATCAAGGCGTACGGCGTGGCAACGCACCGGCATACCCCGGAGATTGAGGAGCAGTTAGGGTATGCGTCCGGGCAGCAGGTGGTGCTGAATTTCACACCCCATCTTGTGCCTATGAACCGGGGGATTTTATCTACAGAGTACGCGAAACTTACAAAAGAAGTAAGCCCGGAGGAAGTAAAGGCAGTATATGACAAATACTATGCCGGGGAGAAATTTGTCCGTGTGCTGGGAGACGGCGTCTGCCCGGAGACCAAATGGGTGGAAGGCAGCAACTATGTGGATATCGGATTCCAGATTGATAAGCGGACCGGGCGCATCATCATGATGGGCGCCATGGACAACCTGGTAAAAGGCGCGGCCGGACAGGCAGTGCAGAACATGAACCTGATGTTTGGTCTGCCGGAGAGCGAAGGGCTTGATTTGGTGCCCATGTTCCCATAGGAAAGAGTAAAGGTGAGAAGAAACATGATTCGTGTGATGAAGATAGAAGATTACGATGGTGTGTATGCGTTGTGGAAGAAGATAAAAGGGTTCGGAATCCGCAGTATCGATGACTCCAGGATTGGCGTGGAGCGATTTCTGAAGCGCAACCCCACCACCAGTGTGGTGGCTGTGGAGGACGGCAGGATTGTGGGGAGTATCCTCTGCGGGCATGACGGGCGCCGTGGGTGTCTCTACCATGTCTGTGTGGATGAAGCCTACCGCAGAAAGGGCATCGGCAAGGCGATGGTGGTATACGCTATGCAGGCATTGAAGGAAGAAAAAATCAACAAGGTCTCCCTCATTGCGTTTACAAAAAATGATGTGGGAAACGCGTTTTGGAATACCATCGGCTGGACAGAACGGCTGGATTTGAATTACTATGACTTTACGCTGAATGAGGAAAATATCACCGCGTTCAACGCGCAGTGATAAATAAAGAGGAGGGAAAGAAGATGGAAGTGATAAAAGGCGGCGTGACCGCGGCAAAAGGCTTCGAGGCGGCGTCAGCGGCGGCAGGCATTAAATATCAGGACAGGACGGATATGGCGCTCATCTACAGTGAGAAACCCTGCAAGGTAGCGGGGACGTTTACCACAAATGTGGTGAAGGCGGCTCCGGTTAAGTGGGACAGAAACGTTGTGGACGATAACGTGAAATCTCAGGTGGTGGTCATCAATTCGGGCATTGCCAACGCCTGCACGGGAGCGGAAGGCTACAGCTATTGCGAGGAAACCGCGAAGGAGGCGGCGAAGGTCTTTGGGATAGAGGAAAAGGGCGTTCTCATCGGCTCCACAGGAGTCATCGGCATGCAGCTTCCCATGGAGAAGTTAAAAAAGGGAATCCATATGCTTTCAGAGGCAAAGGGAGCGACTGTGGAGGACGGAAATAAAGCGGCGAAGGCGATTATGACCACAGATACGAAGGAGAAGGAAGTGGCAGTGACCTTTGAGGTTGAGGGAGAGACGGTCACCATCGGCGGGATGGCGAAGGGCTCCGGCATGATTCACCCCAATATGTGCACCATGCTCGCTTTTATCACCACTGACGCGGCAATCTCCCGCAAGGCGCTCAAAGCGGCGCTGAGTGCGGATGTAGAAGATACCTACAATATGATTTCCGTGGACGGGGACACCTCCACCAATGATACGGTCCTTTTGCTGGCGAACGGCATGGCGGGAAATAAAAAGATTAAAGCGGACACCCCCGCTTATGAAAAATTTGTAGAGGCGCTCCACTATGTCAACGAGAGTCTGGCAAAACAGATTGCCGGGGACGGAGAGGGCGCGACCGCTCTCTTTGAGGCGAAGGTGACAGGGGCGGCGACCAAGGAACAAGCGAAAGTGCTGGCAAAGTCTATTGTCTGCTCGAACCTCACTAAAGCGGCAATCGCGGGACATGACGCCAATTGGGGAAGGATTCTGTGCGCCATGGGATATTCGGGCGCAGACTTCGACCCGGAGAAGGTGGATTTATTCTTTGTAAGTGACGCCGGGAAACTGCAGATTATCGAAAACGGGACGGCGGTGGATTACAGCGAGGAGAAGGCTACGGAAATTCTCTGCAGACCGGAGGTGACGGCGATTGCCGACATCAAAGAGGGAAACGAGAGTGCATCCGCGTGGGGATGTGATTTGACACACGAATACATTAGTATCAACGCAGATTACAGGAGTTGAGGTGGAAAAATGAGCGAAATGGGAAATAAAAACGAAAATATGCAGCGCTATCTGGAAAAAGCGCAGGTATTGATTGAGGCGCTTCCTTATATCCAGCGTTTCAACCGCAAAATCATTGTTGTGAAATACGGCGGCAGCGCCATGGTGGACGAGAGCCTGAAAAAGAGAGTCATCGAGGACGTGACCCTCTTAAAGCTGGTCGGATTCAAGCCCATCATCGTGCACGGCGGCGGCAAGGAAATCAGCAGGTGGGTCGGAAAAGTGGGGATGGAGCCCCGCTTTGTAAACGGGCTGCGTGTGACGGACGAGGAGACCATGGAAGTGGCGGAGATGGTACTGGGCAAGGTAAATAAAAGCCTGGTACAGATGGTCGAAGAGCTGGGCGTACGTGCAATTGGCATCAGCGGCAAAGACGGCGGGCTCTTGAAGGTGGAGAAAAAATACGCGGACGGCGAGGATATCGGATTTGTGGGTGAGATTACAGAGGTCAACGAGAAAATCCTCTACGATTTGCTGGAAAAAGATTTCCTGCCTATTGTCTGCCCGGTGGGACTGGACGATGAATTTCATACCTACAACATCAATGCGGACGATGCGGCGTGCGCCATCGCCCGCGCGATGAACGCGGAGAAGCTGGCGTTTCTGACAGATATCGAGGGTGTTTATAAGGACCCGGATGACCCCTCCACACTGATTTCTGAGCTGTGGGTGGAAGAGGCGAAGAAACTCATGGACGAAGGCTACATCGGAGGCGGTATGCTCCCGAAACTGAAAAATTGTATCGATGCCATCGAGAACGGAGTGTCCAGAGTCCACATCTTAGATGGAAGGATTCCGCACTGTCTCCTTCTGGAAATCTTCACGAACAAAGGTATCGGCACGGCAATTTTACACGGAAAAGAAAGCAGGTATTATCATGGTGAATAAGAAAATTCAGGCGGCGGAGGAAAATCTCATCCACGTCTACAACCGTTTTCCCATCGCGTTAGACCACGGGAAGGGCATGTATCTCTATGATACGGAAGGCAAAGAGTATCTGGATTTTGCGGCGGGCTTCGCGGTCTGCGCCCTGGGATATGACAACGCGGAATTTAATGAGGCAATCAAAGCGCAGGCGGACAAGCTCATCCACATCTCCAACCTTTATTATCACGAGAGCTGCGGGGAGGCGGCGAAAGAGTTAAATCGCGTCTGCGGCATGGACAGAGTGTTCTTTACCAACAGCGGCGGCGAAGCCAACGAAGGCGCGCTGAAAGCGGCGAGAAGATATGCCTACACGAAAAAGAGCGGGCGGTATGAGTTCATCGCCATGGAAAATTCCTTCCACGGCAGGAGCTTTGGGGCAGTGTCCGTGACCGGGCATGACGCTTACCGGGAACCTTTCGAACCGGTTGTTCCCGGTGTGAAATTCGCCAAATTCAATGATTTGGACAGTGTGAAGGCGCTGGTAAACGAGAAGACCTGCGCCATCATCTTAGAGCCTCTCCAGGGAGAGGGCGGCATCAATCTTGCCACTCAGGAATTTATGGAAGGCATCCGCGCCCTCTGCGATGAGCAGGACATCCTGATGATTTGCGATGAGGTGCAGTGCGGTATGGGACGGACCGGGGATATGTTCGCGTGGCAGGGATTCGGCGTGAAGCCGGACATCCTCACCATGGCGAAGGCAATCGGAAACGGTATTCCGGTGGGCGCTTTTGCTATGACGGAAAAGGTGGCAGAGTATTCCTTAAAGCCGGGCGACCACGGGGCGACCTACGGCGGAAATCCGCTGGCATGTACGGCAGTGAAGAAGGTCATCGAGATTTTTGAAAAGGAAGATATCGTAGGTCATGTGAGAAAGATTGCCCCCTATCTGGAGAAACGCCTCCAGGAATTGGCGGACGAATTTGACTGCATCACAGAGCGCAAAGGCAAAGGACTCATGCAGGGACTCGCCTTTACAAAGCCGGTGGCGGAAATCAACCAGAAGGCAGTGGCAGACGGGCTTTTGGTCATTCAGGCACAGGGAAATGTGATTCGTTTCCTTCCGCCTTTGATTGTGGAAGAAAAGCACATTGATGAAATGATAGAAAAAATGAAGAAGATTCTGGCGTAATAAAAACCGGCCATCGGGAAATACTATCTCAAAAAGCGGAAAAAGCGAAGCGGGAGGTAGATTCAGATGGCTGGTTTTTTGATTGCTCTCTTATCGGGGGCGCTGATGAGTGTGCAGGGGGTATTTAACACGCAGGTTACAAAGACGACAGGAATGTGGGTGAGCAATGCCTGGGTGCAGCTTTCCGCCTTTGCGGTATGCTTCATCCTCTGGCTCTTTAACGGGCGGGACAGTGTGGCGGCGATAGCCAAGGTGTCTCCCAAATATATGCTCTTAGGAGGTGTCATCGGCGCGGGCATCACCTGGACTGTCATCAAGAGCATGGGCGCGCTGGGTCCTGCCAAGGCAGCCCTCCTTATTGTCATCGCCCAGTTAGTAGTGGCGTATGTGATTGAACTTCTGGGGCTGTTCGGCATGGACAAGGAACCGCTGGAATGGAGGAAAATAGGAGGGCTTGCACTGGCTCTGATTGGCATCGCCATTTTCCAGTGGGAGTAAGGAGCAAATCGCATTGTCTGCCGCGGGCAGTATCCGCGGGAGTTCCGCGTATATGTGCCCTGATTCTGACAGTTCAGCCCGCGCGCCATTTCTGAAGGCGTGTGTGCTCTTGTAAAGAGAGGGTAACAAAGCTGTAACAAAAATGTAATTTGTGTATTGTAATTTAGGCAGGAATTCGTTACAATAGGATTGTCCGGCATAAAGGGGTATTCCTCAAGGTTATACAGACTGTGAGGGATGAATATGCAAGACAAAAGAATCAGAGTATTTCCGGTGATTTTGGCAGTATTGTTTCTCTGCCCTTTTTTGTGCGGCTGCCGCTGTGATGAGTCAGATACCCTGGCGGAAGCCGGTCTTCAGGAAGAGACAGGTGTGCAGGAGGATAAGGAGCAGGAAAAAGAGCCGGAAGAGGATGGAGCGGAAGATACCGCGTCTGATAAAGATACAGGCGAAACGGGGACGAAAACCGGTCAGGAAGCAGACACGGTTTTTGTCTATATGTGCGGAGCGGTAGCAGCTCCGGGAGTATATGAACTAAAGAGCGGTGCGAGGGTCTATGAGGCAATCCGTCTTGCCGGCGGCGTCACAGCAGAAGCGGCGCAGGAGGTGTTAAACCAGGCAAGGGTGGTGACGGACGGCGAGCGCATCTATGTGCCCACTGTTAAGGAAGTGGCAGACGGGACTTACACAGACGATGGTGCTGCCAAAGACAGCACTGCGGACGGGGTTGGAGATGGACCACAGAGTTCGGAGAACAACACACAGGGAAAAATAAATATTAATACGGCTGGAAAAGAGGACCTCATGACCTTGACGGGAATCGGGAATGCGAAAGCGGAAAGTATCATAAGATACAGAGAAGATAACGGAAGCTTTCAGAGCATCGAGGAGATTATGCAGGTAGAGGGAATCAAAGAGGGAGTATTTAATAAAATAAAGGATAAAATTACGGTATAGCAGGGAGTAGAAGTTTAGGAGTATGAGTAAGAAAATCTTAGTAGTAGATGACGAAAAGTTAATCGTGAAGGGGATTCGCTTCAGTCTCGAACAGGACGGTATGGAAGTAGACTGTGCCTATGACGGGGAAGAGGCGTTAAAATACGCAAAGAACTGCGAGTATGACCTGGTGCTTCTGGATGTGATGCTTCCCAAACTGGACGGCTTCCAGGTCTGCCAGCAGATTCGTGAATTTTCGGATATGCCGGTGGTTATGCTGACGGCGAAAAGTGAGGATATGGATAAGATACTGGGGCTGGAATACGGGGCAGATGATTATATCACAAAGCCTTTTAATATCCTGGAGGTAAAGGCGAGAATCAAGGCAATTATGCGCCGTACTTCCAGAAAGAAGGAGACGACCAGCAGTCCGGTCATCGTAAAAGGGGCGATGCGCATCGACTGCGAGAGCAGGAGGGTGTTCATCGGCGACAAGGAAATCAATCTGACAGCGAAAGAATTTGATGTGCTCGAACTTCTGGCGATGAACCCGAACAAGGTATACAGCAGGGAAAATCTGTTAAACCTCATATGGGGCTATGATTATCCGGGCGATGCGAGAACAGTGGATGTACATATCAGGCGGCTGAGGGAGAAGATAGAGATTAAGCCGAGCGAACCGAAGTATGTACATACAAAGTGGGGAGTGGGTTATTATTTCCAGGGTTAAAGTTCGTTTCAAACTGAAAGATAAAATCTTAAAGAATCTGCGGTTCCGTATGATACTTGTCATCGTCTGCGCGGGGCTTATCCCGTCGTTCGCTGTGTATACGGCAATCATAAGGGCATACGAGACAAGGGAGATATCCGTGCGGACCGCTGAGATTCAGAATCAATGTACAATTCTTAGCAATCAGCTCAACAGCTATGATTATCTGGAGGATTCTTCGTCCGAGGTCATCAATGCAAATTTAACACAACTGATGAATATTTATAACGGCAGGGTCATGATTATTGACCGGAATCTGGAAGTCATCAAGGATACATACGACTTAGATGAAGGAAAGACCATTGTCTCGGAAAATGTGGTGACCTGTATGCAGGGGAAGAGCACCAACAGTTATGACAGGAAGAACCAGTACATCGAGGTGACCGCTCCGGTCATGGATTCTGACGGCAAGGAGATAGAGGGTGTCATGCTCGCCAGCGTCTCCACAGATACTATTGCCAACAATCTGAATATCTTAAGGACGAACGGAATCGTTATTGTGGCAGGGGTGATGATTCTTTTGACGGCTGCGGGAGTCCTCATCGCGGACCGCATGGTGCGCCCTCTCCATAAGATTACCAAGGCAATCGAGAGTGTCTCCGAAGGGTACGGGGACGATGTGCTGCATGAAAATACCTTTACGGAGACGAAGATGCTGAGCGAGGCATTTAACAAAATGCTGGGAAGGCTAAAGCTTTTGGATGATTCCAGGGAAGAGTTTGTCTCCAATGTCTCCCATGAGCTGAAGACTCCGCTGACTTCCATGAAGGTGCTGGCGGACTCTCTTCTGGCACAGGACGAAGTGCCGGTGGAGCTGTACAAAGAGTTTATGGGCGACATCGCCAAGGAGATTGACCGCGAGAATGATATCATCACGGACCTCCTCTCCCTCGTAAAGATGGACAAGAAGGGTACCACACTCAACATCAGCTCAGTCAACATCAATGAGCTGCTGGAGCAGATTCTAAAGCGCTTAAAGCCTATTGCGGAAAAGAAGGATGTGGAAGTGGTGCTGGAGAGCTTCCGCCCTGTAGTGGCGGAAATCGATGAGATGAAACTGTCCCTGGCGATTTCCAATCTGGTGGAAAACGCGGTGAAATACAATTATGAAAAGGGATGGGTTCATGTGTCCCTGAATGCGGACCACAAATATTTTTATATCAAGGTGGCGGATTCCGGCATCGGGATTCCACAGGAAGACCAGGCCCATATCTTTGAGCGTTTCTACCGCGTGGACAAATCCCATTCACGGGAGATGGGCGGCACCGGACTGGGGCTTGCCATCGCCAGAAATGCGGTTATTATGCACCGAGGCTCTGTCAAGGTATACAGCAGTGAAGGGGAAGGAACCACCTTTACGGTGCGGATTCCTCTGACTTACGTGGCTGGTTAAAGGGAGGCAAAAGGATGAAGAAGAGAAGAATATGCATAACCGTCATCTGTCTGTGCATTGCCCTTTTGTTTACTGCCTGTGACAAGCGGACGGATGTAGAAGAAGGGGATTCCTTTATCTACTGTCTCAATGAGGACAGGACCGGACTTGTGAAGGTCAGGTACGATATCACCCAGGAAGATACCCTTGAGGCGGCCAAGGCGATGCTGAAAGAGCTGGGGAAACCGGCGGAGGAAATCACCTACACCCAGGTATTCCCAGAGCCTGTGAAGGCAGAGGAGTGTGAATTAAAGGGCAGTATCCTGTATGTGGACTTCAACAGCGAATATCTGAAAATCAAATCTCTGGAAGAAAAGCTTATCCGAGCGGCTGCAGTACAGTCCCTTTTAGAGATTAACGGCATCAGCGGAGTGCGCTTTCTGGTGGAAGGGGAGGACTTAAAGGACAGCGAGGGAAATAAGATAGGTCTGATGAATGGCGATGATTTCGTACAGAATACAGGTTCTTCCCCCAATGCCTACCAGACCACATCGCTGACGCTGTATTTTGCCAATGGGAAGGGAGATAAGCTGGTTGCCCAGACGATGGATGTCAGATACAGCAGCAATACATCCAAAGAAAAGCTGATTGTGGAGAAACTGATGCAGGGACCGAAAAGAAACGGCGCCTATCCGACCATCAACCCGGCGGCAAACCTTCTGGGAGTGACCATAAAGGATGACATCTGCTACGTGAATTTTGACAGCGAATTTTTAAACAGCACCTACGACGTGCTGCCGGAGATTACCATTTATTCTATCGTAAACTCTCTGGTGGAGGGAACATCCGCCGCCAGCGTCCAGATTACGGTAAACGGGGAGCCGGACACGGTCTATCTGGAGACAGTGGATTTAAGTAAGCCGCTTCAGGCAGAGAAAGATTGGATAGAAGAAAAATAGCAGAGGATTTTTCGAATTCCTATATAGGATTTTACGTTCCCGTAAGGGTCGTGGGATTTTTTAGTTGGGGTAAGCATCGCAGTGAACAATAAAACATGAAAAAACGACCCCTATGTATGGTGTGTCTGCTGTTTCTTGTGATACAGACTGTCAGGGTCAGCCTAATCCATGCCGAAGCGAGTAAGCCTTCGGCATGGGAACAGGCTGCGGCGAAACAGGAGAGTGTCACTGTAAATGGAACGGCGGCAGACATACAGAACAAGGAAAAGGTAACGGCAGTTATTCTCAGAGACTGCCGGATTTCTACGCGTTCAGGAGAGTTCAGTGAGGAGAAGCTCCTCGTCTATGTAAGAGATGATTCAGATGCCCGTTTCGGGCGGGATTCGCAGGACAATGGAGGGAAACAGAATCGTTTAAAGATTGGAAATAAAGTGCGCGTCACGGGGGAGGCGGCGCTTTTCGATGAAGCGCGCAATCCGGGCAATTTTGACCAGCGGTTTTATTACGCGAAACAGGATATCCGTTTGCTCCTATGGGCAGAGGCGTGGCAGCTCCTTTCCTCTGACACCGATAAGGTGAGGCAGTTTCTCGCAGAGATGCGCGCCGTATGGAAGGAAAGACTCATCCGTTATATGGGAGAGTATTACGGAGGTACGATGAGCGCCATTTTGCTGGGCGAAAAAAGCGGACTCGATACAGAGATGAAGAAAAGCTGGCAGAAGAGCGGTATCGGGCATATCCTTGCCATTTCCGGACTGCACATGTCTTTTATCGGTCTGGGAATCTATGAAAGTTTGAGGAGAATGGGGCTGTCCTTCGGGGCGGCAGGCAGCGTGGGAATCGTTCTTCTGCTTTTGTATACAGTCATGACCGGGGCGGGAGTGTCCAGTCAGCGGGCGCTTCTGATGTTTGTTATCCGTATGGGAGCGGAGATAACGGGTCGGGATTACGATATCGCCACCAGCCTCTCCCTGACCGCAGCAATCTTGTGTGCTTTACAGCCACTGTACCTGCTGGATGCTTCCTTTTTGCTCTCCTTCGGGGCAATCGCCGGGCTGGTCTGTTTAAACCCCGTCTTTCAGAGCGCCTTGACTGGGACAAAGGAAAGCAGAAAGGCAGAAATCGCAGGCGGGGCACTGGCGCGCTTATATGGGATATTGCAGGAAGGCAGCACCGCGTCCCTTTCCGGGAAAAGGCAGAAAGGAAGTGCCGCGCGCTCTTTCAGGAAATTCTGGAAAGGCAGTACTGCGCGCTTGGCGGGCGCGGCGGCAGGCGGCATCTGTGCCAGTCTTTCTGTCAATGTGTTTTTATTAGCGCCCATGCTCTATTTTTATTTTGAGATTCCCCCGTACTCGGTGTTTTTAAATGTGATTGTCATTCCCCTTATGCCATTTTTCATGGGTGCGGGGCTTATCGGGTCTGTCTTGCTCTTCCTTTGGGAAGGGGCAGGGGAGGAGGTACTGTTTTTGTGCAGGGGAATCCTCTGGCTCTATGACAAGCTCTGTGACATCATGCAGATGCTGCCTGGCAGCAGAATAATCACAGGACAGCCGGGTAAGCTATTGATGGCGCTATACTATGGGCTGCTTGCCGGAAGCTGCCTCTGGTTCTGGTTACGCCGCAGGGAAAAGAAAAATCAGGGAGCTACTGCCGCAGTCGCCCTTCTTATGTCGGCAGCGGGGCTTATTCTCGTGTGCCTGTTAAGCTTCCGGCTGCGTCCGGGCGTGGAGATGACCGTGCTGGATGTAGGGCAGGGGGACAGTATTTTCTTCCGGGGACCCTCCGGGAAATGCTATCTGACAGACGGCGGAAGCAGCGATACATCTTCAGTGGGAGCCTACAGGATTCAGCCCTATCTGCTGTCGAGAGCGGTGGGTACTCTGGAATATGTGTTTGTCACCCACGGGGATGACGACCACATAAACGGGGTGGAGGAGATGCTAGCAGACCAGAAGCTGGGAGTGCGGATTAAGACCCTGGTTCTGCCGCCTTCCAATGTCTGGGATGAGAAGCTGTCTGCTCTGGCACGGACGGCGAAAGAGAACGATACACGGGTCGTCACCATGCACAGCGGCGATACGCTGCGAGAAGGCGAGATGACGATTGTCTGCCTGTTCCCGGACACGACATACATCGGGGAGACAGGAAATGCCGCTTCTCTGGTGCTGGATATTTCTTACAGAGATTTGGATATTCTTCTGACCGGGGATATTGAGGGGAAAAGTGAGATGGAAATGGCGGAAAGAGCAAAGCAGCATTATGATATTTTAAAAGCTGCCCATCATGGCTCGAAAAATTCTTCCCGGCAGGAGTTTCTGGACAGGGTAAACGCCGCGTACACACTCATCTCCGCAGGTGTGGACAACCGCTACGGACATCCCCATGAGGAGACCATAGAGAGGCTGAAAACCCAAGGAAGTAAGATATATTCCACCCAGGAAAACGGCGCAATCCTGATTCGAAGCGATGGGAAAACGATAGAACTGAAAGGCTTTGTATCCGGTGAGTAAGAAAAAACCCCGGCGGAATTGGGCTGTATGAAAAACAAACCGCAATTCCGCCGGGTAAGTATGTTTGTTGAGATGAACCCCATTTCAGACTGCGTTTTTTGTAATTGCCGAACTATCACCGGAAATCGGAACAGTCTGTTTCTTTTTGTTCTACAGGACTAAAGCGGGTGCCGCGTACGTGCGGGCAGCCAGTTCCTGGTCCAGCAGATACAGGCTCTTCGGGTCAGAGCCGAACAATTCCATTTTCTTTACTAAATCAGAAGCGTTGGTCTCTTCCTCGCCCTGCTCTTTCACGAACCAGTCCAAAAACTGAGTGGTGCGGAAGTCTTTCACGTCGCTGGCAGCTCCGTAAATATTGTGAATGAGTTCTGTCACGTAACGCTCGTGTTTCAGTCCAGCCTTGAGGATGTCGATGTGCTCCTGTGCCTCAAACTCCGGTGTGTCAATGGCTGTGAATGTAACCGGCACATCATTGTTCTGCATGTACTGTACAAACAGCATGGCGTGGTCGCGCTCCTCCTGTGCCTGAATCTGATACCAGTTGGCAAATCCGTTCAGCCCGGCTTCTGAGAAATAGTTGGAAAATGCAAGGTAAAGATATGCGGAGTAAAACTCCTTGTTCACCTGAGTGTTTAATAATTCTGCCACTTTTTCGTTTAACATGGTATAATCTCCCTTCTCTGTTTTGTAAAATGTGATTACCCTCTCTTTGCAAGAGCATACACGGTCGAGAAAGAGAGGGCAGGGTCTTTCCTCTGTGTATGTGTATTGTGTTCATCTACGCAGAGGCACCGCTTTGCCTGCTACAAACATAGCACAGGAATCCGAAAAAAGCAAGCTGGCGACTGCATCCAGATGAACAGAAAAAACTGTATCCGGATGAATGAAAGTGGAAGATGTCGGTCCGTGCCATTCGCACAACTGCATCCGGAGGCGATAGAGACAGGAAGCGCTCTGCCGTCTGAATGCATATTTTTACAAAGGAAGGGAAAAACTGTAAAAGAAAAAATGAACTGCATGTGAATCAGTCATGGAAATATCTTTTTGCCCTGAAAACCTGAGCCGGGGCGGAAAGGTATCTCCATGGGAAAGGATGTATGGTATGGATTATTTGGCAATTGAAAAGGTGACAGGGCGTGAAATTATTGATTCCAGGGGAAACCCCACAGTGGAAGCGCAGGTTCACTTAGCGGATGGGACAATCGCGAGAGGGGCAGCGCCCAGCGGGGCTTCCACAGGAGAATTTGAGGCGCTGGAATTAAGAGATAAAGATAGGGAACGCTATGGCGGCAAAGGAGTTTCCAAAGCGGTGGAGAACATCAATACAACGATAAGCAGAGTTCTTGAGGGAATGGATGCGTCAGATATCTACGCTGTGGACCGGGCGATGATAGAGGCGGATGGGACAAAGGATAAATCAAAGCTGGGCGCTAATGCGATTCTGGCTGTCTCCATTGCATGTGCCAGGGCAGCGGCTGTCTCTTTGGATATCCCGCTGTACCGTTTTCTGGGCGGTATCAACGGGAACAACCTTCCAGTGCCGATGATGAATATTTTAAACGGCGGCGCTCACGCTGCCAATACAGTGGATGTGCAGGAGTTCATGATTATGCCCGTGGGAGCGCCAAGTTTCCGGGAAGGACTGCGCTGGTGCACGGAAGTATTTCATGCGCTTGCAGATGGAATGGGAGCGGTGAACTTTTTAAGGGAATTGACATATCAGTATTTGAGGATTTGTTATCCGCAGCTTTCAGGTGAGATGGGTGACCGGCTCTGCGATGATACGTCGCTTGATACAGAGGACAGTTATTTAAAGAATTATAAAAAGGCAGGGAAGAAGACTTATAAGTCTGTTCCAGCAGTGCACATGAAGGGAGAACGTCTTGTTCGAGGTGAACTAGGGATTATTCATGGGTATATGTCAGTGAGGCAGCTTAAAGAGAAGGCAAAAGAACTTGGGATGAGTATTAATGAATATTTATCCGGGATTTTTGTATACAGCATTTATAAAGGATATTTGCATGGAAATGTTTCAAAAAAGCCGATTGTGCTGTGTGTTCCGGTGAATCTGCGGCCGTTTTTTGGCTCAATGACAACAAGGAATTTCTTTGCGATGGCGAGTGCCTCTTTTTTACCGGAAAAGGAAAAATACGAGCGGCAGGAAGTGATGAAGCTGGTGCAGGCAGAGTTAAAGAGGCAGATTACACAGGAGAATCTGGAAAAAATGATTGCATACAATGTGTCAAACCAGAAGAATTATGCATTGCGGGTAGTCCCTCTTTTCCTGAAAAAGCCAGCGATTAAGCTTGTATATTTGATGAGTGCGAAGGCAACGACAACAACGATTACAAATATGGGACGAATGATTGTGGATGAGGCATACCGCCCATATATCAAGCGTTTTCAGATAATACTGTCTCCATCGACCGGGCAGAATACAAAGGCAACAGTCTGCTCCTATGGGGATGAACTGACATTTACTTTTAGTTCGCTTTTAAAGGATACTTCAGTACAGAAAGTATTTTTTAGAAGTCTTGCGGAGGACGGCATTGATGTAGAGATAGAAACGAATGGAGTGTATTATGATTAATGAAAAGCATTTTTCAACACGCTCTGGCATTCCGAATAGAAAGTTTGAATGTACTATAATTAATAGAAAGTGTTTGCTGAGAGGAGGTGCATTTTCCCATGAATAAATGTAAGAGATGCAACGTGTGGGTTGCGGATGATACAATGGTTTGCCCGCTGTGTCATACAATATTGACGGAAGAAAAGTCAAAGGGACAGAAATCAGGCAGCGGATTTCCAGATAGTGAATTTGAATATAATGGAGCCAGGTATGTTGATATAGATTCCGTAGCAGATAAAAGATTTCTGATACAAGGTCCGGGCTATCCTGATGTAAAGAAAAATACAAGACGTTTCCGAAAAGCAGGGCGAATTCTCCTGTTTATTTCGCTTGCGTTAGAAATGCTGCTTGCATTTATCAACTATCTGACATTTGATATGGCACCGAAATACTGGTCTGTTGTAACTGGGGGGATTATTGCCTATCTCATATTGACAATGTGGGATATTTTCAGTAGAAGACAGGGGCATATCCGAAAGATCTATACACAGATTTTTGTTATATTAGGACTGATGATTTTGATTGATTTTGCCCTTGACTGGAGTGGATGGTCACTGGAATTTGGTCTGCCGTGCATTATTTATGGATTGGTTCTTGCAATTATCATTTGTATGAGCGTGAATTCTTCAAGCTGGCAAAATTATCTGCTTATGCAGCTTGCGGCAATTGCGCTCAGTATATTAGATGTAGTATTACATTTTACGGGGTATTTGCATCATATCGTACTTGCATGGATTGCATTTGGATTGTCCGTATTGCTGTGGAGCGGAACGATGATAATTGGAGACCGCAAGGCAAAGAATGAATTGAAGCGAAAGCTTCATATATAGCCTTCTATAGTTTTGTGTAAACAGAAACAAACATTAAAAAATTAAAATAGTGAATAGGGAGATGAGGATGAATAGAAGAAATTTGGGGACAAGTAGTGGAAGAAGAGAGAAGGCTGTAGATAAATCTGCAATGGAGCGAATGGTTCGCCAGAATAGGGCAAGAAGAAAGAAACGCAGAAAAGATAAGTCAATCAGTCTGGCAGCGACTGTGTCTAAGAATGTTATTGCGCTTGCAACTTCTCTGCATGGAATTGGTCCGCTGATCCAGAATGGGACATTTCGGAAGAGAGTGGCAGAGATAGAACCGCCGTGGCATCCGCCAAGAGGATTTTCCCTTGTTCCGATTGAGATGCCGGATTTTTCAATGGAATTGTTATTGCATCAAAATGAGTTCTTTTCCAATAACAGCTTGGAATATTTGAAAACTGATGATAGCAATATGCCAGAAGACCGGGCGGGCAAAGAAGATACAGCAGAACGCCTGCTGACCGAGAACCGTGAAGTCGTTTTACAGCTTCATGGTGGAGGTTACATTGGAAAAATGAAAAATGCATACCGGGATTTTGCCGTATTGTATGCAAGAATGCCGGGAGAAAGGGCAGTTCTTTCTGTTGATTATCGTGTGGCACCAGAAGACCCATATCCGGCAGCACTAGAAGATGCTTACGCAGCATACCAGTGGCTCCTTGAAATGGGATGTAGGGGAAGTCAGATTATTGTTGCCGGAGACTCTGCCGGAGGCGGCATGGCATTAGCACTCTGTCTTTATTTAAAAGATAAAGGAGAGCCGCTTCCGAAGAAACTTGTGTTAATGTCTCCGTGGACAGATCTGGCAGCCACAGGAGATTCCTATGAGACAAACTTTGAAAAAGATCCCCTTTTTGGTAATACGACAGACAGCATGATTTACAGCAATGCATATTATGGGGAAAATGACCCTAAAACACCATATATTTCCCCACTCTACGGTAATTACGAAGGGTTTCCGCCAATGCTCTTTCAGGTAGGCGGCTCAGAAATGCTTTTAAGTGACAGCGCGAGAGCAGCAAAAAAAGCGAAAGCAGCAGGTTGCGAAGTGCAGCTTACCATATATGATGAAATGTTCCATGTCTTTCAGCTTGGAATGAAAAAAATGAAAGAATCAAGAGAAGCCTGGAAAGAAATAGAAGAATTTCTTACTATTTAATTCATTAGACAGACACCCATGAAGAAAGGATATCTTCTTTCATTAGGGACTTCGACAATTTTGTTATATTATTCTTGAATTAAGAAAAAAGGGCGTTTTTTATGCGGCAAAACGAAATTTCTCCGAAAACTGGTAAACAGAGTCATAATTTCAAAAAAATGAGCAATACTAACAGCAGAAAATCATTATCTATAAAACCAGAATAAGGAGAAGATATTATGAAAGCTACAGGTATTGTACGTCGTATAGATGATTTAGGCAGAATTGTTATACCAAAGGAGATAAGAAAGACTCTTAAGGTAAAAGAGGGAATGCCGCTTGAGATTTACACGGATAAAGAAGGGGGAATCATTTTACGAAAATTTTTGCCTTTTTCAGAAATGTCTTCTCTTTCGGAAGAATTCGCACAGTGTGTAGCACAGCAAATGGGGAATGCAGTCTTTGTCACAGACAGAGAAAAAGTTGTTGCTGCTGCCGGATACACAGGAGAGGATATTGTCGGAGAACCAATCAGTCATATATTAGAGAATATTTTGGATGACAGAGATGAGAGATTACCGTTATCCGAAAGAAATCGCTTTATTCCAGTAATTCATGGCATGGAAGAACATGAACAAATCTGCCAGGCAATCCGAAGCAATGGACAGATAATTGGAGCGATTATTATACAGGCAAAAGATAGAAAACAACGACTGGGGGAATCGGAGAAGAAGATCGCCCTTGTGGCGGCGGAATTTTTGGGAAAACAGGTGAGTGTGTAATAAATTCCAGTTTGCCGCAGGCAAATAGACGCGCCCAAAGAGAGAAGATACCGTAAATTGAGGCGTGCAGGTTGCTGGAATGATTTTTCAAACACACTCTAAATCCCTCCAATGGATTTTCCGACCTGCCAGCAAGCAGAACCCAGAAAGATAAATAAAGCATATTTGTGGCCTCGGAGCAAAGGCTGGATGCGAGCGCTTTTACGCGAACATTCAGCCTGCAGCGACTAAAGTCACAAATATGCTTTATTTATCTTTCTGGGTTCGTCTGTTTTGTCTGTTCCGCCTATCTCCCTACAAATACCGGAAAAGCTCCTTAGCTTCATCCTTCTTTGCAGTATCCTTCACATCAAGTATCTCCGCCTTGACAGTCTTATTTCCAAACTGGATTTCAAGAACATCGCCATTCTTCACATTAAGACTTGCTTTAGCGGTCTTACCGTTCACAAGAACACGACCGGCATCGCAGGCTTCATTCGCTACGGTACGGCGTTTGATTAAGCGGGAAACTTTTAAAAATTTATCTAGTCTCATAATGTCCTCCCGGACGCTGACTTTTAAACACGATCTAATTAATAAAATTAGTTATTTACTTTCTCTTTTAAAGACTTCATAGCTTTGAACTTAGGAGCTTTAGAAGCTGGGATGTGGATAGTCTCTTTTGTTCTTGGGTTGATTCCGTCACGAGCTGCTCTTTCAGTTACTTCGAAAGTACCGAATCCAGCTAACTGAATCTTCTCGCCTTTGCTGAGTTCATCACCAACAACATCAATGAAAGCTTTTAAAGCCTGGTCAGCATCTTTTTTTGTTAATTCTGTTCTTTCTGCAATTGCTGCTACTAATTCTGTTTTATTCATGATAAATTCCTCCTGATATTCTTGTCATTGTCTCATTGAAATATCGCGCAAAAGCGCATTTACTTCAATAGTTATAACGGTTTTGGAAGTGTTTGTCAAGGTGTTTCCTGCAATTTTTACAGGGTTATATATTTTATTAGCAATACATATAATGAAAGGAATAAAAATGAGGGTAAAACTTATGGAAGAGAGGATTTTAAAGAGTCATAAGATTTCACTTTTTAATCGAAGCAGCGGGATTATAAGCGGTGTAAAAGAGGTAATTTCCTTTGACCCAAATGAGATTATTTTAGATACGGAACAGGGAATGCTTATGATTCAGGGAGAAGAACTGCATGTAACAAAACTTACAGTAGAAAAAGGGGAGGTGGAGATAGAAGGACTGGTGTACAGCATGGTTTATTCGGATGACGGATATATGAAAGGGGAAAAAGGAGGTCTGCTCAGGAGGTTGTTCCACTAAATGGAAAATAAAAAAATAGCGGATATTATTATAAAGCAGATTCATCTTTTTTTCATTAGCGGCCTATATGGAATTTTGCTCGGATTATGGTATGAATTTTTCCGAACGCTTCGAAAAAATTTTGTACATAAAAACAAAATGGTGCATTTGGAAGATGTGATTTTTTGTTTTACAGCAGCTATAGGATTATTTATACTGTTTCAGGTGTATAATCAGGGAATGGTACGATTTTATTGTCTGGTTGGATTAGAATGTGGGGCTGTTTTTTATTTTTTGGTTTTGAGTGAAGTGATTGGAAAGCTGTTTTCTGTATTTATTAAAATTATTAGCAAAATAGTGAAAATTACAGGGGGAATCATACTTTTTCCAGGAAAAGTAATTGTGAAAAATACAGGCAAAATGTTGAAAAATATGAGGAGAACCGTTAAAATAATAAGAAGAAATAAATGAGGCAGGATTTGGCAGGTGCAGAATGAAGAAGAGAAAGAAAAAGAAGAAAAACAGTAAACAGTTTAACAGACAGTTCAAGAAGACGTTTTTTACGAAAAAGTCTGCGATTATTATTGTTTGTACAGTTATTATTTTAAGTGCTTTCTGGGGAGCATACCAGAAAGTTGAGAGAAAAGCTGCGAAGTATCAGAAGACAATTGATGAATTAAAGACAGAAGTGAAGAATTTAAATCAGACGAATAAAACACTTGAAAAAGAAAAGAATAATATTGATACGGACGAGTCTAAAGAGCGAATTGCGAGAGAGCGTCTCGGAATGATCAAAGAGGGAGAAATTTCTTTGCAGGAAGCCCAGGAAGGAGAATCAGCGAGTACAACGGCGGCAGACAGCGCAGAAACCACAACGGCAAGCGAAGATCAAAGCGGTCAGACAACGGAAAGCGCAGATCAGACAACACAATCTCAGACAGAGAATAAAGCAACAACACAAAAAACAGATTAAAAATTTTAAAAAACCCTTGACATATCATAAAATACATGGTATGATATTGCCTGTTGAGTGTGGCGGGATAGCTCAGTTGGCTAGAGCACGCGGTTCATACCCGCGGTGTCGCTGGTTCAAATCCAGTTCCCGCTACT
>OGQQ01000808.1_pt1 | contig 28307 bp, 26 predicted proteins | sample 1553281 | NCBI WGS metagenome assembly OGQQ01 (sample SAMEA2579937, study PRJEB22360) | human gut metagenome | biome: human gut; feature: human-associated habitat; material: faeces | place: Denmark | collected 2008/2010 | reverse complement strand
GTGTTATCTACCAGGCAATTGAGGACGTGGAAGCTGCCATGAAGGGTATGCTGGACCCGGTATTCGAGGAGAAGATTTTAGGTCACGCGGAAGTGCGTCAGACCTTCAAGGCATCCGGAGTGGGAACCATCGCCGGAGCATATGTAAAAGACGGTATCTTCGAGAGAAACTGCTCTGTACGTCTGGTGCGCGACGGTGTTGTTGTCTTCGACGGACCGCTGGCATCCTTAAAGAGATTCAAGGATGATGTGAAGGAAGTCCGGGCAGGATATGAATGTGGATTTGTATTTGAAAACTATAATGACATCAAGGAAGGCGACGAGGTAGAAGCCTACAAGATGGTAGAGACAGAAAGAAAATAGCGCCGGAGGATAGGAAAACCGGCGGCAAAAAGGGGAGCTTTTCATGAGAAAGAACAGTATCAAAAATACAAGGATAAATGCAGAAGTGCAGAGAGAGCTGAGCAATATCATCCGCGGCGGAATCAAGGACCCGCGGGTGGCTCCTATGACCTCTGTTGTAGCGGTGGAAGTGGCGCCGGATTTGAAGACATGCAAAGCATATATCAGTGTATTGGGAGACGAGAAAGCGCAGGCGGATACGCTCAAAGGGCTTAAAAGCGCTGAGGGGTATATCCGCCGGGAACTTGCCCGCACAGTCAATATGCGGAATACGCCGGAGATTAAATTTATCGTGGACCAGTCCATCGAATACGGCGTAAACATCAGTCATAAAATAGATGAAGTAACCAGAGATTTAGAAGACGAAGCTTAGGTGGGATGAATATGGTATTAGCCGATTTGTTAAAAGATAAAACCTCTGTCGCTCTGGGAGGTCATGTGCGCCCGGACGGAGATTGTATCGGCTCTGTGATGGGGCTGTATCTGTATCTGAAAGAAGCGTATCCGAAGGTGAAAACAGATGTGTACCTGGAGGGAGTACCCCAGGCGTTCTCCACTATTTCGGGAACCGAAGCGGTAAAGACAGAGATACCGCAGGAGAAGCGGTATGACTTATTTATCTGTCTGGACTGCGGTGACAAAGGACGCCTCGGCTTTTCCGCTCCTTTATTTGAGGAGGCGGAGATGACGGCATGCATCGACCACCATATCAGTAATGATGCGTTCGCGGATGAAAATTACATTGTGCCGGATGCGAGTTCTACCTCGGAACTGGTGTTTACCCTCCTTGACAGGGAAAAAATCAGCAAGGCGTGCGCGGAGGCACTTTATATGGGAATCGCTCACGATACAGGCGTTTTCCAGTATTCCTGCACTTCCCCGCAGACAATGGAAATCGCGGCGGAACTGCTGCGTAAAGGAATTGACGGCAATGAAATCATCGATAAGACGTATTACGAGAAGACTTACGTGCAGAACCAAATTCTCGGAAAAGCACTGCTGGAGAGTATGCTGATTCTGGATAAACGCTGTATTGTATCCGTTGTCACTATGAAGGATATGGAATTTTTCCAGGCAGTCCCCTCTGACTTGGAGGGAATCGTAAGCCAGCTTCGGCAGACAAAGGGATGCGAGGTGGCAATGTTCCTGCATGAGACGGCACCTCACACGTTTAAGGTGAGCCTGCGCTCCAAAGGAATCGTGGATGTGAGCAGGATTGCCCAGTATTTCGGGGGCGGCGGTCATGTGCGCGCCGCAGGGTGCACATTGAAAGGGACGGTCCATGACGTTATCAATAATGTCAGCAGTCAGATACTCACGCAGCTTGTCCGGGCGGAAAAGGCAGAAGGGTAGCGCCGTACCAATCGGGTGAAAGTGCAGAAAGAACAGCATTGCATCAAGCGGGAGAAAGTACAAAAAAGCATGATAAATGGGATACTGAATATTTATAAAGAAAAAGGATATACATCCCACGATGTGGTGGCAAAACTCAGAGGAATCGTGGGACAAAAGAAGATAGGGCATACCGGGACGCTGGACCCGGATGCGGAAGGTGTGCTGCCGGTCTGTCTTGGAAGAGCGACGAAATTGTGTGATATGCTCACCGATAAGGAAAAAGAGTACGAGACAGTGCTGCTCTTAGGCAGAGAGACGGACACACAGGATATCTCAGGCACGGTTCTTGCCGAAAAGGAGACAACCGGTCTGTCTGAGGAAGAAGTGAAAAATTGTATACGTGGATACATCGGTGAATATCAGCAGATTCCGCCTATGTATTCTGCGTTAAAGGTAAATGGAAAGAAACTGTATGAACTTGCCAGGGAAGGAAAAGTGATTGAGAGAGCGCCCAGGCAGGTTCAGATTTATGATATCGAGATTTTGGAAATGGCACTTCCCAGAGTGAAGATGCGCGTGGCATGTTCCAAAGGGACCTATATCCGGACCCTTTGCCATGATATCGGCAGAGAACTGAAAACGGGCGGCTGTATGGAACAACTGCTGCGCACAAGAGTCAGCCGTTTTGATATCTCCAAGAGCCATACGCTTGAGGAGGTAGAGTCCTGTGTAAAAGAAGGCGCTCTTGGGGATATACTGATTCCGCTGGATGAGATGTTCTCGGACCTGAAGAAAGTTGTGGTGCAGGGAAAAGCGGCGGCGCTCGCCAAAAACGGCAATGATTTCAGCCAGAAGTCCCCGGCGTCATCAGAAGAGTGTACTCCGGCAGTGGATACGCCAGTTTATGCCGCGGGGGAAGAGGTGCGCGTTTACGATGAGGCGCAGGTATTTATCGGAATTTTTTATTTTGATGAGAGAAGAAAGCGTTTCCGAATCAGAAAAATGTTTCTGGACAGGGATGAACAGAGAGGATAAAAGTTATGCGGTATATTACAGACATCCAGTCTTATTGCGGGAAAAAGCGGACAGCAGTGACGCTTGGGAAATTTGACGGCCTGCACAGAGGACATCAGAAACTGATAGAGAAGATAAAAGAACATGCAGATGAGGACTGCGAGAGTGTCGTAGTTTCTTTCAATATCGGCAGAGATTTTCTTATGACGAATGAGGAAAAGCGGGACAGGCTGGAAAAAGAGGTGGACTGGCTCATTTCCACACCGTTTACGGAAGAACTGCGCACCATGGAAGCAGAAGCCTTTATAAAAGAGATTCTGGTAAAGAAGCTTAGGACTTCCTATATCGCGGTGGGACCGGATTACCATTTCGGGCACGAAAAGCGGGGAGATGTAAAAATGCTCGCCGAGTATGCGCCTGTCTGCGGATATGAGCTGGAAGTGATAGAAAAAGAAAACCATAAAGGCAGGAACATCAGCAGTACCTATGTCCGCGAAGCGCTGGCACAGGGGGCTGTGGAACTTGCAAATACGCTGCTCGGATACCGTTATGGCATGAGAGGCTTTGTGGAGCATGGAAAACAGCTTGGGCGGACACTTGGTTTCCCCACGATGAATGTGGCTCCCGAAAAAGGAAAAATTCTGCCCCGGTTTGGCGTCTATGCCTGCCGGATTAAGGTGGACGATGTCTGGCATGAAGGGATTGGCAATGTGGGTATCAAACCCACGGTGTCGGATGAAAAAAGGGCGCTGACGGAGGTCTATGCCTTTGACTACAGCGCGGATGCCTACGGAAAGCCGGCGGAGATTGAATTTTGCGCGTTTGAGCGCCCGGAGACGGTATTTTCCTCGGTGGAGGAATTGAAAAAGCATGTGGACAGCGACATCCTGTACGGAAGAGAGTATTTTCAGAAATAACATTTCAGAAATAAAATGCTTTACACGGGAAATAACCTGTGCTATACTTAGCAAGTATGAAATCAGCCGATATTCGGTAATCGGATTACTCCGACCATTGCTTAATATCCGGCGGTTGAAAAGAATTTTAAGGAGGAATCAGACATGATTGCAAAAGAAAAGAAACAGGCGATTATCGCAGAGTATGGAAGAAGTGAGGGAGATACAGGTTCTCCGGAAGTACAGATTGCTATCCTTACAGCAAGGATTAACGAACTGACAGAGCACTTCAAAGCGAATCCGAAGGATCACCACTCCAGAAGAGGTCTTCTGAAGATGGTAGGACAGAGACGTGGACTGCTCGCATATCTGAAGAAAGTAGATATCGAGAGATACCGTGCACTGATTGAAAAACTTGGATTGAGAAAATAATCAGAGAGCAGGACCTGCCGGGATGTGATTACGGCAGAGTGCGAAAGAAGAGGATTTCCCACAGGCTATGAAATGGCTTGCGGGAAGTTCTCTTTTTTGGTGGAGCGCAAAATTTTGATTTGCCTTAAGACCCTGGGAAACCGATTGTATTTGGGAAAACACCGTTGACAGGGAGTGTTGCTTATATTGACAGTTGCTGAAAGATTACCTATAATTGAACGAAAGATGAGTAAACAGTATAAACGGAATGAAGAGGTTGGCATGACAAATATCAGAGAAGTTGCAAAAAAAGCAGGAGTTGGAATCAGTACAGTATCACGGGCTCTCAATGAGACGGGATATGTTGAGCAGGCGAAAAAGGAAAGAATTAAGCAAATTGCCAGTGAAATGGGATACATGCCAAAGCAGCGCAGAAAAACGCAGGGGCAGGATAAGAGTGATATCGTAGGTGTGATACTTCCGGATTTGTCTTTCCCATTTTATGGGACTTTTTTGAAATTTGTAGAGATAGAGCTGTATAATCTGGGATATAAGACGATGATATGTAATGTGGTAGGAATACGTGAAAGAGTATCGGAAATGATAGACTTAGTGGACAAAAAAGAATTGGCAGGTCTTATTATTAACGCGGACGTATTGCCGGATGAAATGGAAAGACTTAGAAAGGTGCCGGCAGTAAGCTTTGAGAGGATACTCGACGGGCAGATTCCCATGGTTGCATCGGATCACGAGACAGGTGGGAAAATGGCGGCAAAGATTTTATGGGCAAATGGCTGTAAAAATGTTCTAATTTTTGGCTTCAAATATGACACAAAGACTCATGCGGAAATGAGGATTGAGCAGTGCAGGAAAACATTAGAACAATTAGGGGTGCAGGTGAATACAGTGCAGGCTAATACAAGCATGCTGTCATACAGCTATGCAGAGGAGATTATAAGCCAGTATCTGGATATATACAGTAAAGTAGATGGGATTTTCACCTCAGATGTGGAGGCGTATTGCTATCTTGTACAGGCAAAAAAAAGAGGCATAAATGTGCCGAGAGATTTGAAGATTGTAGGGTATGACGGGACAGATTTGACGAAGATGATTAGCCCTAAGATTACAACAATTGTTCAGGATGCGCCTCTGCTGGCGCGCACATGCGTACAGGTTTTGCTGCGGAAAATAGAAAAAGAGAGCACACAGGATAAATATCTGGTGCCAATAAAAATACAGAAGGGTGAAACAGCAGATTTTGTTTCATGACATATGGAAGTAAAATTATAAATAATGAACAAAGCGATATGTCTGCAATGTGACATATCGCTGTTTTTATGCGAAAAAATAGAAATCTATTGCAAAATACAATGGAAATTGTATAATGATGATAGTGAAACGTTTCCACAAAAAATATGAAAATAATTATTTTGTTCCATAAAGGAGAGAGAAAATGAGATTATTTACAAAATCAGACGCTCCAGACACCACATTGGGTTTGGTTGAACGTACGGCGTATATGTCTGGAAAAGCAGGAATTTCCATGATTAATGCAGTGATTTCTACATTCCTTATGTTTTACTACACGGATGTGATGATGCTCAATGCCGGAATTTTGGGGACACTTCTGCTCATTTCCAGAGTATTTGACGGAGTGACAGATGTGGTAATGGGTATGGTGGTAGACCGCACACATTCCAGACATGGAAAGGGCAGAGCATGGGTATTATGGACCTGTATCCCTTATGCAGTCAGCGGAGTTTTGCTTGTCTGTGTTCCGGGAGGGGCGACAGAGATGGTGCAGTACATTTATGTTTTCATTACCTATAATTTGTGTAATTCAATCTGTCTGACAGCGCTCTATGTTCCATATAATGCAATGATGGTCAATATGACAACAAATCCCTATGAGAGAGGACTTCTTGGAATATTTGTGATGGTGGGAACCACTGTCAGCAACCTTGCTGTGCAGAATACGATTATGAAAGCGACCTCTGCTCTGGGCGGGGATCAAAGAGCATGGCAGATTGTAGTAGGAATCTATGCATTGATAAGCCTTATACTCAGCTTGTTCTGTTTCTTTTTTACAAAGGAAAGAACTGTGGATATCAAAGTTGGGGAAGTACATAAAAAGGTAGATATCAAACTGGAATTAAGTGCGGTTTTGAAAAACAAATACTGGATAATTATGATTTTTGTAACCTTTTTTGCGCTAATGTTTACCTCTTTATTCGGAACAGCGGGAATCTACTATGCAGCAGGTGTACTGGGGGATTCTGAGGCATTTTCTTCCATCGTAAGCGCTATGACGTTAAGTCAGCTGGTTTTCCTTTTCCTGGCATTCATTCCTATGAAAAAATTCGGAAAGCGCAATACCACATTGGCGGGAATGGCACTTATCACGTTGGGGTGTCTGATAGAAATATTTTTGCCTGCTACTGTGGCTGCTGCAACAATCACGGGTGTTGTAAAAGGAATTGGAGCAGGCTTGGCGGGAGCTGTTATGTCTGGAATGGTAGCGGACACCATAGATTACGGCGAATGGAAAACCGGATTTAAAGCAGAAGGCATTGGAGTGGCTGCGACGACTGTCGCAACAAAAGTGGCGAATGGTCTGGCAGCAGTGGTTGTAGGATGGTTTCTGGAATTTGGTCAATATGACGGTGCGGCAGCGATGCAGTCACAAAAAGCAATTAACGCCTTAACCGGATGCTTTGTGTGGCTTCCTATGGTTTTCGGTGCTATAGCAACGGTACTGTTGTGTTTTTATAATCTGGATAAGATTTATCCAAAGATTCAGAAAGAACTGGAGCAGCGGAGAAACAATAAGGAAGAAGCAGCGGAGCAGGGATAAGGGAGGATATAAATGGCATATCTGCAGTTTAATATAAAAGCGGACACGATTAGCCAGTGCATCGATTTTGATGTTTTTCTTCCAACATTGACAGGACTGCCGGAGTTGGAGAAACCATACAGAACGTTATATCTTCTGACCGGATACAGCGGAGGGTCGAAGGAAACATTTACGTTTTTGAATGTGCAGCTGCAGGCATTGCTGCATAATATTGCGGTGGTAGTTGTGGCAGGAAACAAGTCTTTTTACGTTGACAAGCCCGAATGGGGAGAAAACTATGGACGCTTTGTAGGAGAAGAATTACCGGAAGTGACGAGGAAACTTTTGCCTCTTTCCAATAAATGTGAGGATACTTATATAGGCGGAATTTCTATGGGAGGATTTGGAGCTCTTCTCAATGGAATGAGATACCGGGAAACATTTGGAAAAATCTTTGCGATTTCTCCGGCTATCAGCCCAAAAGAGTTGGCAGAAAAAGATGGCAGCCCGCTGTATAAAGAAAAGATAGAGCAGCTTTTTGAAAATAGCAAAAGCAGGAATGAAGAAAAAGACCTGAAATATGTTTTTTTCAAAAACAAAGGAAAAGGGCTTCCTCCTATCTGTTTGAGATGCGGGCGGGAAGATGAACTCGTATGGGAGCAGAATAAAGAATTTTTGAAAATGGCGGAACAGTATGACCTGGAGTTGGATTATAGAGAAACACATGGCATGCATGATTTGACGTATTGGAAAGAAATCTTACCGGAATGTTTTTCGTTTCTGAATCACGACAGCAAAAGGGGGTAGTGCAGTATGGCGTATGTCGAAATGAATTACCGCTCAGAAAGTATGGGGAGAATGGTGAATATACAGATAATCCTGCCATGTAATGACGGATGGGAGGAGACGCAGTGTCCATTTAAGACATTATATTTTCTCCCGGGCATGTCAGCGGACGCTAAATCTCTGGGAACACTTTTAGGAATACGGCTGGAAGCGATGAAAAAAGGGATTGCAGTAGTTCTGGTGGATGGAGAGAATTCTTTTTACATAGACAAACCGGAGAGAAAAGCAAACTATGGGCGTTTTGTTTCTCATGAAATTGTAGAAGTTACAAGAAAGATTTTCCCGTTATCTCACAGACGGGAAGATACTTTCCTTGGCGGTATTTCCATGGGTGGATATGGAGCTTTGTACCATGGCGTAAAAAACAATGACATATTCGGAAAAATTGCAGTGATGTCCCCGGGGATATATATAGAGGAATTATTGTGCGGCAAAAAGGCGGGAGCGCCGTCTGGGATGTTTGAGGACATTTTTGGAGCCAGAAAAAATTATGTAAATTCAGACAAAAATTTAGAAAAATTAGTTGCGGATAAATTAGATGAAAAACAGACATTGCCTGATATATTTATGTGTTGCGGGACAGAAGATGTTCTGGTCTACGAGCAGGTATGCCGATTTCGAAATTTCCTCAGAGAATCCGGGTTAAAGATTACGTATGAGGAAACAGCAGGCGGACATGATGTAATATATTGGGAAAGGATATTGGGTAAGTTTTTTACATATCTGATACGTGAACGGGAAGAGAGGAGATGACGATATGGATTACCGAATCCATCCTTTAGATAAAAGAACATGGATGATTGAAGAATACGATGAGAATACAAGCGTATATATGTACCTTCTGGAAGGAGAAGAAAGGGCTATGCTGATTGATACAGGGATGGGAACCGTTCCCCTGGACAAGGTGACAGGAGAATTGACGAGGTGCCCTGTGGATGTTATCAATACCCATGGACATATAGACCATATTGGTGGAAATGGGATGTTTCATAATGTCTACATGCATGAAGCAGATAAAGAAGTGTATGCATATCACTGCGGGGACTTTAGAAAATTTTTCCCTATGGATGCATATCCGGAACAGCCCGACGAGATACAATGGTTTACAGGGGAACTACAATTTGACTTGGGAGGGCGTATACTGTCCGTTATTCATACGCCGGGGCATACCTATGGCTCAATCTGTATTCTGGATTCAGCAAAAAAATGGCTGTTTACAGGAGATACATGCTGTAAAGGCTCTATCCTGCTGGCATTGGATTATTCCGCACCTTTGGAAACATACCATGCATCTGTCAAAAAGTTATTGAAGCGCAAAGAAGAATATATAACAACTTGGCCAGGACACCATGCATATCCGGTGAATACGCAAGTTATTGAGCAGTTTGAGGAAGCAGCGACCCTTTTGCTGGAAGGGAAAGCAGAAGGAGAGAAAACGAAAACTCCGTTGGGGGATGCGAATGTATTTTTGTATAAAGATATCATCGTCAGCTATCATCCGGAACGATTGTATGAAGAAAGGGGATAAAGATGAAGCAAAATGAGTTTGAGCGGGTTGCTCCGGAAGAGGTTGGGATAGCTTCAGAAAACATAGAATGGCTGCTGGATAAGTTGGAAAGCGGAATTACGGAACCGCATGGACTTATGATTATGCGGCACGGAAAAATATGCGCGGAAGGGTGGTGGGCGCCGTATTCTTCTGAAATCCGGCATGGAATGCAGTCCCATACAAAGACGTATGCGGCAACAGCAATCGGTATCGCCTGTACGGAGGGGATTTTAAGCTTGGAAGAGAAAATTGCAGATATTTTCGCAGAAGAAGCAAAAGGTGTGACATCTGAGAAGTTAAAGGAAATAACAGTCCATGATGTGCTCTGCATGGGCTGTGGTATGGAATATGAACCCGAGATAAATGAAAATTGGATACAAAATTTCCTGCATGTACCGGTAAAGCATACACCGGGGGAACAGTTCATGTATAATACTACAGGTTCCACTCTTCTCGGTGCAATCATTTGCAAAAAAACAGGGGAAAATCTGCAGGAATATTTGACAAAAAGACTGTTTTCCAAAATCGGAATCTGCGCGGATAACATCAGGTGGCTGTATATGCCAGATGGTTTGGAACTTGGCGGCGCGGGTATATTTGCCCGTACAGAAGATAATCTGCGTTTGATGAAGCTTTATGCAGATAACGGCATGTGGAATGGCGAGAGGATTTTGTCTTCAGATTATATAAAAAGGGCAACAACAAAACAGATAGATACCAAGTCAGAAAGCAGAGTAAACCCGGAAAAATATGATAATTTTGAGGGATATGGGTATCAAATCTGGATGTGCAAAAGGAAAGGCGCATATCGCGCGGATGGGGCGTTAGGACAGTTTACCATTGTTGTCCCGGATTTGGATATGATTATTGCGATAACAGAGAATGCGGAAGGTTCTCATTGGACCCAGCAGGTGCTGGATATCATATGGGAATTCCTGGATAAAATATCTGTGGAAGAAAAAAAGCTGCATGTCGGAGAAAAAGCAGAAAAATTAAAACACAGACTGGATTCACTTTCACTGCCAGCGCCAAAGATTTCCTCTTGTTTTTTGCGGGGATGGGAAGAGAAGAAAACGTATGAAATCAAAGAAGGACTATTACAATTTGAATATTATGGAGGCGTACTTCCAGCTTTGGGAAGAAAAGCACCAGAAGAAATAAAGCGTTTTACTTTGGAGCAAAAAGAGCAGTTTGCGCAGATTTTATATGAAACAGTGGCGGGGCGACAAGAAATTTACTGTTGACATGAGTGGAGGGAGAAAATGGGAAATCCTTGGAGTGGATGTGCCAAATGAAGTGTTGGCGTCTGGATATTGGGAAACAGATACAGTTTTTGTTTTGGAACTTAGGTGGATAGAAACGTGCGATACCAATACGTACCGGTTCCGTTTTGAGGAAAATGAATGTTTGATTGACTGGAAAAGAAATGAGTTGTTCAGCATGAAGCACTATAATGCAAAAGCAGAGAGGGTGATTGGATAAATGGCAGTATATGAAATGAACTTTTTTTCGGAGAAATTGGGGCGAATGGTATCTGCTATGGCAATACTGCCGACAGATGGAATCGCGATGCATATTGACCGAATACAGGAATGTTATGAAAGACCGATGAAAAGTATGTATTTACTGAGCGGTTTTTCTAAAGATGAAAAAGCATGGCTGTATTCTTCACCGATTATGAGATATTGCTATAAATATAATACAGCGGCATTTTTCCCATCAGGAGAAAATGCGTTTTATATTGATGATGAAAAAAGAATGTCCTATTACGAGCAATATATAGGAGAAGAACTTGTAAATTATACAAGAAAGACATTCTGCGCTGTTTCTGATAAGAGAGAAGATACCATTATTGGAGGAATATCCATGGGAGGATATGGAGCGCTGTATATCGGGCTGCGTCATCCGGATATTTTTGGAAAGATTCTGTCACTGTCTCCAGGGATTATTTCCTATGATTATCCGGAAAATAAAGAGAAATTGACAGCTATGGGATTTGCAGGACCATATCTGGACCATATTTTCGGCAATGATAAACGTATGACAGAGAAAGAACTTAATCTTGAGGAGCTGTATCGTAACCAAAAAGAAAAAGGGGAAAAACTTCCGGGAATTTTTCTGGCATGTGGAAGTGACGACTTTGTTTACGAGTACAGCAGAAAATGGAATCTGTTTTTGCAGAACGAACAGGCGGATTACCGGTATTGTGAGCTGCCGGGAGGACATGACTGGGAATTTTGGGAAAAGGTAACTCCGGAGGGGCTTAAATGGGTGACAGGAATATGTGTATAAAGCTGCTGAGCAGAGCGGATGACTTTGGAAGCGCCAGATGTGCGAATAGTGCGATTATTGAAGGACTGAAAAGTACACAAGTGGTTAGAAATGTATCTTGTATGGCAGTCGGAGCTTTTATAGAGGAGGGAGCTGAAGAACTTAAACGATATAAAGATATAGATGTAGGAGTCCATCTTACGATAACTTCAGAGTGGAGTGGAATGCGATGGGGACCGCTTTCGGACGAGGGGAGAAAAGCAGGAGTTACAGAGGAAGATGGAACTTTTGCCAGAACAAGAGAACAACTTATTAAACTGAACCCCGATATTCCTCGAATAATAAAAGAATATTCCAGACAGTTAGATTTGCTCACAAAAATGGGACTTAAGATTGTATATGCAGACAGCCATATGATGCCGGAAATTGTGATTCCCGGTCTTGCTGAGGCGATTCGCGAATGGAGTTCAAATAAGGGGCTTTTAAACGCAGAAGAATATTATAAATTGGCAGATGCTCCAATCCCTGTATATTCAGAAAAGGACGAGGGTTATCTCGAAAATGTATGTGAATGGCTGTCTCAGTTAAAAAACGGAGAACAATACTTTTATCTCATACATCCGGCAAAAAAAGATTATGAGCTTATGCTTTTTTACAATAGTCAGAACTCGCCGGGAATCATTTGCCACCAGAGAAATCAGGAGTATATTGCGATGGTTTCGCCGAAATGGAATGAGTGGGAGAAGAAATATCAGTTAAAATTTATACGTTATACGGAAGCAAAAAAGCAGAAGAACGGATGGAGTGAATTGAAGAAAATAATTTCTGCAGATAAATCAGAATTGAGAGAGGAATAGAAATAAAAGTTATGAAGAATCAGATTATGCTCATTACATATGGGGACAGCCTGGGGAAAAACTTTCGGGAGATGGAAGAGATTTTAAATACATACTATGATAAGGCAATTGGAAGTATACATATCCTGCCGTTTTTTCCATCTTCTGCGGACAGGGGATTTGCGCCCATTACTTATGACAAAGTGGACGAGAAATTCGGTACGTTTGAAGATTTGCACCGGCTAGGAAAAACATATGATTTGATGTGTGATTTTATGGTGAACCATATTTCAGCACACTCTCCATATTACATGGATTTTCAGAAAAAAAAGGATGACTCCGTATATAAAGATATGTTCATCAGATATAAAGATTTTTGGGAGGGCGGAGAGCCTTCTAGGGAAGAGATGGACCTTATATACAAAAGAAAGCCGAGAGAACCATACGTAAGTCTTACATTTGCCGATGGTACAACAGAAAAAATGTGGTGCACATTCGGGGAAGAACAGATTGATTTGAACGTAAAAAGTAAACAAACATTAGATTTTATTGACCATTCTATACGCTTTATGTGCCAGCATGGAATGAAAGCAATACGCCTGGATGCTGTAGCATATGCAGTAAAAAAGGCAGGAACCAATTGCTTTTTTGTGGAGCCGGAAATCTGGGAGTTGTTAGAACATATCCGAGGGATTGCAAAAGGATATGATGTAGAAATTCTTCCAGAGATACATGAGCACTATTCGATTAAAATGAAACTGGCAGAAAATAACTTCTGGGTATATGATTTTTCCCTTCCAATGCTTGTTCTTCACGCATTGTACACACATAGAGGCGACCGTCTGAAACACTGGCTGGATATCTGTCCCAGAATGCAGATGACAACATTGGATACACATGATGGAATCGGGGTTTCAGATGTTGTGGAACTTTTAACACCGGAAGAGATTAACGAAACAAAAGAGTTGTTGTATAAAAGAGGGGCGAATGTTAAGAAAAAATATAGCAGCTCCGAATATCATAATCTGGATATCTATCAGATTAACTGTACGTATTATTCGGCTCTCGGCAATCAGGATGAAGCGTATTTGTTTGCCAGAGCAATACAATTTTTTGCGCCGGGTATTCCTATGGTATATTGTGTGGGAATGCTGGCAGGAGAAAATGATATTGAACTTTTGGAAAAAACAAAAGAAGGAAGGAGCATAAACCGTCATTCCTATACGAAGGAAGAGGTGGAGGAGAATCAAAAACGTCCAATCGTGCAACGGCTGAAAAAATTAATGGAGTTTAGAAATCAATGTCCAGCATTTGAAGGAGAGTGCAGTTGTGATGTAGATGGAAGCCACTTGGTAATCAGGAGAGAGAATGGCAGCACATGTGCAATTTTGGATGGAGATTTAGAGTCCTATCAGTTTACGATAGAAGTAAGGCAAGAGGAGAATGGAAATACAATTCAGAGTGAAACACTATCGTTTTAGGTGAATAAGTGAAACATCAAAAATCCAGACAGAATCCCTAAACAGGACGATTTTGCCTGGATTTTTTTAGAGAATGAGAGGAATTATACCCGAATTTGCGCCTGCGTAGGTCTTGTTGCGAACGGGAAGATTGGTGAAATCAATCATCGGTTAGTCACCTCGTTTCATTCTTAAATACTTTTCACGCAAGTACCACGCCTGTTCCGCAGATATTTCCTGCTCAACTTCCGCAGAGTTAATATCTGCGTTCAATTCACTCCAGTACATGTCCCAATGGTAATCCTTTTTGCCGCTGTCTATAATTTTCCAAGAAGCAATCATATTTTCCAAAGAAGATTGCAGATACGGAGGCAGATTGCATTCGAGATACTTTTTGCTTTTGGGTAATCCCGTTTTCCTGTCATACCCTGTATCTATTGTATCCAAAGACATAATATATTCCATTGTGCAACCAAGCGCTTTCGCAAGTTGCTGCACTGTGCGGGCAGAGCATTTTTGCAAAGAGCTTTTACCAGAACAAATATCTATAACGGTTGTTTTGGGGATACCGCTGATTTGTGACAGATGGTATTTGGCTATATTTTCGTTGCTTAAATACATGCTCTGTGATATAATATAGAAGCTTGTGGATTAGGAGTGTAAAGCCGAGACCACTGAAAAGGATATTAGCGGGATTTAATATGTTTTTCAGTAGTTTCGGAACTCCTTTTCCAAAAATGAATAAAAAAGGAGAAAGACATGTACAAGAAATTTGAAATGGAACTTGCCGGCAGGACTCTGCGCGTAGATGTTGACAGAGTGGCTAAGCAGGCAAACGGGGCAGTCCTTATGCACTACGGGGACACAACTGTGCTGTGTACAGCGACAGCGTCCGAGAAACCGAGGGAGGGAATCGACTTCTTCCCGCTGAGTGTAGAGTATAATGAGAGACAGTATGCGGTCGGAAAGATTCCGGGCGGCTTCAATAAGAGAGAAGGAAAAGCATCAGAAAACGCGGTTTTGACCTGCCGTGTCATCGACCGTCCGATGCGTCCGCTTTTCCCGAAGGATTACAGAAACGATGTGACACTGGAGAATCTCGTCCTGTCCGTAGACCAGGACTGCAGCCCGGAGCTGACAGCTATGCTGGGCGCGGCGATTGCGACGACGATTTCCGATATCCCCTTTGACGGACCGATTTCCACAACTCAGGTGGGACTGGTGGATGGAGAGTTTGTCTTCAACCCGACAGCGGCACAGAAAGAGGTGTCAGACCTTGCGCTTACCGTGGCTTCCACGAAAGAAAAGGTCATCATGATTGAGGCGGGTGCCAACGAAGTACCGGAGGCACAGATGATTGAGGCGATTTTTGCGGCTCACGAGGTAAACCAGAAAGTCATCGCTTTCATCGATACCATCGTTGCAGAATGCGGCAAAGAAAAGCATGAGTATACAAGCTGTGCAGTGCCGGAAGAACTGTTTGCGGCAATGAAGGAACTGGTTCCTCCAGCGGAGATGGAGGAAGCGGTCTTTACAGACGACAAGCAGACAAGAGAAGAAAATATCCGCGTGATTACCGAGAAGCTGGAAGAAGCGTTCGCTGAGAACGAAGAGTGGCTGGAAGTTCTGGGAGAGGCTGTGTATCAGTACCAGAAGAAGACCGTCAGAAAGATGATTTTAAAAGACCACAAGCGTCCGGACGGACGGGCAATCGATGAGATTCGTCCGCTGGCGGCAGAAGTCGATTTGATTCCGAGAGTACACGGCTCCGCGATGTTTACGAGAGGGCAGACACAGATTTGTACAGTGACCACGCTGGCTCCGCTGTCTGAGGCACAGAGACTGGACGGACTGGATGAGGCAGAGACTTCCAAGCGCTATATGCATCACTATAATTTCCCGTCCTACTCCGTAGGCGAGACGAAACCGTCCAGAGGACCGGGACGCCGGGAAATCGGACATGGAGCGCTGGCGGAGAGAGCACTGCTCCCGGTACTTCCAAGTGAGGCAGAGTTCCCTTATGCCATCCGTACGGTATCCGAGACTTTTGAGTCCAACGGTTCCACTTCCCAGGCGAGTGTGTGTGCATCCAGTATGTCCCTGATGACAGCGGGTGTTCCGATTAAATCCGCGGTTGCGGGAATTTCCGCAGGACTTGTGACAGGAGAGACAGATGACGACTATCTGGTACTGACAGATATCCAGGGATTGGAAGATTTCTTCGGCGATATGGACTTCAAGGTAGCCGGAACACATAAAGGTATCACGGCGATTCAGATGGATATCAAGATTCACGGTCTGACAAGACCAATCATCGAGGAAGCAATCGCAGCGACAAAGAAGGCGAGAACTTATATTTTAGATGAAGTCATGAGCAAGGCAATCAGCGAGCCGAGACCGGAAGTCGGACCTTACGCTCCGAAGATTATCCAGATGCAGATTGACCCGCAGAAGATTGGCGATGTGGTCGGACAGCGCGGAAAGACCATCAATGCGATTATTGATGAGACCGGCGTGAAGATTGACATCACAGACGATGGTTCTGTTTCCATCTGCGGTACAGAGAAAGAGGGCATGGATAAGGCTGCGAAACTGATTACTACCATTGTGACAGAGTTTGAGGCAGGACAGGTCTTTGAAGGAAAAGTAGTGAGCATCAAAGACTTCGGTGCATTCCTTGAGTTTGCACCGGGCAAAGAGGGCATGGTGCACATTTCCAAGCTTTCCAAATCAAGAGTCAACAAAGTAGAGGATGTGCTTTCACTGGGAGATGTTGTGAAGGTCGTATGCCTTGGAAAAGACAAGATGGGAAGATTCAGCTTCAGCATGAGAGATGTAGCGGAATAAGTGATAAATTAATCTGATATTTTCCAGGAATGCATTTGCATGAGATGAAATGTAAAAGTATATGAAATAAGAACAACGATATAAAAAGGGAGGTCGATATTTCATCATCGAAGAGATGACGAAATATTGACCTCCTCGCTTTATGTATCAGCTAATTAGAAATGGTTTAAGGAAATATGCGATATTTATACTGTATTCTCAGAAGCTTTCATTGCCATAATCGTCTCATCTACACGATCGAGATGTCTCTTTAATTCTAACAAAGCAGCTTCTTTCTTATGGGCAAAAATATTGTCCATGATATTTAAATGCTCAATACGTGAGATGGCATCATGCTTTGTATCATTGTCATATATCACACATAGTGAGAATAGATAGCTTACATTGTTGTATTGATTGATAAGGTACGGATTCCTGGAAGCTTTGATGAAAGAAGAGTGTAGTTCCGTATCATTTTTCTGATGTTGGAGATTGTCAAAGGCATCACCGGTATTCCGTTCAACGCTGTCGTATATTTTGCGCAGTTCGTCTAAATCAATATTCTCAAAATAGTTTTCCATACAATATAATTCGAACATTCTTCGACAGTCTGATATCTGAAGAATCTCATCGGAAGAGTATTCCGCTACATAGTAGCCTACACGTGCTTTATTTACAACCAGTTTCTTTTCTGCCAGTTCGAGCAGTGCCTGTCGCACAGGCATTACGCTAACGCCATATTTTTCTGCGATTTCTTTAGTGGGAATTTGTTGTCCTGCCACTAATTCTTTATTGATAATCATATCAAAAATCAATTTAACAAATTGTTCTGTTAAGCTTTCTTTATTAATGTTCATGATTTATCTCCATCATATTGCGTAATAATTTGATTCTACCGTATTATGGAAATATTGTCAACTGAATGTTGAAATGTGAAATATCAGATATCAATTTCTACGATTTCACCAAAAAAAGACTTAAGATTTTGGGATTTATTGCTATTTACATTTTATTTTGAAGTATTATAATAATATCAAACATCTGAAATATCAGATAGTTGATATCAACATAAAGCGGCCGTTAAATTACAATTAAAAAATCTATTCTTTATGCATTTGAGAAAATAGGAGGATGACATGAGTAATTTACAGAAAATTTATGAAGAGGCAAGCCAGTACTTTATCGGAGGAGCTTCAGCAGGCGGACGTTATAATACTACATTAAAGCAGCCATTGTACTTAAAATCAGCAAACGGAAGCAGAATTGTAGATGTGGATGGAAAGGAATACATCGACTATCACACAGGTTCAGGGGCAGCGTTTTTCGGACACAACCATCCGCGTCTCAGAAAAGCAGTGGAGAAGGCGATGGAGATGGGAGCTTTCATGAACTTTGAGACAGAGTACCACAAGGAACTGGCAAAACTGTTCCATGAATTTTTCCCATGTGCAGAGAGAGTGCGTTTCTCCAATTCCGGTACCGAGGTCACAATGGCTGCCGTACGTGTGGCACGTGCATATACGGGGAAGGATATCATTGTAAGGTTTGAAGGTCACTTCCACGGGATGAATGAGCTGGTGTGGTATAATCACAATGGTGCGAGGGGCAAAAAGAATGATATCGGCGAGGTAGAAAACATTTCCGATACAGCAGGAACACCGAAGTGCTTTTCCGATGTCATCCGCAATATCGAATACAATGATTTGGAATCTTTTGAGCGCTGCGTAGAGGCACACAGAGGGCAGATTGCGGGCGTGCTTTTAGAGCCAATCAGCTTTAACTGCGGCTGCTATATGGCACGCAAAGAGTTCTTAGAGAAAGTAAGAGAGATTTGTACGAGAGAAGGCATTGTACTTATCTTTGACGAAGTTATTACAGGACTGAGAATGCGTCCGGGTTCCGCTCAGGCATATTATGGAGTGACACCGGATATCGCTACATTCGCGAAGGCAATCGGAGGCGGATATCCAATCGCAGCACTGTGCGGTAAGAAAGAAGTCATGGAAGTGCTCAATCCGGTAGGAAAGACAATCATGAGCGGTACATACACAGGAGCACTCATACCGGTGCTTGCTTCCATCGAGTGCATGAAGATGGCAATGGAGCCGGGATTCTACGACCACATCGAAGAACTGGCGGATGCATTGTACGGCGGTATGAACACACTAATGAAAGAGAACGGAATTGTGGGACATGTTCGCGGTGTAGGCGGAAGATTCGGTATCTACTTCGGTGTGGAGAACACGGAAGACGATTATAACTGGAGAAAGGCAGGTGACAGTTATCGGTGTGATATGACCAGTAGCTTCCTGACAAAAGCGCTTCGGGATGGTCTTTATATGCATGACTGCGGACAGGCGGCGCCGGCACATTACGGCTTCAGCACGCAGCATACAATGGAAGATATCCATATCACATTAGAGAGGTTGGATAAAATCTTCAAAGAGATGAAACAGGAATTTTAAGGAGGTAGAACATGTATCAGCACATTACCAGGTACCAGGAAGTTATGAGGGAGAATGACATTGCAGTGTCTGTTTTGAGACTTCCTCAGAATCTCACATTGTTCACACAGTACTGGTCGAGAAACGGGTATTCCTACGCAGTGATACCCGCAGATGGAAAACCGGGGGTTGTCGTTCCCATTGCGGAAGAAATGGATACCCGTCAGGCAGGGCTTGACAATGTCTATATTTATGATGACATAGACATGGAGGCAGAGGACACAGATACCCAGATTAAAAAGATATTTTCCAAATTGGCGAAAGAGTACGGCATCACAGCAGACTCAAAAATCGGGCTGGAGCTGGATTATGATGTGATTGCACCCTGTCTTTGCTCAGGAAAAGTCTCCCTTGTGGGTGAAAAGGTAAAAAAACTCGTAGCGGAAGGCTTTGGGAGCAGTCAGTTTGTAACAGTGAAGCACCTCATCACAGATGTTATGGCAATCAAAAATGAGAGCGATATTGAGAAGCTGAAAATTGTCAATGAACTGGCAGCTCAGGCGATGGACAAATTTGAGGAGCTTGTCAATGTTCCGGGAATCACGGAAGTGGAAGTTGTCTATGAAGTAGAAAAATATCTGCAGATTAAGGCGAGAGACTACAAGGGAGCAAAGGCATGCCGCGCATGGGGACAGTTGAGTACCGGAAAGAAAGGCGAAATAGCAGCGTGTGATGGAGTTGTCAGTGATGCCAGGGTCCTGGAAAAAGGAGACTGCTGTCTCTATGAAATGGGAGTGAGCGTTGATGGTTACTGGGCGGACGTGACACGTTCCGCAGTGGTAGGCGGAGCGGAAGGAAAGACGCAGGAGATGATGGAGCTGGTTGAGAAATCCTTCCAGGCTGGCGTAAACGCAGTGAAGCCTGGAGCGACAGGGAGAGATATCGATGTGGCAACGAGAAAGGTGATGGAGGATGCCGGCTATGCCAAGTATTATCAGAATCCGGCGGGACATGGAGTCGGTTTTTCCTATCACGAGCCGATTCCGGAGCTGGGACCCACCTCGGATGCCGTATTAAAAGAAAATATGGTCATCGCCATCGAGCCTGCCCTGTATGTACCGGGAATTGGAGGGCTTCGCAAAGAATTAAATGTGCTGGTCACAAAAGACGGCGGGGTTATTCTTGGATGGTAAGAATCTGAAAATGATTACAAAAAGTGAAAAAATATGTATGGAGGAAAAGAGATGAAGAAGAGGATATGTGGATTGTTTTTAGCGATTAGTCTGGTAGCAGGTCTGGTAATGGGGTGCTCAGGAACAGAGGGGAAGAGTGGAAGCTCCGATGGTGAGAAGGTTTATAAAATTGGAGTATGTGTTGCCAACTTTGAGACACCTATGCAGGTAGCCTGGATGAATGCGTTGGAAGATAAACTGAATGAATATGGAAACTACGAGGTGGACAACAAGGACGGTAAGGATGACCCGGCTACACAGACACAGATTCTGGAAAACTTCATCACACAGCAGAAGGACTTAATTGTGCTCGCACCGACCCAGACAGATGCTCTGGTAGCAGCGGTAAAAGAGTGCAACAATGCGGGGATTCCTGTTGTGACTATTAACCGTTCTCTTGGAGAGGGCGCGGAAGTGCTGACAGAGGTAAACATGGACTGTGTGGAAGCAGGAAAAATGGCTGCGGAGATGGTGGAAGAACTGTTAGGCGGTGAGGGCAAGATTGCTTATCTGCTCGGCACGTTAGGAGCAGGCCCGCAGGTGCAGGAGAGTGAAGGCTTCTATGCATATCTGGAGGATAAACCGGAACTGGAAGTTGTATTTGAGCAGAACTCAGATTGGAATAAAGAGAAGGCAATCCAGGTAACCCAGAACCTTTTGCAGAAATATCCGGCAGGTGAGATTGACGCCATTGTATGCCAGGGACCGGATGATGCAGTTGGCGCAGTGGCAGCCTGCGAAGCGGCAGGAAGAACAGAATTGCTTGGAAAGATTATCGCGTTCGATTATCCGGAATATGTAAAGACAGCAATCAAAGACGGCACGATATACGGAACAATCAATCAGGACCCGAAGCTGCAGGGACAGCTGGCGGCGGAAGTTATCAATGAATACTTCACAAATCCAGATGCGCAGTTTGAACCTTTGACTGCAATGGACCTTTCCAAAGTAACCGCTGACAATGCAGATGATTATGAAGTAGCTTGGTAGAAATTGAGGGTGTCTATGAAAACAAAATTAGTAGGTATGAAAACGGGAAAAGGTGCGTCAAAAGAATTTACGATGCTCATTGTACTTCTGATTATGATGATTATATGTGTCATCATCAATCCGGTATTTATTTCTGTGAGCAATATCATGAATCTGTTGGCGCAGAACTCCATCATAGGAGTCATGGCTCTTGGTATGGTCTTTGCACTGGTGACCGGGTCGTTCGATATGTCGGTCTCCTCCACCGGAGCACTGACGGCAGTTATCTCTACTCAGCTGTTCATTAAGTTCGGACTGCTGCCCGGAATCATCGGCGGTCTTCTGGTAGGCGCTGCAGTCGGCACAATCAACGGACTTCTGGTGACAAAAGTGGGAATCAACCCCTTTGTCACCACACTTGGAACACAGACATCGGTCAGAGGTCTTGTGTATATCATTACCGGCGCGGAGCCTATAACCGGAGTTCCGGTTGACTACAACTTTATCGGTATGGGGAAGATTGGGGACGTTCTTCCCGTACCGGCACTCATATGGCTGGTTCTGGCAGTGATTATGGCTTTTGTGCTCAAGAAGACAAAATTCGGACAGTATATCTATGCTACCGGCGGAAGCAGAAAAGCGGCATGGCTGTCTGGAATTAATACAGACATGATTCGAATTCAGGCTTTAGTCATAAGCGGTGTCTTTGCTTCCATCGGTGGCCTCATTTACACACTGCGTATTCTGATGTGTACTGCGGACGGTATGACTGGATATGAACTGAAAGTCATGTCAGCGTGTATTGTGGGAGGGACATCCCTGGATGGAGGAAAGGGTACGATAGTAGGATGTATCATCGGTACCTTCATCATGGGTATCATTCTGAATATCCTGCAGTTGGCGGGAGTGTCCAGCTTCTGGCAGGATGCCATTACAGGTATCATCCTCATCGCGGCTGTGGGCATCGACAGTCTCACCGCAAGACACCGGGAATAAGAAGAATGCTTTAGTTAAGGAGGTACTGAATTGGAAAAGAATATTCTGGAGATGGTCGACATAACTAAAGAATTCTCAGGTGTGCGTGTCCTGAATAAAGTGAATCTGGAATTAAAGGCGGGAGAGGTACATGCTCTGATAGGAGCAAACGGAGCAGGAAAATCCACCTTGATGAAAATCTTGAATGGTATTTACACGATGACAGAAGGACAGATTTTATATGATGGGAAGCAGGTAAACATTCATTCACCAAGAGATGCGTATAACTGCGGTATTACGATGATTCACCAGGAATTGGATTTAGTAGGCTGCCGCAATGTGGCGGAAAATATTTATCTGGGGCGGGAGTTGTGCGTGGATAAGACCAACCGTGTGATGAACCGCAGCGAGATGTATAAGAAAACGCAGGAACTGCTGGATGAACTGGGATTTGATATCTGCGCTACAGATATGGTGGAGACATTATCTCCGGCGAAACAGCAGCTGATTCTCATCGCCAGGACGGTATCCTGCAATTCCAGAGTGATTGTCATGGACGAGCCGACCTCTTCTTTGTCCCACAAGGAGACAGAGCTTTTGTTCCAGGTAATCAAAGATTTGAAGAAAAAAGGAATCAGTATCATCTATATCTCTCATTTCCTGGAGGAAATCTTCCAGGTGTCGGACCGGCTCACTGTTTTGAGGAACGGAGAAAAAGTTACGACTGCCTGCACAAAAGAATGTACGACCCAGGATTTGATACAGTGGATGATTGGAAAAGAGTCGATTGTAAAGAAAAATATCGGAGAACCCAAGGATGGAAAAGAAGTTCTGCTGGAGTGTAAAAACCTGACTGGGGCGGACACCTGGGTAAAGGATGTAAGCTTCCATATCCGAAAAGGAGAAATCGTAGGGTTCGCGGGTGTCGTGGGAGCAGGACGCAGCGAGATTGCAAGGATTGTGTTCGGCGCGGATAAGAAGAGTCAGGGAGAAGTCCTCATGGAAGGAAAGCCGGTCAATATCAACAGCCCCACAACGGCAGTAAAATCTGGAATTTCTATGGTTCCGGAGGACAGGAAGAAAGAAGGACTGGTCCTGAAACTGGATGTAGGAACTAATATGTGGCTGTCTTATCTGGGAAAGATGAAAAAGGGACTGAGTCTGGATTATAAACATCTGGACAGCAAGGTGAAAGAAATGATTGGTCATATGTCTGTCAAATGCAAGGACAGGTTCCAGCAGATGGATGAGCTTTCCGGAGGAAACCAGCAGAAAGTGGTTATCGGGAAAAGCCTGCTCATCAAACCGAAGCTTTTGATACTTGACCAGCCGACAAGAGGAGTAGACGTAGGAGCAAAAGGAGAAATCTATCAGTTGGTTACAGATACTGTGGCGGAAAGCGATACGTCCATCCTGTATATTTCTGATGAGTTGGAAGAACTGCTCGCGCTGTGCGACCGTATCTATGTCATCAAGCAGGGGACATGTGTGAGTGAGATTGACAATCATACGCAGGATGTGACAAAAGCGATGCTGCTCAAAGACATGGTGGATTGACCAGGTGAAAAATAAGACAAAATTCTATAAAAAACAGATGGTGTCAGATAGGAATATCTGGCACCATCTGAATTAAGAGAGGGAAGACCAATGGAGAAAAAATATAATCCATTTCAAAATGTGTTGGAAGTTATCGGCAATGCTGCCGAAATTTTGGGATACTCCCAGAGTGACATTGAACCCATCTGTCACCCGGAGAGGGAGCTGAAAGTATCAGTTCCGGTTGTTATGGATAACGGAGAAATCAAAGTATTTGACGGATATCGGGTTCAGCATAATACAACAAGAGGACCGGCAAAAGGAGGTATCCGCTATCATCAGGACGTCAATATCGATGAGGTAAAAGCCCTCGCTGCATGGATGACCTTTAAATGTGCAGTGGTGAATATCCCCTATGGCGGAGGAAAAGGCGGAATCGTCGTAGACACCAGCAAGCTTTCAGAGAGAGAGTTAAGGAGAGTGACCCGCAGATTCACCCAGATGATTGCTCCCATCATCGGACCGGAATCCGATATCCCGGCGCCGGATGTCGGAACAAATGCCGAGGTCATGGCGTGGATGATGGATACATACAGCATGATTAAAGGACACTGTATCCCAGGTGTTGTGACAGGAAAGCCATTGGAGTTGGGCGGTGCCAGAGGAAGGACTGCTGCCACTGGGCGGGGTGTTATGCTCACCACATTAAATACAATGCAAAAGCTTGGGATGGATGTAGAAAAATCCACCATCGCAGTACAGGGTATGGGAAATGTGGGAAGCAATACCGCAAAATTACTCCATGAACAGGGCGCGAAAATTGTCGCGGTCAGCGATGTCACAGGGGGTATCTACAAAGAAGACGGCCTCCCGGTAGAACAGATACTGGAGCACCTTTCCGTGAAAGGAAACTTCCTGGATACTCTGGAACTGGATGGGGTGCAGAAGATTTCCAATCAGGAACTGCTGTGCCTGCCTGTGGATATTCTCATACCGGCAGCGCTGGAAAATCAGATTAACGCGGAAAACGCAGAAAAAATACAGGCGCAGGTCATCATTGAAGCGGCAAACGGACCGGTCAGCATCGAGGGAGACAAAATCTTAAACAAAAAGAATATCGTAGTAGTGCCGGATATCCTGGCAAATGCGGGCGGAGTTGTAGTCTCTTATTTTGAATGGGTACAGAATATCCAGTCTCTGTACTGGACAGAAGACATGGTGAATGAACAGCTCAAGGAAATCATGGACCGGTCTTTCGAGGATGTATGGAAGACGGCAGAAGAAAATCAGGTTTCCTGCAGAACCGGCGCTTACCTGATTGCCGTAAAACGAGTTGTGGAAGCGAAGAAGACCAGAGGTATATGGCCTTAATCAAAAATTGAGAGAAACTTCTTCTAAAGCAGACATGCCTCTGCTTTAGAAGAAGACAGCGAGAGGAGAAAGATATGAAATTATCATTTCGATGGTATGGCACAGACGATGCGGTCACATTGAAATATATCAGACAGATTCCCAACATGAGCGCGATTGTCACAGCGGTCTATGATGTGCCTTCAGGGGAAGTGTGGAGCAGAGAGAGCATCGCTGCCCTGAAAAAAGAAGTGGAAGCAAATGACCTGCGCTTTGAAGTAATCGAGAGTGTCCCTGTCCATGAGGATATCAAGCTTGGTAAGCCCTCCAGGGATAAATATATAGCCAATTACCAGGAGAATATCCGCAGGCTGGGAGAGGCGGGAATCCGCTGTATCTGTTATAATTTCATGCCTGTATTTGACTGGACAAGGACACAATTAGATAAGGAATTTCCGGACGGCTCTACTGCGCTGGTATATTATGAGGAGCAGCTTAAGCGGATGGACCCTCTGACCGGGGAGCTTTCTCTTCCCGGATGGGATGCCAGCTATACAAAGGAGACGTTGAAAGAAGTATTTGATGCATATGCGGAAATTACAGAGGAAGATTTGTGGGCGAACCTGGAGTACTTTTTAAAGGCAGTGATTCCGGTAGCGGAGGAGGCAGGGATTGTTATGGCAATCCACCAGGATGACCCGCCGTGGTCCATCTTCGGATTGCCGCGCATCATCCGGGATGAAGCGAGTCTGGACAGGATGCTGTCCCTTGTGGACAGTCCCGCGAATGGGCTGACCCTATGCACAGGCTCCCTGGGAGCATCGTCGGAGAATGACATTGTACATCTTGCAGATAAATATTCGGCGATGGGACGGATTCATTTTGTACATTTCAGAAATGTAAGGCTTTTAGAAAATGGATTTGAAGAGGCAGCGCATTATTCTGCGTGTGGAAGTCTGGACATGGTGGAAATCCTTCGCGTCCTCCATAAGAATAAATTCGAGGGATACATCCGCCCTGACCATGGACGTATGATATGGGGCGAGACGGGACGACCGGGATACGGTCTGTATGACCGGGCACTGGGAGCTTCCTATATCAACGGAATCTGGGAGACACTGGAAAAACTGGACAGAAAGTAAAGGAGCGTATTTCTATGGAATTGTCGCAAAAATCATTAGAAACTGTCAAACAGTGGGAGAGAGCGGGATTTGCGCTGCCTCATTACAACAGAGAGGCGGTCGGGACAGTGACAAAAAAATCACCGGAGTGGCTGCACCTGGGAGCGGGAAATATTTTCCGCGCATTCATTGCCAATCTGCAGGAGACCTTGTTAAATACAGACAGGACAGATAAAGGAATCATTGTGGCAGAAGGGTTTGACTACGAAATTGTAGAGAAGATATACCGTCCCAAGGACAATTTGTCTGTTCTGGTGACTTTAAAATCAGACGGGGCAATCGAAAAAACAGTGATAGGAAGTATTGTGGAATCTCTTGTCATGGATACGGAACATGAGACAGACTGGCAGCGGCTTGAGGATATCTTTCGGGCAGCATCCCTTAAGATGGTCAGCTTTACAATCACAGAAAAAGGATACTGCCTCACCGGACCGGATGGAAGCTTTCTAAGACAAGTGGCGGAGGATATGAAACAGGGACCGGATAGCCCGAAAAGCTACATGGGAAAATTGACGGCACTTTTGTATGCCCGGTATAAGGCAGGCGCGTATCCGCTCGCCCTTGTGAGCATGGACAATTGTTCAAAAAATGGGAAACGTCTGTATGAGGCGGTCTATGAACTGGCAAATAGCTGGGTGGCGAACAAACTGGTTGGAAGCGGATTTTTAGCCTATATCGCAGACCCTGAGCAAGTCTCTTTCCCCTGGAGTATGATAGATAAAATCACGCCCCGCCCGGATGAGAGCGTAAAAAAGATGCTGAAAGACAGCGGGTTTGACGACGTGGAAACACTGGTGACATCTAAGAATACATACATCGCACCTTTTGTAAATGCAGAGGAACCGCAGTATCTGGTCATTGAGGATTGCTTTCCGAACGGAAAGCCGCCTCTCGAAAAAGCAGGTGTTTTGTTCACATCCAGAGAGACCGTGGAGAGGGTAGAGAAAATGAAAGTTTCTACCTGCTTAAACCCGCTTCATACGACACTGGCTGTGTTCGGCTGTCTGCTTGGGTATCAGCGAATATCAGAGGAGATGAAAAACCCGGACCTGCGGAGGCTTGTAGATAAGATTGGCTATACGGAAGGGCTGCCGGTTGTGGTAAACCCCGGTATCATAGACCCGAAAGCATTTATCGATGAGGTGCTGCAGGTGCGTATCCCCAATCCTTTCATGCCGGATACACCCCAACGCATTGCAACAGATACTTCACAGAAATTGGGAGTGCGGTTCGGTGAGACGATTAAGGCATACAGAGACAGTGCAGATAAAGACGTATCAGAGCTTCAAGGTATTCCGCTTGTACTGGCGGGATGGTGTCGGTATCTGATGGGAGTGGATGATGAAGGCGAGCATTTCACACTCAGTCCGGACCCTATGCTGGAAGAAACCGTAAAATACGTAGAAGGAATTTCTCTGGGAGAAAACCGGGATTTCCACAAAGAATTGTATCCTCTGTTGTCCAATGCCGATATTTTTGGAGTAGATTTGTACGAGGCAGGAATGGGAGAAAAAGTAGAAGCCTATTTCGCAGAACTGGTTTCCGGTAAAGGGGCAGTGAAAAAAACATTGGCAAACGTATAAAAGAAATGAAAATGCTTGGAGCAGGCACGGCTATGAAAATTTGAATGTCATAGCATCGCCTGCTCCAACTTTTGTGGATGAAAATTCCTCTGTGAAGTTACGAAATAGTGCGCTTTTCGGGTGCCTCAGGAATTATAAACTCCTGATACAGCTTTCTCAATCCGAATCTTCACCAATCTTAAATTCTTGATATAGTTTCTTGCGGTATGCACTATCAGAAACAGCTTTTAGAAAATCATCTGTCCTTCCCGCTTTTACAAGATACTCCGCGAGTTTCATACCAGCTTCTTCCCCCTGCTGGAAGCCCTCAGCCAGATTGTCTTCCCGTTCCAAGCGCCTGTATTTTTCTTCGTCAAATT
>OGQQ01000806.1_pt1 | contig 28357 bp, 49 predicted proteins | sample 1553281 | NCBI WGS metagenome assembly OGQQ01 (sample SAMEA2579937, study PRJEB22360) | human gut metagenome | biome: human gut; feature: human-associated habitat; material: faeces | place: Denmark | collected 2008/2010 | reverse complement strand
CTGAATGAATCATTCTGAATTCTAAATTTGTTTGTGTAATTACATCTATTGGAGTAGTGTCATAATAAGATTTTGTCCATACATCTTTAGGATTAAGTACTACTGTATCATCATTTATCTGTATAGTTTTAGATGCAATGCTACCATTTATTATTACAATGCTCCTTTTATTTCCCGATGGAAAATCATATGAGAAATGGGGGGGGTTGGCAGATTAGCAACAAACTCAGCTTTTGTCATACATTCATTGTTAGGTACAACACTGAATCCTTCTGCATTAGCTTCTGCTTTAGTTATTAATTCATTAGTAGGTTCCATAGTAATTTATTTAGCTAAAAGGATTTGCGTCTTGTGACAGATATATATATGTAGTTTTACCCATAGCAGTTACAGCTATTGTTGCTGTACGCATCATATTTGTAGAATTATTACTTAAAGGTCTTACACGCAATATTCCTCTATCTAACCTTAGTACTTCAAAGAATTGAGTTTGTCCAGTAACTTTAGTTGTATAAGAACCAGTATAATCTTCAATATTCTCACCAATAGTAAACTAATTAAGCAAATATGTTGTACCATATCTTAACTGAATATCTCTCTATGTAGTATTATCGTGCAACCAATTTTCAGCTAATGAATCTGATGTCAACTATTCTCTGTCAGAAAAATTTAACGTAATAGAACTGTAGTCAGCTAATTCTTTAGAATCTGTAGCACAAGCATGCGTAAGTTTACTATTTATTTCAGATCTAGATGGACATTCATTAGTAACTGGAACACTTACGTATTGTAGATATTTAATTGGTATTCTACCATAAATGTTTAGCCAACTCTACATTTCTGTACTAGATTTAGGTTCAACTAGTATGTCTTTATCTACCATTCTTCAATTCCTCCACTTGTTTCTTTAAATCTTCAATTTCTTGCTTAAGCAGTTTGATGCCTTCTACTGCCACTACTCCTAACATACAATAATCTACAGACTTCATACCATCACTATCTGTATCGACTATATCTGCAAAATCATTTTCTATATCTTGAGCAATAGTACCTATCTAATGCTTATTACGTATATCAAAGGATACAGTAGGTATATTACATATTTGTTCTAAAGTATGGTTTAGCGGAACTATATTAGACTTTAATCTAATGTCAGATTCTTTAAAGAATCCCCCTGCGTGTACTTCTCCAAATCCACCATTTGCTTGACCATTGCCAATATATATCTTATTGGCTGTTATAGTATTGCCACTTCGTGATCTATAGTTCAACCATACTCTATCTCCGAATTCCCCATCTACAAAATTAAATTCATTAGCATTAGATAATACACCATCCAAAGTAGCCCAATTTGTAGCCAAATCCGTTACTTCAACCTTATAACCTTCATCATAAGGAGTTACAAGAAAGCTGGCACGTTTAGAAACAGGCCCATTAGTGGTGTAATAACTTAAATTGTATTGCAGATTATATTCGTTTTTTGCATCGTCATAATAAGCATATACATTATTAGGTTCAACACAGTTTAAATTACTGGCATAGGAATGAAATAAGTATCTTTGATGGTTTTCAATAATATCCATAATTACTTCTTTCAATCTGTCCTTTGATCCAAAAACATTATTTATATAATCTATTGCGTCTGCACCTACTCTATTTACATTTAACGTGAGATAAGAACCATTGGGAACATCAATGACTTTACCATAATTTTTTAAATCTAAAGCATTTATAGGTTTTGGGGTCGTAGTAGTTGGACTAACGCTTTGGTCACTTGCCTCACTTGGTTTATACGTACTGGTATGAAGAATAACTTGTGCTCCATGAGAAATATAAAAATGATATTTACCACCACCTCGTACAAAAACAAAACAGGTGTCAAAATGACCTAAAAAATCTAAACCTCTAACTGGGTCTAAATTTGTATGAGCAAAATCTGACAAATATACTTTTATATCAGAAACAGCATTTACTCCCCAATTACTCGGAGCCCATTCCCAAATTTTGCGAGTAGAAAAACCTCTCTCATGTGTAGACCATGACGGTTTTGTACCGCTATCTAATGCTACTAGTACTTCTGCGCGCATACACATTCTAGCTCCAGCAGCAATTGTAACCGGATACCACGTATTTTCATCCAACCCGGAGGCATCAATCTCTGTAAGCTGCATCATGTAGCCAATACTACGAGCGCTTGTAACGCTATCATCAACGTATTTTTTTATAGCTTCAATATCTGCACTACCACCCTATACTGTTTTATACTATCCATTGTCAGCTAAATATTTAGTACCATCCCCATTAGTGATTATTTTATCTATTTTACTCTTATCTGAAGGAAGAATGATACCAGCTGTACTATCAGTTACAGAATTAAACTTCAATAAAAATGAACCTGCATCATCGGGATTTTTAAGGTTCTGTTGTATTAAATTAAGAGATACGCTATCACTATTATGTCTTAAACTTCCTCCAGTAACTACAAGATCTGGCATGTCGTTTACTATCTATTTCAAAGCATTCTAAGTAGCAGTAGATATAGGTTTGTTAGCGTCAGAAGTATTATCTACGTTACCTAATCCTACTTGATCTTTAGTAACTTCATGAGGATTAGACTTATTATTAATATGTGTTTCTAAATTAGTCTATACAGCATTAATATCAGATGTAATACCAGCTTGATCTTTTAAACCATCTAATTTAGTTTTATCTGACGATGACATCAAACCTGCTTGAGATGTAGTAGCTGAAGTAATAGTAAGAGTATTTCTACCTATTTGCTATGCTTCTTGTCTATAAGTAGTAAAATTTAAAACTGCTTCAGTAGTAGATTGATTTACATTTACTGTATCAGTAATTAATTTATCAGGTATTCTATTCAATTTATCTGTAGTAGCTTTACCCTTATCCCCAGGATATGCAGTAGAACTAGTTTCACCTAATGCCAATGATTTAGATATTTCTACATAGTCTGTACCTGACCATCTATAAGTTAAATTAGTATCTTGTACTATATATATCTTACCAGATTCGCCAGTACCAGGTAGATTACTAAATGTATCAACTTCTATTACATCATCTACATAAGACGGTAATTGAGCAGATGGAATAATACCACTTTCATTCAAAGAAGCCAAACCATTTGGAGCACCTTTGCTGTTTATAAACTATTGTACTTTACTATTAAGTTCAGACGTATCTCCTATAAGTATCCAACTACTCTGCTTAGTGTAGTCAGCTCCTGGCTATAATTGATATACTTCTCCAGGTCTATCTTTACAGGAAACTAACATACAGTCATATTTCCATATACCTCCCTATTCATCTGTCCAGGTCTCTGGTTTTACTAGATCTGCATATGAATTAACTAACGATCTAGCTTCGAGAGGGGCATCTTTCTTTACTTCAAGATTACCACTAAAATTAAACGTTCCTCTATCTCTCATAATTAAGCAAATGTTATTTTAAATGAAGATGAACCGTTAGTTCCATCATTACGAGTATATACTTTATATTGTACATCAGTGCCTTGTACATTTATAGTTTCAGTAGTAACAGAGAATCTACTAACACTATAGTCTTCATACTTATCACTAAGTGTATTCAACAGCGTAATCTTAGTTACATTGAACTTAGCTGGTATCTTAAATGCGTGTTTATTGCTTGCTGTTTCAGCTACAAATGTAACATCTAATGTTTTATTAGTAGTCAGTCCTAATTTGGCAAATGTTGTAATATTATCCTTATTAGTATAGTAAGGATATACTCCTGTAACATTCAATGTTTTGGAATTAGAAGGAGTTAAGCTAGTCTTAGTAATAGTATCTTTAGCTACTGATTTATGTTCTTCACTAGTCTTACCTAAGTTACTACATGCATAATATACAGGCATAGAAGCAAATGTAGCATTAGCTGTAGGCCCAGTTATATCTACTTTTACTGTATTAGTACCTTCAATAGCTTTAAATGTCTTGCTATCTAAAGTAACCTAAGCAGGATTAGTATTAGCAGTAGCATTCTCTACACTACCATTAGTAGTACGCTTCATAGTATAATTAACTGAATTTAGAGCAGCGTTACTAGCATTAACTGTTATAGTAGTATTAGAAGAATCCTTAGTATTATCATTAGTAGAACTATAACCGTAAGTAAATCCACTATATGTTCTTGCTGTAGTAGACATAGTAGCAGCAGATAATGTAGTCTTCCCAATAGTAACAGTAGCACCTACTTCTACTAAGCCTGTATTACTTAATGTAAATGAAGGAGCTGCAATAGCTGCACTAACTGTACCTTCTTTGAACACAAGATTAGTAGGCCATAATTCTTTAGTAAATAAAGATACAAATAAATCCTACATGCTTGTATCAGGACTAATACTGTTTATACCAGCTTTGTTAAGTAAGTCAGCTAACGGACCACCTGCAACCGGTATAGCATCAGTAGTCTTTATAGTTTCTGTAGTATCTTCTATTAATTCCTGATAATTACCATTATCAGTTAAATACTTATTACCATCTCCGTCAGTAACTATCTTATCTACTTTTACTTTATCTGTAGCAGACATAACGCCTGCATTACTAGTAGTAGCTGATGGAATAGTTTTACTACCTTGAGCATCACCATCAAACAAACCTGATTCCTGTTTAACGTCATACTCATAGTTGAAAGTAACAGTTGAACCATCTGTAGTAAAGTCTGCAACTTCTCTAATGACGTTATCAGGTAAACTATTAGCTATATCAGCTAAATGCTTACCTTTACCACCATCATACGCAGTACCAGTTACTTCTCCAATAAACAGTCTTTCAGACATTACTACCATATCATTACCATCCCAAAGATGTATGATATTGGTTCTATTGTATTCATCTAATCCAACTAATACGTATACCTTAGAATTAAGTGGGTCTAACATATCCCACTTATTAAAACTTCTAACGTATAGTTTCTTATTTTCTTTGCAGTAGTAAATATCTCCTTCTTTAGCTTGATATAACAGTAAGTCCATTTCTGATACTGTATCTACAAACTTCTATATTTTTATTAAAGCTTGTAGTTCTACATCGCTATCAGATATATCCCCTATATAATCTATTAAGGACTATATACTTAACTTACCATTATGAATGCCATCTTGAAAAGGAATTATTTCTTTACCATTGAGATCTTTCCTTTCGACTAACTGACTTATTCTAATTCCTTTTGTAATCATATTACTTATTCTGTTTTTAATGCATTAATAGCATCTATAATAGCAGGCTTACAGTATTGATTTACAAATTGCATAATAATTTGCATTTCTTCATCTGTATATTCTAGCTCATCTTCAGAATTATATATCTTTAAAGCTAACGAATGAGCTTTAATACCACTACCTACTTCATAAATCAATTCACCTAATTGTTGTCTCGCATCCATACAAATTTTATTTGTTTTTTGGATGTCAGTGTATACTTCCAGTTGTGCAAAATTTATTTTCATAATTAAATAGATCTATTTCTAAGTATTGCATAATATGTGTTTTGTGAATATACTAATAGAAAATCCGTAACATCTCCTACACTCACAGTAATCTATTCTATTCTATTACCATTATTATCATATAATATAGGTCTATTAGGATCATAGTCATTATTTCCTCTACCCCATATATTGCATTCTTTTGGATTACGACGTGGGTTATAAACAAATGTTACAGGAACGGCCCATTCAATAGTTTGTATGGCTAACTTTGTTTTTACGCTATCAAGATGTGGTAATCCATACCACATACGTCTAACGCTACTACCTATAAATATAGTCCTTGAATACTATTGATACAGTATCTAGTTTTCAGTAGGATCTGTAGCATAATTAAGTTTATAACCTACCACATCTCCATGTAATGATAAACTTCCCGAGCCGTATATTGCCATATTACGAATTAAACTGCCAGTAATATCAAAGTACAGACCATCATTTATCTTTGCAACGTCAAAATCATTAGCATTACTTTTAAAAGAACCAAAGTATGAATAACCTAAAGAATTAGGAGTACCTATTAATGCTTCTCTTTCACCTTCCTTAAACTATATATAACTAGAGAACAGCTTCATTCCGTTTGTCTCTGTACCACCAAATAGCACACCTGTAATTTCAAGTGACTAAATAGTACCAGATAATGCTTCTATTTCTCCCCTTATGGATGCGTTATTAGCTACCATTCTACCATCTTGTCTAACTAAAAATGGAGCTTTAGATCTATTTTCTTCAGTAGTACCGGCCCATATACGAACAGAATTGTTATCATTACCACCTTCACCAGTAATACCTGCTACTACATGAAAATCATTAGTAGTATTACCAGTTTGATAACCAACTCTTAATGAGTTACCAGTAATAAAGTCTAATTTAGCATTTTTAGCTATAATCAAATCAGTATATATACTAGCTACATTCTAAGCTAATTCTTCCCAATATTCAGCTCCACCAGCAGTACCAGGTTGATTATCGCTAGAAGATAAATGTTTACCTTGTCCCTGACCTCTGTCTATAGTAGATATACACTTATAAGCTTTATAGCCAGTAGAAGCTCCTAAGTCTTTAACTAATACAACATCTAAGTATCTTAATGGTTGTACTGTAGGAGATACTTCACTTTCATTGCAATAAATTCTACCTGGCCACCATTCAGACCTACGTACTATTAAACCTTCTCCTGTATCACCTTTAGATACCTGCATTAACCAATCCGGATTACTATCGCTAGGTTTAGTATCGGTACCGTTTATATTAACACATAACCATAAGTAACCTAATACACTTACTCTATCATAATAGTCATAATGGGTATCTGGTTCCCAAGGACCTCTATCATTAGCGTATCTTATCTCTTCCCCATTTGGCTTTACTTGAGTGATAGTACCAGTAAAGTATACTGAATTAAGATATGCTGAATATCCTCTCATATCGTAACCAAACATGTTAAGGTTATCCAGATTACCAAACTACATGGCTATATTCTTAGCTTTCTAATCCCAAGTATCTTGATTTACTAAATAACGTGTATAAGTACGAGTTGAATAGCAAGATGTTTGGCGGTCTACATTAGTCTTATTACCGTATGCTACAAAGTTCATTTGAGCACAAGGGTGATAAGTCATCGTCCAGTATTCATCTACAGGTCTAAGTTTATATCCAAACTATTTATTCTATGCATCTAGTATATTGGTAACTTCAAAGTATACAGTATAGAAACCTGCAAATTTTCTATTGCCTCTACCGTCATCTTCATCGTTTTCTGCATTCTCTTCCGTCCTTTCTGAATGATATATACCCATACATAAGTCACCTATAGATATAGCTCCATACTCTCCTTCTTCCAGTTTCAGTGTAATAGTTCCTGTATATTGGTCTAATACCTCTACACTTTCAATTACACCTGCACCAGGAGCATTCCATTTATCACCTAATTGGATTTCTACACGATTATATCTCAATTCAGGTACTTCAAGGAATCTACGCAAAGTGAGACTATCAAATTCAGCATGACCATATTTGTCAATCTTACCACCAAATCCTGTGAGACCTGATGCAAAACCTTCTTGACCAAATATTGCTGATTCTTTAAACCATACTTCATAAGCAGTAGAATCAGGTTTGATTTTACTTAAGAATACGTCATCATATATTTCTGTATTCAAGTTCTTATTAGTCCACTTCTATAGTTCACTATCCCATGCTAATGCATTGTCATTACGTAAATTACTAATAGATACATCTTGTAAGTCAACTAATTTACCAAGTAATCCAGTAACTACTTTATTAGCAGCAATATTCGACCATCTTTTACCATCATACTAAAGTAAGTCTAATTTAGCAGCATCTACTATATTAGTATCCTTCATCTACTCAATACGATTCTGTAGATTAATTTGAGTTTGTAGACTGCCTATATTATTACGTAATTCTTCTATATCAGATGTATTAGCTGATATATTCTCATTAGACTTATCTAAGTCTGTATCTTTAGCATACTATATTAGACTATCTGATATAGTCTTAATAGATGTGGTATTTTTCTGTACTTGTTCTTCTAATGGAGTCATTTTTCACAAATTAAAAGTTCGTCATAGAATGTTTTTATACCTAAATCTACTCCTAAACTTTGTTCTAGCAGTATTGCTTTATCATCAGTTTCTGAAGTATCCTTCCACATTTCATCCAAAGGATGTACTAACTTGCTTATCAATGCTCTAAGACAATCTATTTGTTCATCTGTAAACTTTAAATCACTTTCTAATAGACGAGCAATATGATTAGCACAAACCCATTTACGTATACAAGGTATACCTTGATTAGAGTTGTACTTAACTTTTAAGTTATACTCTTTACCTATTCTATATATATCATCTATTAGCATAATGAACAAACTCCGTTTCTACAAGTTTTATTACAAGCAAAGCAATCGTGGTTATTGTAGAATGTAGTTTTAGTATCTAAACATATATTTAGCATTCTAGCTATATCTGTATAATACTGTACTGCATCGTCTATTAAGTTATTATTGATAGCGTAACTTAACAGATCTTGTTTCAATAAAAACAATATCATTCTATCTATTTGCTGATCATCCAAACAAGTACTACAGCTTTTACATAGTAATTCTACCTCTTTATAGTATATATCAGCTTGATTAAAAAAGAATTGACTAGAATTATCTATAGTAGCTATAAATGCGCTCATACAAAAGTTCTCAAGTTTAGTAGAATCTATTACTATAGACAACCTCTAATTATCTATCTATACTTCAGAACTGTAATCTGTACCTAATACTAATACTTTATACGAATGTTTATCAGGATTTACTGAACTCCTGTTAGTATAGTTATTCAGTGTGTCTATGTATAAATACAAATTTGAATCTACTGAATCAGGTATCTTTGTATCTAATTCTACTACTATGTTGTGTTTTACTAATGTTATACCAATTATCTTCATATTAATACTTTTAAATAAAAAAAGGCTACAGGGCTATTTAGCCCCATAGCCCTTGTCAGCACACTGAAACACTGTTTTTATTATGCTACAGTTTCACCTTTGATAAATGACTGAATACCTTTATCAACGATAGAACCAACCATACTAGGACAGTATACTTCCGTAGTCAACGGAGTAGTCTTAATATATTGGTTGTCATTACTCAGATACAGGTTATCATTTTCAATTACTGCATAGTCATAAGAAGTACCTTCTACTACTTTGCGAGCCTGTTCTACTTCAGGATATGCACCAGTAAACACATGACCTTTATAGCCCATGTAGCGTACTTCTGCATCACGAACTTGCTTCCAGAAACCTTTACCAGGATTACCTGGAGTCTTAGCAATAGTAGCACCAGATACTGCTTCCGGCTGATTAGCAAGCAATGCACCAGGAACAGTATGATACAGAGATACTTCCATATCTACTACAGAGTATTCATTCAGAGAATAAACACCTTCGTTATCATCTTTAACCATAGCAGTCAAAGTGAGAACAGCAGCAACATTCTCAGCCTGAATACGACGATTCTTGTGAGCATTAATCTTCTTTACAAAAGCTTCCACTAATTTCTGTGCTTCATTTGATTCAGCGTATACTTCATAAGTATGAGTAAATTGGAAGTTATTAGCTTCAATATCTTTATACAATACACGAAGTACATATCTGTGACCAGCAACAATAGTAGCATTAGTCAAAGTAACTACTACTTTATCCTGAGTGGGTTCTACATGCTGACCGATTACGGCAGATGGTTTAGAACTTTTCTGGATCTCATTGGAGAATTCAATATTAGCTTTCTAAGCAACATTACCATTAGGCATAGTAACATTGATCTTTTCACCTGCAACACCTACATAGAGTGAGCTAGCCTTAGCGGCTTCTGCTGCTGTTTTAAGGATAGCTTTATTCTGATCAAACAAAGCTACTTCACCAGCATTCAAAGCATCTACAGTAGTATAGCTAGCAGGACATTCCTTACCGATAAGGACGGTGTGAACTGAAGTTATCATATAAATTATTTATTTTAAATTAGACATATTAAGCGCTTCTGTCTATTTTCGCTTACTTTCTACTTTCCTTATTTCAGATTTCCACGTCAATAAGCGCTTTCTGTTAATGTTATTCCATTGAATTTACTTCATTAGAATATACATTATAATTTGGTAAAGTAGCCAGTATTAACTAAACTGCCAATTTAACTACTTCCATATGAGTATGACTAGGTAAATCTGTATACTCATCAGTAGGATTAGTTTTAAGGTCTACCTTACTTGGTTTCTTTAAATACTCAATAGTATACTCAGCTACTTTATATTGTCCATCAGTATATAAAGTAATAGTATTATTCTACATGAGTTTGATAGGTTTAGCTTTAGTATACTTTAGATGATGCTCTGATAACGAATTTTCTTTAATTTTGTCTATAGTTTCAATAGTACCTTCTATAGTATCGCTATACTTAACTTTATAGTTACCTTCAGAGTCTTTCTCCCAGCAATCATTAGTAATACCATCTGCCGGAGATATACCTGCTGTATCTCCTAATAATATTACATAATCATCAGGCAAGGTAACTGTGTATTCCACTTGGTTTATTTTAGAAATGTCTGTATCTTTATAAGTGTGCTTTGTAACCAAAGTACGTAAATCATCAGTACGTTTCTAGTCCTACTCGAAGCCTCTTTGTTTGAAATTGATACCTGAATATCTAGTCTTCCAGAACTTATCAATAGCTTCGTTAATAAATGATATTATAGTATCAGATGGTAATTTGCCAGCTAAAGATAGTTCGGGATTAATTAACTATAATCTTCTTTCTACTTCTATTTGTAATTCTCTAGGGCTCATTATTCATTTAAACTATCAAGTTGTACTTTAGTTTGTGTTCTCTATGACTCTATAGTCTCTAGAGCAATTTCTACAGCTCTATCTACTACTTCATTAAGTAAGTAATCAGGTACTTCTGTAATATCTTTATTATAGTCTTTATAACTAATAGTTTCAGGATACTTAATGTAAGTAATATCAGCTGTATAATGTTCAGAAGACATACGTATGGGGTCTATAAAGATCTTCAATGTATTATCTTCTAATACGGCTACAGGGGTTTCTATCCAAGGTATATTATTGTATGTTTGTAAGAACCCTTTAGCTTTCTCATGATCAGTCAATGAACATATTGCAGCTTCACCATTGAAGTGAAGTACACAATCTACATAAAACATCCTCTTAAGCTACTCTCCGTCATTAAAGAAATTAGATAAAGTAAGCACATTAGAGTGTGCATAAGGATATACTAATTCCTATGCAGCATCTGTCCTAATTAATTTCTATAAATCAGCAATACGTTTAACAGCGCCCTCGAATCCTACTTTTAAAGTATTATTACCAGTGTACTTATTACATATTACTTCTAAATAAGCCTAATTAAGAAACAAATCTATTTCTTCAGGAAGGAATGCAGGGCAGCCACCAAAAGCAACTGCCTCTGAATTCTTATCCATGAGAACCTTAAATGCCTTATGTAAATCAGATATTTTCATTATTTGGATTTAATTTCATTCATAATGGCTAATTTAATGTCTTGGTTTTTCTTATCTTGTAAGTAAACAATAACATCATCAATACCATTACCAATCAGATCTGTACCAAAGAAGTATTGAGTTCTATTCTTACGAATAATATTTTTAGCAATAGCTTCTTCAATGACAAAGTTAATTTCTTTATTTGGGTTATTTACCCATTTCAACATAAACTTATCAGGTGCTGTTTCAACTTGTTCAGTAAGCTTAGCTTCAACGAGTTCATTTGACATAGTATCTGATTTCATACCATATAAACGCAAGCACTTACGCATATCTTCAATAGACATTTTATCTAATTCTCTATATGCTTCACGCTTAATCTTATTGATACGATTAGCTTGTTCTGCTTCAGAGTCTTTATTAATCAGTACATAGTCTTTAGAAGGATTCATATTGGCTAATCCGTCTGCTACTCGTTTGTGACCTTTAAGGAACAAATATTGCAGTTCATCCAATGGCTTATCTGTATCCAGTATTAAGTCTCTTTTACCAAGTTTAACTGCGAAGGTAGTCCAAAAATCGCTATTAGGAGACAACTCACCTTCTTCTTTATTTAAGGCTTTCTCTAATCTACGAGCATCTTCTGTACTCAAGCCAGTGTAGATATTACCAGATCTAGTCCAGTAAGGTCCTACATAATCAAATGTTGTAGGCCATTTTGTAAGTCCGGTCCAAGGATTTACTTTAACTATTCTAACGATTACTTCCATAATACAATGTATTAGATTTATCCTGTTATTAAGCAGCAACGTCTAGAGAATGGTTGTTATATTCTTCTAACGTTATCTTTCTAATGTAAACATTTTGTTTTTTCCAAAGTTTCGGAATCTCTGGTTCGCTGTAAGTTCTAACTAAAGTTATTGTAGTATTATAAAATCTAGCACAATCTGCTTTAGATCTAAATACATTAATAATATTATTATTTGCGTCAAGTACAGCTACAGGTTGTTGACACTTCTCAACTAAATTCATTATATGGTTGTGTAACTTTTCCGTAGTTTTACCTTTTCGCATCTCAGACATTTTCTTCTTGGTCTCTTCAGATGCTTTTCTGCCAATAGCTTTTTGACGCATTTTTTCTTTAGTTTCTTCAGAATGCAGTCTACCAAATGTACCGTCGCCGCCTTCCGTTAAGTTATAACCCTTCTCTCTATTCATAGAATCATACTGTTTAATCCAGTACTTTTCTTTTTCTTTCAATTCCTCATACGTTTCGGCAAAATCAATTATTTCTAATGTGAAGTTTTCCTCTCCGTATTTAGCCATTGAGCGATGGATAGGAGCAGGTTCGCCGGTACGAGCTTCATACCAATGATGGCGATATCTTGCACCGGCGCCCTGATTTGTTATTCCTATATAAACTTTTCCTGTAACTTTATTAGTGATTTTGTATACGTCATTATTTTTCATACAATATAATTATTAGTTATATTATATTGAACGTACAAAATATAAAAAAGTTACTCGAGAATAGGTTAATTTAACTTAAATTAATGTTCGACTTACTCCAAAATGAGCTCTCCACAAGCACGAGGATCACGCAACATGATACCCATTTCACCAAGGAAGAATACGGTGTAACCGTCTTTACCGTTAGATCTCAGAGTATCTTTAGACTTAGCATAACCATTCGGAGCTACAGCACCACCAGTATACCAAGTTACGAATTCACGATCTTTACGTACTACTTTAACGATGTTAGCTTCACCATCACGACGACCAAGATCCAAGAAAGTCATACGATATGATTCCTTCGGTTTCAAGGTTACCGGATGCAATTCACGGTTATAAGTAGTATCGTCATACAGCGGGAAGTACTTCAGAGTCAACTCGATACCGTTGGTCATTTTGTAAGTCTTGAACTGACCACCAAAAGTAAGGTTATCACCAGAACCAGTTACAAATACTGTATCCATCAGATTCATAGTAGCTACCTTCTCTTTCAAGATACGGTCAAACTCACGCATACCCATTTCACCAGTCAAGGCAACAAACTTACGTTCGTTAGTACCAAGACAGTTGTAAGACAGATCGAACAAGAAGTCTTCCAACATTTCACCAGTTAAACGAGTGTAATAACGTCTGTTAGACGGAGCAATCTGTTCCAACAAACCAGCACCGATAAATACCGGACGGCCGTTAGTACCCTTCAAATTACAAGAACCGTCTTTGTTTACATTAGTCTTCATGTAAACCAACATACGTTCACATCTCTTATACCATTCACGCAAAGCTTTCCATTCCTGATAATCAGCCCACAAGTAAGAAGTCTTACCAGTTGCAGGATCTTTCAGAGCAATAGCCATTACAGTAGAATAGGCAGAACCAGTGATATCGTAGTTAATACGAATCGTAGTAAGGTAGTTACGCATCTTGAAGTGAGTGTTATAGTTCAAGATATCACCCTCTTCACTGTATTCCTCATATGCAGAAGCAAGACGAGAAACCTGCTTTCCAGCTTCAAGATATTCAGCAGGAATATAAGATGAAGGTTGACCATCGGCTACAAAACAAGTATATACCCACAGATTTCCATCTTGATAAGGTGCGCCAGATACACGTACTTGGAATTCCTTGTTATCAAACTCAAGAATAGCACCAGGACCAAACCAGTTATCTTCCAACCACAACATAATAGGTGTGTTACCCAAACCTGCAGTAGAAGTAGAAGTAATAGCTGCGCCATTCCATTTAGCGTCTCTAATTGTTACGGCACGGTCAGCATCGATCATTACAGACCATTCAAATGAAGGCTGATCGATAGTCATAACGTTGCCAAGACCACCTGTCAACATATCCAAAGAAGTGCTATAGCCACTATCTTTAGTACCGAATACATAAGACAGAATGGTAGAAACCTGATACGGATTCTACTGAGAAGCTACAGAAATCTTCGCAGTATCAATCAGGTCAGAAAACCACTTACCTTTGTATAGTTGCAGATTGTTAAGAATACTGTTATCCATAAAAATACTAGTAATTTAATTTATTTGTTTTAATTTTATTATGCGACACGTAGTTGTCGTGCAAAAGTATCCCAAATAGTTGAGGTACTGTCATTGTTTATAACTTGCTTCCTAGACTTCTTAGTAACTCCACTTCCTCTCAAACTATTTTTGAAATTATCTAGAGCGTCTTTCTTACCTTTCTGCTTTGCAATAGTAATCAAACTATCACCCTTCATAGTAAAGTAAGCGGAAGTAATCAAATTCTTAAGGCTTTTAGCATAATCTTTCTGATACTTGGTAACACCTTCTGCATCAGGTTTAAATATATATTCCAACAAAGCTCGTTTGTCTTTTTCTGGAATTTCAATACCATAAATGCTATCCATGCCTTTTATTTCAGAGACAACGTTATTAAAGAATGTCTGTTGCTGCTTCTAAGCCTCTCTAGCAGACTTTTGTTGCTCCTCTAATAGCTTTTCCTTCCTTTCAGCTTTGATGTCTTTAAGAGCCTCTAATGCATCCACAGCTTCATCTTCAAGAATACCAGCATCTTCATACTTGGTAATCTTCTTATCAATCAGTTTAGCAGAGAGGCCTTTCTCTTTCAAAAACTCCTTTATAACTAATTTCTGATTTATTTCGTTATCCTCCACCTCGATATTGTCAAGATCAATATCAGCGTCAATACTAAAATAATCTTTAAGGTTACCTCCATTGCGTACAAATTCATCAAGTTTCTCTACTTCCTCACTTGCATACTGAGGTACAGAGTTTTCTTCAATTACATCTTTAAAATATTCAATAAGGTCTTCTGCAGTCTTAGGCTTATCTTCATCTTCTACATCAGACCAACCCAATTGTTCAGACAATGAATCAAAGAAGTTAACGATTAGTTCTTCGGAAGTAGTTCCATCATCGGAATCTATATCATCTTCCTCTCCTTTCTCATCCACAGTGTCATTATCCTTGTCAGTCTTAGTTGTCTTCTTACTAGACTTCTTAGTTTTTGAAGGCTCATTAGTTTCAATGTCGTCGTCTTCTTCACCTTTGTCATCTACATCATCTTCTTCCTCTTCTTCATCTTCTTTATTATTTGTAGATTTCTTACTTGTTTTACCTCGTAGTGCTTCCAACTCCTCATCTGTCAGCTCTTCAACTGCATCAAATTCATTATCAATATTGTCAATTTCTTTAGTTTTATTAGCACCTACATTAGGATTAAGGCTTTCAAGAATAGCCTCAAAACCATTTAATGTGTTCTTATTTTCCATAATTATTTAATAATTAGATTTATTTCTTTTTTCTCTTCTTAGCCCACTTCTTAGCCTGAATAGCAAAATTAGCTCTGCGTCTCTATAGAGTAGAGGCTTTTGGATTATTCATTACACTGTGTGCATGTTCTTGTACACTTTGACCTGCGGCTTTGGCAGACTTTGTAAATTTACCTCTATTCTTTTTCTTTATATGTATCCCTCCATACTTATAGCTAGGTATTGGATACTGTGGATATTGTAACATATTAATAATTCTTAGTAGCTCCTAATTCATAGCATCTTCTTATTAAGAATTCTATTACTTCGTGAGCTTCTTCCTATGTAAAATATTTTTTATCTTCAAATAGCTTGATTGCATTTATCTAATCTTCTGATAAGATGTCTTCTATGTTATAAGAATCCTGTGACGGAGGCATTATAACATCTGGTAAGTAATGATATGAATGCTCCTCTTTGTATTTATCTAAAGTATTAACCCCTGTCACATAAGTATATAACTTACGATCAGTCTCTGTTTTCATTGCTTGTAAAATATTTATTTGCTCCTACCGCTCCTACTCCAAGTAATGGTATAGTATTAAACCATTTTGTATAAGATCTCATAGATTTAAACTATTCGCTAGCCTTCTTTATAGACTACATACCTTTTGGTAACTTACTTATTGCTTGTTTTATTAGGTCTGGAGTAACTATCTAATCTCTTGTATCAATCATTTTATTTGCATACATAAATTCTCTTAACTGATTCATATATGCTTTCTACTCAGTAGGTTTACTATAGTACTTAGTAAGTTTATCTGTATTTGGATCTATACGACTAAATGGTTTTAACGCAGATCTCATCCAATAATATAAATTACTGTTAGCATCCGCATCTGCTGCTTTATTTTTCAAATAATCTGCATTATGATTCATTTCGTGTATAGTAGTACCATATGGCACACCATTAATGTCATACTGATATTCGTATTCTCCCATTTTAGGAAATTCACCTCCATCCATATGCCTTTTAGTTGACTCAGTAGTAGTAGCCATTCTAGCTCTGGCATTATCCTCAAATGCAGTTCTTTTAGCTTTAGGTAGTAACTCTGGACTATTATTATAAGCATCTATTAAATCTGCTTATATCTAAGTATAGTCATCACCGTATTTTTCTTTTACCTACTAAGCTCTACGCATATAACTAGGATCGTCCATCAATCTCTAAACGGTTTCATAAGTTTCATTATTCAACCTAGCTGACATTCTACGTTCTTTCTCTCCTAATTTAACAGCTTTATCCAAAGCATTTGATAAACTACTACGGTAATTCTTTACAGTAGGAGTACTCCTCCTTACAGTACTAATTGCTCTAGGTACAAAAGGAATCATAGTTGCAGTAGCCAAACCAACTCCTAACCAATCATTATTCCTTGCTGCATTATATGCATCTTTAGCAGATAATACATCTCCTATAGGAGTCACATTAACGGCATCTTCTAAATCTATTACAGGTTTAAGTCCTTGTTGCAACGGTCTACCATCTGGAGTTCTACCTAACTTAGTATTAACAGCCTTAGTAAATTCATCATCTGGATCGCCTACTTCACCGCCATTAGCCATATACTATACTGGATCCTAATACATATTATATGCAAATGTATTAGTAAGTTCTGATATGTCTGCATCTTCCAATGACTCCCATTGTTCAGGTATCTTAGCTCCTCTACTACGCATATTACTTATATCTTCAGGAGTAAGTTGTCTATTAGGATCTATATAGTAATTACCCTAATCATCTTTCAGATTTGAATTATTACCTCTAAAGTCCCAAGTCTATGCGTGTTTCTCATTAGCCTAATTAACATAATCTTCATATGAACTATCAGAATTACTAATGCGTACATTAGGAGAGGCATTAAGTATAGCTGGAGTATTGTCTCCTACCATATGACCAACACCTTCATGCCAAGTATTAGCAGGTCTTAGTGAAGTATAACTGTGAGCTTTTGGATTAGCAAAACCCTTAGTACCTTTTTCCTTAAGTATATTAAGCTATTGATTAATCTGAGCATCCGTAGGATTATAACCCTATCCTACCATATTATCTCTCATAGCTTCAGTAGGGGTTTTCCATGTAGCTTTATCTATATTAGATAATACACTGCCTAATTTATCTCCTCCTATCTAATCTGAATATTTTGGATTCTTAGCTCTCTCAGTATACCAATAGTTTGCAAAGTCTTTTTGATATTCATTCTGATTCTAGAACATCTTGTTGTAATCAGGTCTTCCATCTACTAAAGACTCTTGCATTATATCTCTTCTAGTCTTACGTTGAAATTCATCTACTTCTCCACCATCAGCGTGAGCCGGAACTCTATATGGTATGTATTTTTCAGGATTAGCTCTATCTGACCATATTGTATCTCGAATCATTAGTTCTGTTCCTTTTGCTCTATCTGGCACTGGCACATACCAAGGAAAATCATATTTATCTCCTATTTCATATATACCACTATCGTTATTCTCTCTAATGCCAAATTTTCCCAAATCTCCTAAATGATTCTGTCTAGTATGTTCTATTATGTCTGAACGTCTAATGTCACCTTGTTTCTCATCAGTAACCTGTATCCATTTTCCTTTTGGTAGATGATTAGAGGCTTGTCTTACTAATGGTAGTAAATCTCGTATTTCGTCTTTAGCATCTTTACTTAATCCTTGATATTGTCTATCTGGATACTTCTCATCTCCCTTGAATCGAATATTTGTATCAGGAGCGTACTCTTTATCATATGGTAAACCTAAATAAGCTTTCCATCTATTTTCGTCTTCATTGGATGCTTTAGTTCTATTGGCGATATTACTATAAGTCAGCGCGGCTCCCAAAAAATCAAATATCCCGAAACCTAACGCTGGATTAATTTTATCATATAGGTATTGTCGATCCTATTCAGATGTATTTGGCCAAGGATTACTATTCTCGCCACCATTCTGATAAGCTTGTACTTTCCAATCCCAATAGCCTTTACCGGGATTATTCTCCCGGTAAGACTTCAGGTTTTGCATTCTCTATTTAAATGCTTGTTTGTCCATAATTCAATTATTTACTACCTTTTCCGCCTTTTCCTTTTTTACCGCCGGATTTCTTTCCACCACATGCCATAATTATTTCTCCTTTTTACTTTTATAACTACCTATTTTTAAATACTTAAACCACGCATAGTGCTTACGCTCTTTACAATAGTTTAGGTTCTTATCATTATTATGTGCTTCTTCTTCGAAGCTAACATCGTGATATCTATCACTCTGTTTATTCCATTTACAGGACAGCATTATACAAAGATATTCTATAGCATACCATAAGTAGAAACCAATCCACAACATTTCTTGCATCTATTTCAAATGGATTTTCTCATGGTTATACTCTGTCATTGTAACTACAGCATCATTTCTCTGGAATATAATGCCAAAGAAGTTCATCAACTTGTACCCCTTGAACGGTATAAATTTATTCTTAATTATTTTCATGGTTGCTATTTTTAGACTCATTAACAGTATTGAGAATCATACTACAAAGACTTGTCAATTCTTCCATAGATAAGTCATTCTTCATCTAATTTGCAGCCATACACACTAATTGAACATTATCTTTGGAATAACCTTTCGTAGAGTCAATACGATCTATAGATAAATTCGAATTCACTCTACCTTCATAAAACTTGTAAGTCATTTGCATACCTGTAAGAGCACATTTACCATTTTGAGCGGTCCACAGATAGAATAGATATTCTAAGTCAATATCTATATACCTATTGTATTCTTTAGCTCTTCTTCTAGCCGATTTTAATGCTGCTTGTAATTTATAACGCAAGGCTGCATAATCATCGTTCAATAGTCTTTGTCTCTCGGCATAATACCTTTTCCTTTGACAATCTTTGCACTCCCTGCACAAATTACCTCTTCTTCCATGTAAGTTAGTATTATCTATATTGAACTTATTCTTTGGTAAATACTACTTACATTTATTACAGAGATACAACATTCCCTTACTTGTTTCTTTTGTTATACTTTCTCTCATTTCTCTCCTGTCACCTTATTTTTCAAGGCAGTTTTTGCTTTAAGTTGTTCTCTTTTATATGCTTCAGCATCCTTCTATTTCTGCAACTCTATTTCCTGCTTCATCTTATCTTTTTCAAGTTGAATTTTCTTGTTTTCAACATCACGTTTCATTTCAATTTCACGTCTCTTATTATTCAACTCAAATCGTTTAGATGCTGCATCAGAATTAACCTTCTGTTGTTCAATTGCTTGTTTGCCTATCTCGATCACATCAGGTATTCCGTTACCGTCTTGATCCATATTCTCAGAACCTCTATACGCATTAATTTGAGCAACTGCAATCTTAGTATTAGCGTCAGTATCTATCTTATATTTTTCAAGGTCTAATTTACGATTTTCAGTATCTAACTTAGCTTCCTCGATCATAAGTTTCTCTTCCTCCATCTCATTCTGCATCTGTTGCATTTGCATTTCACGTTCAGCTTGAGCTTGTTCCATCTGTTGCTGTTGTTCCATACGTTTTTGCTCAATTTCTTCAAGACGTTGCTTGATCATACTAACATTGTCCATAGTAATAATTTCAGCAATATCGAGTAAGCTAGCACCATTCTGCATAGCAGGTTGCATAAGTTGTTTAAGAGCTTCTACCTGTTGTTGATTCTTGGTTGTATCATCTACAAATACATCCATATCTTCATAGAAGAATTCATCAGATAGTGTTATAAATGCTCTAGTAGCATCATCTAATATATAATGAAGACAACGCTTATTATCCTTCCATGCTACTTTTGATGTATCTAGAAGCATGGTAAGAGCTTCTTTCTTTACCTAATTATGTACCCAGAACCAAGGCTCAGTAATGTGAGCAGATTGTACTACAGAACGTTCTACATTACCTACCAATTCATTAGATGCAATAGAACCCTCACGTTGTTTACTTACTCCTGAGATTTCAGCTACCATGTCTTCAATCTTATTCATTAGATTAATATACTAATCAATAGTATTAGCCATACTTAAATCTAACGCCTAGAACTGATTGAACTATGAAGGCTTACCACCCTCACGACCAGGTATATCCCAACCTTCTTCATATGGATTAATAAAGACAACACCCAAAGCTCCTAAGTAATGCATCCACTTATTTACATCAATACCCATAGATTTAGGTATCTAAGTAACGTCAATAACTGGTACTTTACCTTTATCTCTAGACATGGCTAACTCGAGACGATACCAGAGTACAATATACATGTATTGTAAGGGTTTCATCATACTCACTAATGATCTAGGAGAACTATTAGTATTATTGTATACTACTCCTGTATAAGGTAATTTCTAAGAGTTTAAGTTATCTGCAGATATGTGTTGATACTCAAGTGGTTGTATACCTATATACAAATCTTCTCCCACTCTATATCCTTCCCACACTTCTATGATCCAAGACCATTCTACATTTATTTCTAGTCCTGTAACTTTATAGGATTCGTCTACTTGTAATTCATCAATCTCGCCAGTTTCAGGGTCCTAATATGTGACGAATCCTATCTTTTTAAATGACTTCCAACAGCAATGCCATACGTTGATATTATCACTACCTTCAAATGGATTAGATGTAAACCCATTAATAGTATGTGTTTTAATATGTGGATAGTCTAAAGATGTCTTTCTTACTTCTGGATTAATCCCACCTCTACTAGTGTCTTCAATCATCTCAAGCAATTCATTCAATTGCTTTTCAGACATTTTGTCATAGAATCTATCATATATCTCGGTAGCTGACATAATCATCTTACGACAGCACCAATCTGAGTCGTGTATAAATTCTAAATCCGCAGTCTGATCATAACTAAAGTATAAAGGATTCACTCTCTCTAAGTAAGGATTACCATTAATAATACCTACATAGTATATCTCTTCTCCAGCAATTAAAGCATCTTTCCATCCTTTATAGAACTCATGAGTTATATTGAGTTTGTTCTTTAAATAGTTGAGGCTATGATATGCAGTAGTTTCAGCAATATCCTTATAGTCTTTATTCAAATACTTTTGAATCTATTCGGGAGGCATTATTTCTCCAGACTATATAGCTTGCTAAAATCTCATAGCCTCTTCGGGACCCATATTAGCCATGATCATACCCATTATATAATCAGTAAGCATCTGCTTAGCTCTTTCTTGTATGTCACTAGTAGCATTATCACTAGTACGCACAACTCTAAAATTAAAGGGTCTCTTAGTTTCTTCTCCGAGTAATAAGTCAACCTTAGGCTTAATTATGTTATAGTCCTGTGCAGTAGCTGGGAAGCCGTCTTTCTATTTAAAAGGGTTAGTAACATAAAGTAAATCCTTCTCATTATAGATACTATTGTATAAATCATAGTATGTCTACATCTCTTCATATCTAGTACGGCCATTATTACCACTGCCACTACTAAACCCGGATTTCCCAATTATGTAATCTACACAGGCCTCTTTCCAGTCCTTTGTCTTCTTTGACATAGGTAGTTTCTATACTGGAAATGAACCAATATTTTTACTTATCATATTCTGTTAATTAAATGTATATACATCTTCATCGACTTGATTATAACTATCGTCATAGCTATAATTATCATAAGTAAATAGAGGACCGTCGAATAATAGTCGTTCTCTATTACTTTTTTTCTTCTCTTTAACAACTACATTGTATAGTTGTTCCCGATAAATCATTACCTGCATCAACGCCATGACACGGTCAAAGTTACCTATATCATTATAACCTATAAGTTCTTCTAATAGCGGTTCTGACAGTATCTCATGCAGGTTTTTATGCCCTGGGGATTTTTCCTCATTAAGCCAGTCTTTGATCAATCCTTCACCCCATTGCTTTATCTACTTATTCATGTGGCAACCCTTCTTACGCTAAACTTTAGAATTACCAACAATATCAGATATAATGTCTGGCTAATCAGCCAGCAAGTAGTCACAATGCTTAGCAGTAAAATATGGAAACAAGCCTTTACGCTCATTTTCATACATAATTCTACCATTGTAATAAACCGCTAATTTACGTAAGTTTTCATAGTATTCTTCTGCTGTAGAAGGTCTTCCAGTGTACTCAGCTACAATTATATCGTAATAGTTTTCAAAGCCCTAAAAACGCTTGTAAACAAATGTAGAACCTAATGAATTGGTACCTGACTAATCATGATCATAGGGGTCTACCCCAAGTATATATAAACCAATAGGAGCATCTTTTACAGGATGTTCCCATATTACTATAGAACCAGTAGGATCATCGTCTTTGCCTAGTGGGTATTTAGTAATATCCCCCTATTTCTTTACTATCCACTTTAATGATCCATCAGATTCCCACACTAAATCCCCTATTTGTTTATGATTGGTTAACTTCTTATTAGTGCGTATTCTTGCTAATTGTTCTTGTAGTTCTTTCTTAGGAAATATGTTACCATTGAATTCCAAACATGCTTCAGCAGGAGTAATAGGACGTTCCGCAATATATCTATCTACTGCTACAGAATTAGTAGAATTCTCAATAACTATCTTTCTTTCGGACAGTATATATTCCCTTGCTTTATAGGTCAAAGTATTACCATCATTATCCATATACAGACGATTACCTTTATCGTCACGTATATCCATGTTAGCGTACTAAGGTATAAAGAATCCACATTTAGTATTGTCTACTGCTTCATCCCAGATGTTATTAAGTTCAAGACAGTTAAATCCTTTTGGCTTATAAAACATCTCTTTAAGTGTAGCAAAGTTAGAATCTGTATCACCACCTGTACCATATGCAATCATAGTACCAAATGCTATACCGTCTGTCTCTACAGAAGGTCTAGCAATTTGCCATGCTGCACTTAATTCTTTAAAAGAACCAGCCTCTTCAAACATAATAAGATTAGCAATCTTACCACGTACTACGTCTGGATTATCTTTCAAAGTAACTCCAATGATTTCAGACTTATAACCTACTTCAATCTTATTACCGTATTCATCAGTAACCCACATACCTGCTCTACGTCTAAGCTGAGTACTAACAGATCTCTTTTTACTCCATGCAGTATGTTCGTCAATAAAGTCCATGTAACCCCAAGCTTTAGTAAGAGTACCATCATCTGTCAAATACTATTTATTAGATGCATATACATATGACTTAGAATCAGGTATTAAATAGTAATTACGACATAGCATAGCAGCACATTTGTATGAGTAACCCTTACGTCTGGATTTCAATACACACAAATGTTTACCCTCTTCTTTGCATTGTTCTACACATTGGAAGTAGTAATAGTCATAATCCCAGAAATCAGGGAATGTAACAATGTGTTCTGATTTATTCTTACCATCCACTATACGATTAACCTAACGATAAATAGGACAGTAATTTAAATAAAAATAGTTATAGCCACTAATGAAATCTCCATCATCAGCAGTATAACCATTAATACATTTCTGCTACTCTTCCTGCCAGAAACGCATATATTCAGCCGTACCTTTAGGGTACGGACAATATGAGCCAGTTGCTATAAACTATAGTGCTGGCTTTCTAAATTTATTACTATTTAATATCCTTTTGTTAAAATCGACCATGTTTAACTATAATAAAAGGGGCACGTTTCACAACGGACCCCTTCTCTTCAAACCTTAAAACATTTTTATGAAAAAATTTAAAATTAGTGCAAAAAGCACTAGAAATAGCTCTCTAGGTTATACCAGACCCTAGGAACTGGCCGACTTACGATTCGGACCTTCATTAGCTGTGTTTACTGTTAATTACTCAGTAAGTGACTTAGGTAGTTACGTTGTATGCGCGCCATACTTCAGTTAGTTATTGGTAGCCCCACTAGGATTCGAACCCAGACTAAGAGGGTTAGAGCCTCCTGTGCTAGCCATTACACCATAGGGCAGTAAGACGTGGCTTCTTTTTAGACGCGCCACGTAACGTCGCTGATTGAATATGTTTTAACCTTATTTCTTAAACCAACCCTTGATACGTTTGGTAATTCTTTTATACCAAGGCTTAATTACCTGGCGTGCAGCTTCACATTCTGCAATTGCTTCTTCTACTGTCTTATTATCATCTGTCAGATCTACTATTATGTCTGGCAGTTCATTAGTCTTTTTCATAATCTCTTAAATTTGTTTATCTAAACGATAGTGTTATTTTTTTGTATCTCTGCAGTGTTATTTTCTAACACCAGTGGGTAATTCGAAAGGATTAATCTTAGCATCACCTTTAACCCTAGTAGTATCCATTTCTCCAGCTTTAACTGCTTTTTCCAAGAAGTCTAGAGTAACATATGTATCTTTTACTTTAGCAAATCCTGCTAAGTATTTCTCTATCTTCTTTTCATCTAGTTCCTCTTCAAGACTATCGTGATAGTATTGAGTAAAAGTATCTAGTTTGAGTCTAATACTATTTAACATTGCAAGAGTACGAGTATATTGTAATCTCTTAAATGTATCTTCAGCTATTAGTTCATCTGGAGTAAGTTGATAACCTTCTGGGAAAAATTCTTTCTTTAATGCTTCTTCTAAGATATCCTCGGTCATACTAAGTACATATGGACTATCCCATTTATTCTTAAAGACTATATAACTGATAACTGCTATAGCATGTTGTTTATCAGCCTTGTCTTTTTCCCATATTTTCTTAAATGCTGGAATAGCTAATGCATCTTCGTGTATTGTTACATTACCACCTAGAATATCAAATAATTTCATTAATAGTCTCTTTTATACTCTTTTTAAATTAGAACAAGGTTCTTTACATTCACAAGGTTCATCTTTTCCTGATTGCTCTTCTTTATATGCTGCTACTTGTTCTTTAATCTCAAGTATTACGGCTAATAATTCAGGTGAATCAAATACAATAGGACGTTTGATATATTCACCTTCCCAATTACGAATTAAACCAATAATTTGCCCTTTCTTATAGGGGATATATCCTCCTACGCCATTATTAGTTATCTCATCAATGATAATTCTACCATCGTCCTCAGCGATTCTAATATCACTAAGTTCATAACATGATCGTTCACTTTTATACTTAAGATCTTCAAACGAATCTCCTATTAATGTAAAGTCTAAGTTTTTTCCAATTATAGTTTCCATATTAATCTATTCTATAACTTGTATAATATTCTTTTTGTAATCGTGCTAGTATTACTCTAGCTTGTTTCTCAGAGCAATTAGGATTTACATATTCTGGATCCATTTGATACTTCTCTATCATTCTTTGATAAATCTCCATTTCCTGTTCCAGACTTTCCTTTGTTATGTTCATCTTCATATCTCCTTATCAGATTATTAACTAATATATTTAGCGTATGAAAATCAGTACTACCTGTAAAATGTACACAAGGTATTACATCTTTATCGATATTGATTCCAAATATATCTTTCTGTATATCTCCTAATGAGCTAATATCATAATATACATCGTGATTTCCGTCATTATTTCTGCATATATACTCAGCTTTGATATTATAGCGATTGTAAGTTCTATTGCTTAGCTCATGCCCTAAATTATCAAGCTTTTCTCTTATCTCAGATTCTTCCTTTTTTTGACACTCCTCAATATTTTCTCTATTTTTATGTTCCTTTTCAGAAATCATACTATCTATATCGAGTATATCTAATAAGCTATTGCAATCATCAATCTTCTTAGATATGCGGTTATTGAGTTTGTCAATTAAGGATTCCTGAGTTTCTCCGTGCTTACTACAGTAGAGCATTGCTATAGCATTCCAAGCTACCTGTGCAAGATGTCTACAACCGGTTTCGTTGTCCATCTCTTCTCCCTTTTCGAATAACACAAGATGTCTGAATAATGCGGCTTTATATCTAGAGTAACCATCTTTAAGTAACTGCCAAGTATTGACTCCGTACTTCTTTGATCCTTCAGTATATACTTTAACGATATCTTCTAATTCTTCTAGAGGCAATAAATCCCATCTGAGTTTATTATCTTTAAAGTCATTCTTTATTCCCTGTTTCATATTTATCAATCAACTTTTGACAGATATCGTTAACTACTTTTTCTCTCTTCTCTAATGAAGAATCATCTTCGTCAGATACTTCTTCCAATCCCTTCATCATATCTTCTATAAAGTCAAAGTATGATATCTTATCAGCTTCAACTGCCTTTTCTACAGAGTTTAATAACTTTTGTATGATCTCAGGGGCTTCCTTAGAGTTTTCTCTCTCTAACTTAAGTAATTGTAGAGAGGTTTCTTTATCTATTTTATTCATTGTCTCTTATATAGTCTATCATGTATTGACCTATCTTACCGGCTACCCATCCTACTAAGTATGCATAAGGTTCGTTTCTTTCATCAAAAGATTCTGCATGAGCTCCAATTAATTGCCATATTGCATCAGTAATATGTGTTGACTCATGTGCAATTGTATTGAATAGAAACTCACTTATAGCTCCATTGCTATCTTCATCTAGGAAAGTTATAACTCCTTTATAACCACTTTTTCTTTCCTTTACTAAGAAGGTAGTTGCTGCTGAACCCATTGGATCTGCTGGTATGCCATCATCATCAATCAACATATCTTGTACAGTTCCATAGAACTTGAATCTCTTCTTACTATTGTAAAAGTCAGATATTGTACCGATATACAATGACATGGGATAAAGGTCTAAATCATACTTTCTAATCATCTTTTATTGCTTTATATATGTTCGCTACCGCTTTATTACTAAGTAAATACAGATATAAGTAAACATCATCTGTCATTTTATAAGTAACGCTAGGAGTTATGATTTCATTAGAGACATCATTTAACTATACTTCACAAGTATCTTTATTACCAGTAGGATATGATAGTTTAAAGTATACCATATACTCAATTAATTCTGTAACTATGTCAATCTCTGGTATCTTTGTCAGTCTAATTATCTTTCTATCTCTCATGATTCTTCTTTATCTTTATCTTACCTAAGTAAGTAAACATTAAGGGTTTTTCATCTCTCTAGCTTATTTTCCTGTTAGCAAACAGGAATGGGTGAGTACATATTGTTTTTATTACCTAAGTAGGTAGGTTATACTTCTTACTTAACTCAATAAATATATTCACTCCAGTTTTGTTCATCAGCTAAATCCTTAATAGTGTAATACTTATTATCAAGGAAAGCATCCAAATCCTTAGTATTCTCAAAGGTATCAGGTCTAACACAATTAATAGCTGTAAATAGATCTGCTACTGTAGCTTTATTAGAAGACAACCAATCACCTTCTTCCTTACTAGAATCAACAATAGTATTCAATCTCTTAAGTTCCTTTTTACTATAAGCCTTCTTAGGTTCTGCTACTACTGCATCTTTACGCTCACCTTGAATACTAACTAGATCACAATCATCTGTAAATATAATAAACTTATTATACTTAAGATTCTTCTTTCTAATCTTGTACCAGAGTCTTACTATCCAATTATAATCTCTTTGTAATAGGATAGAACCTGG
>OGQQ01000801.1_pt1 | contig 28494 bp, 27 predicted proteins | sample 1553281 | NCBI WGS metagenome assembly OGQQ01 (sample SAMEA2579937, study PRJEB22360) | human gut metagenome | biome: human gut; feature: human-associated habitat; material: faeces | place: Denmark | collected 2008/2010 | reverse complement strand
TTCAAAGAAGCGTAAAGGTATAGAATTTACACAGAGGAGTTGCTTATAAAATGAGGTCATTGAATAGAATACCTACTAATAAAGAGGTGTTTTTTTGGAATATTTTAGGAAGTTTTACTAACGCATTACTTTCAGTTGTTTTGTTGATGCTTGTGACACGTTTTCTAAATGATAAGCAATCCGATATTTTTAGTATTGCATGGACTATTAGCCAGTTAATGGCGACTGTTGGAACTTTTCAAATTCGTACATACCAAGCGACAGACGTAACGGGTGTTTTTTGCTTTAGAGAGTACTTCATATTCCGCTTGATTACAATATGCCTTATGATGATTAGCAGTTGGGCATATATTCTTGAACGCGGATATGAAGGGGAAAAAGCATTAGTCGTTTTTCTTATGTGCCTATTTAGAGCAATAGATTCTTTGGAAGATGTGTATGAAGGGTGGTTTCAGCAAAAAGAAAGACTTGACCTTGCTGGTAAGGCGTTGACATATCGAATTGTTTTGTCAGTGATAGGTTTTGGAATGGTATTGCATGTTACCCAAAATCTCGTGCTTGCCTGTGTCATATTGATATTCGTATACTTTATATGCTTTTTTATGTTTGATATCAGATATCAAAGAGATGTGCATGTTTTGAAGGATATAAGTGTTTCAGGAAAAAGAGATCATGTAAAATGGCTTGTGAGTATTACTTTAGAGGGATTGCCTTTATTTATAAATGCATTTTTAATGATGTCTATTACTAATGCACCTAAAATGGTTTTGGATGTGTCAATTGAGCAGGGTGAATTTGAACAAGGTGTTCAAACGATTTATAATATTATTTTTATGCCAGCTTCCTTTTTGAACCTGGCTTATATAGTATTTCGTCCGTTAATTACACAAATGGCTATTGTTTGGAATTTGGGGAAAAATAAGAGATTTCTTTTAATACTATCAAAAATAGTAATATGCTTATTTGGATTTGGGATATTGCTTGTTGTAGGAAGTGCTGTGTTAGGAATACCAATTTTGTCGTTTGTATATGGCATTGATCTTGTTCTGTATAAAAAAGAACTTTTGATCCTAATAATAGGAGGTTGCATTTATACATTTGCAGTAGTTTTAGATAATGCATTAGTTGTAATCCGAATGCAATATATTTTGGTGTTAGCATATGGAATTACTTATATTTTCATAAAGATAGCATCAGAGCATTTAGTGCCATTATGTGGAGTTATGGGAGCAGCAATGTCATATGCGACAGCGATGATGGTATTTTTATTTGTTGTAATGATTATGTTTGCATTTAGTTTTTTTATAGCAGTAAAAAAAAGAAATAAGAAGATAAAGGAAGAATAAAATGCAAAAGAGATATCAAATAAGAAGAAAATATGATAAAAAAGTATTAACAAAACTGCATGAAGTACAACTTCATATATTGGCAGACTTTAAGAATGTATGTGAAAAATATGATCTTTCATATTTTGTTGTATATGGAACTGCTATTGGTGCAGTACGTCATCAAGGATTTATTCCATGGGATGATGATATTGATGTGGCGATGCTTCGAGAAGATTATGATAAGTTTTGTGAAGTTTTTCAAAAAGAGATGGGGAAAGAGTATAACCTTTTGACGCCGGAAATTGATGGACGATATGCTTGTACAGTAACACACATCCAGCGTAAAGGTACAAAATTTATTTCAGAAGCATCACAGGATCTTAAATGTGATTTGGGAATTTTTATGGATGTTTTTCCGTTGGATTATGTGGCACGAGAGAAAAAAGCTGCAAAAAGACAAGCACGATGGACAAATATCTATGGAAGATTATTGTTTTTGTCTGGAACAGCTTATCCGGTTATTCCTTATAAAGGCCTAGTGCGGATGATGGGGGAAGTGTGTTGTTGGATATTGCATTATATTCTTAAAGTCTTGCGGATTAGTCCACAATTTCTTTATAGAAAATATTTGAAAGTGGCAACCCGATATAATAATTCGGCGAATCGAAGTAGTTATGTGACTTCTTTTGAGTATGCCGGGGGATTAAAAGATAAGGTTAAAAAGACGGATTTATTTCCTCTTAAAACAGTTCCATTTGAGGATATATGTGTTAATATACCGGCAAACAACCATGAGTTTTTATCGAAAGTATATGGGGATTATATGAGAATTCCGCCCAAAGAAGAGAGGATTAATCATATGCCTTTAATAATTCAATTTGAAGGGGAGGAGCCAATACGTGGAATGTAAAAAATATTGCATATTTGCAGCGCAATACTTTCCGCATTTAGGAGGAGTAGAAAGATATACTTATAACCTGGCGAAAAAGTTAATTGAAAAAGGAAATAAAGTCGTAATCGTGACTTCAAATGTATATAGACTTGCGGAATTTGAAAAAGTAGATGGCATTCCTGTTTACAGATTGCCGTGTTGGAATCTCCTGGAAGGAAGATATCCGATATTAAAACCGGATAAATCTTTTAGATTAATCCATAAAAAGCTTAAAAGTCAGCATTTTGATATGGTCATTGTTAATACTCGTTTTTATTTTCATTCACTGTATGGTATGATTTTTGCGAAAGGGAAAAGAGTTAAATGTATTACTCTGGATCATGGAACCAGTCATCTGTCAGTTCACAACCCATTCTGGGATTTCGCGGGAGGAATTTTTGAACATGCGTTGACAAAAGTGGATACATTATTCTGTAAAGATTATTATGGGGTTTCGCTTGCATGTAATAAATGGCTTTCGCATTTCCATATTAAGGCAAAAGGAGTGTTATATAATTCTATTGACTTGAAAGAAATTCGTGATATGCTGTCTAAGGAGGCAATATCGTATCGTAAAGAATACAATGTTGCCCAAAATGCAATTGTAATATCATTTACAGGAAGGCTACTTAAAGAGAAGGGGTTGCCAAGCTTGTTAAATGTAATGGATAAAATTTTAAAAGAGCGCAAAGATGTATTTTTATTTATAGCCGGTGATGGCGATATGGAAAAGGAGATACAAAGACGGAAAAATGAACATATTATTCCACTCGGACGTATTGATTTTCCGCATATTGTAGCATTATTAAAAGAAACAGATATTTTTTGTCTTCCATCTTTTTCGGAAGGGTTTTCGACATCAATTCTAGAAGCGGCAGCATGTGGCTGTTATGTGGTAACAACTGCCCGGGGCGGAGCAAAGGAGTTGCTGGTGAATGATGAATATGGTTGTGTGATTCCAAATAATCAAGAAGATACACTTTACGTGGCTCTGAAAAACACAATCGACAATAAGGAGAAGAGAGAGAAGGGAATAAAGCTTACATATGAAAGAATAGAACAGAATTTTACGTGGGATATTGTTGCCGGGCAGGTGGAAAAAATTTGTGAGGAGAGCTAGTTGTGAAGAAGCTTATTATTATACCAGCTTATAATGAAGAAGCTAATATTGAAAAAACAGTTACAGCAATTCAGAGAGATGCAAAAGATTTTGATTATGTGATTATCAATGACTGTTCCATAGATAGAACGAGAGAAATCTGTGAGGAACATGGGTATAATATCGTAAATCTGCCTATTAATCTTGGGATAGGTGGAGCTGTGCAAACTGGATATAAGTATGCGAGAAAGCACGAATACGATATGGCCGTACAGGTAGACGGCGACGGTCAACACGATCCTGAATTTCTAAATATAATGGCAGAATATATTGAGAAGAATCAGGTGGATATGGTAATAGGTTCCCGGTTTATAGAAAAAAAAGGGTTTCAGTCATCTACCGCAAGAAGGGTGGGCATAAAGTTCTTTTCATGGCTGATAAAGGGTCTTACAGGAGCAACAATTACAGATCCTACTTCGGGTTTGCGAATGGCAGGAAGAAATGTTATAGCACTATTTGCCAGAGATTATCCAAAAGATTATCCGGAACCAGAAAGTGTTGTTGCTGTTCTAAGAAAAGGTATGACTGTAAGGGAAATACCGGTAGTTATGCATGAAAGGGAAGGTGGCGTATCATCAATATCGCCTAAGAAGTCTGTCTATTATATGATAAAAGTAACTCTTGCAATTTTGATCGAACGAATCAGAAAATATTAGTGGGGTGAATAATGAATATCAGAATTCAAATTATTGTGGGGATTGTTGTTATCTTAGCTTTAGTCGTTATCGTTAATATGATACGGCAAAAAAAACTGGAACTCAGATATGCACTTTCGTGGCTATGCGTGGGGATTGCGGTATTAGTATTAGATTGTTTTCCACAGTTGATTACATGGCTGTCCTGGAAAGTGGGAATAGCAAGCCCGGTGAACATGTTGTTTTTCTTTGGCTTTTGCTTTTCCTTAATAATCATCTTTGTCTTAACAATCGCAATGTCCAGAATGTCTATTCGGATTAAAGAATTGGCACAGGAACTGGCACTTTTTGAAAAAGAAAAGAAGGAAGCGGATAATTAGAAAGGAGGGTATGAAATGAATAAGGGTATAAAAAAGAGGGCGATTGCATTTTTATTATCGTTGGCTTTAATAACTGGCATAGCACCAAAAGATGTTGCTCAGGCTGCCGATGTGGAAAATTCGATTTCCACGACGAATGTCCAGGATGATTTGGCGAACGAGGAACAAAAAGCAGAGGAAGCTGTCGCAACAGAAGAGCAGGAGAATAGTCAAAGTCAGACAAGTGAAGAACCACAGCTTCAATATGTTTATGTGGAGTCATCATATCTGTTGACACCTGGAACTCAAAAAGTTGTTGCTTCACTCCAGAATGGAATGGTTCCTTCAGCTGCAACTTTGGTATATGAAAACGAGACAACTGGAGAACAATTTTCTGTAAAGGCTGGAGAGATTGACGAAGCAGCTATTGCCTTCTCGATAGATTATACAGACGAGAGCCAGTCTGGAGTTTATCATCTCTTGAAGGTGAGTGTAGTTGTAAATGATGTTACATACGATATGGATCTGAATGCTATAGGAATAGACTCTCGATATGGTGTGAACCAGGAATGTGAAACCAAGCCAGATGCAGTTGTAGAGGAAGAGGATATCGCAGGAGAACGCAGGGCTTCTAATCAGTCAGGAGTGGCTGCTACGTTTATGACATTTGATGAAGATGGAAATGTGGTAGAAAATTCATCTGCAGAAGACGCCATTACGGAGGCTACGGCGGAAGTAGAAGGAAAGGTGAAAGCCAGAAATTTATCAGACAATGCGAAGTCCGGGAATATGGTGGTAGTATTGGATCCCGGACATGGTGGGAAAGACCCGGGTGCGAAAGGTGTCAATGGAGTGTATGAAAGTCACCTGACATTAAAGATTGCTCAATATTGTAAAGCTGAATTGGAACAGTATAGCGGTGTTACAGTGTATATGACACGTACAGATGATACATACCCGGGCGGTACGGGAGGAGCGTCTGCAGATCTTGATAATCGAGTGGCCTATGCCAAGAGTGTCGGGGCGAATGTACTGGTCAGCATACACTTAAATTCAACAGGACTTGGTACTGCTTATGGTGCAGAGGTATATTATCCAAATAGCAATTATAATGCAGGTATTGGAAGTGAAGGGAAAAATCTTGCACAGAAAGTGCATGATGAATTGGTAAGTCTTGGATTACATGGAAGAGGAATTAAGATTCGCAATACAGCAAATGGCAGTACATATCCAGACGGCTCTCTTTCTGATTATTATGGTCTGATATGGAGAGCAAAAGAGGCTGGTTTCCCGGCTATCATTATTGAACATGCCTTTATTGATAATCAAAGCGATTATTATAATTTCCTCAGTTCTGATGCAAAACTTCAGAGTCTTGGCATTGCAGATGCAAAAGGTATTGCTGCGGCCTACGGACTGAGCAAGGGCAAGTGGGAATTAGATGAAAATGGTTGGAGATGGCAGTATGGAGATGGCACCTATGCCAGAGATTGCTGGGTACTGGTAGGTGGATCCTGGTATTATATGGGAAGCGATACATACATGTTGACCGGATGGCAGACCATCAATGGAGCAAAGTATTACCTGAATCCTGGCAATGGAGCTATGCAGACCGGCTGGCTGTTATTAGATGGTAAATGGTATTATCTGAATGCCAGTGGTGCGATGGTGTCAGATGGATGGACCTGGATTGGAAGCGGTTGCTATTACTTTGATAAGGACGGAGTAATGGCGGCAGACACTTGGGTTGGAGATTACTATGTAGATGCCAGTGGTGCATGGGTCCAGGGATGGGTAAAACCGGGCTGGATCGCGAGTGGCGGACGCTGGTGGTATCGCCATAAAGACGGGGGATATACTGCGGCTAATTGGGAATTGATTGATGGTCACTGGTACTATTTTGATGGAGCAGGATGGATGACCACCGGCTGGCAGTTGGTAGGCGGATCCTGGTATTATATGGATGGTAGCGGTGTGATGCAGACCGGCTGGTTGGAGCAAGGGGGAACAAAATATTATCTGAGTTCTTCTGGCGCTATGCTGACAGGTTGGCAGATTATTGACAGTAAGTGGTATTACTTCAATGCTTCAGGCGTGATGGAAAAAGATACCTGGATTGGTGATTATTACGTAGATGAAAAAGGTGTCTGGGATACATCTAAAGTAAAATCGCAGTGGATCCTTAGCGGAAACCGCTGGTGGTATCGCCATGGAGATGGAAGCTATACGAAGTCTGACTGGGAAAAGATTGATGGCAAGTATTACTATTTTGACAATGCAGGCTGGATGGTGACCGGCTGGAAGTTGATTGAAGGTAAATGGTATTATATGAATGGATCCGGTGTCAAGATAACGAACGCCTGGATTGGAAATTATTACGTGGATGGATCTGGCGTTATGGCTACGGATACCTGGATTGGAAATTATTATGTAGATGAGAATGGTGTCTGGGTGCCGGGAAAGCAAAAGGATGTCGGTTGGATCCAGAGCGGTGAGAAATGGTGGTATCGCCATAGTGACGGCAGTTATACTGTATCTAACTGGGAGAAGATAAATGGCCAGTGGTACTATTTTGACAGTGCAGGCTGGATGATGACCGGCTGGATTGTATTAGGCGACAGCTGGTATTACCTGGATGCATCTGGCGCCATGCATAAAGGTTGGCTGGAAGAAGGCGGAAACAAGTATTATCTGAATCCTGAAGCAAATGATAGTGGAGCAGAAGGATTGATGCTGACCGGATATCAAAAGATTGATGAGGAATGGTATTATTTTAACAAAGGATATTCGCCTGTTGGCGCCTTATATTATACCGGAGTTACACCTATTATGGGCGATACATTCTTAGGAGATAAAGAAACAGCGGTACAAAAAATGGCTTCTTTATACCAAAGTAAGAGAAAAGAGTATCCTTCTGGAGCTTTAGGAAGAGAAGCGAATAAGGATAAGGAAGGCTTTAAAGAGGAGGATTTTGCGGATACAATTGAAGATTTTTGTGGAATCCTGTATGAAGAAGCGGTTGATGAAGGAATCCGGCCGGAAGTTGTATTCGCACAGTCTATGAATGAGACAGGATGGCTTCAGTTTGGTGGAGATGTGAAGATTGAACAGTTTAATTTTGCAGGACTTGGAGCTACAGGAGGCGGTGTGGCAGGCGCTCAATTTGAGAGCGTGCGACAGGGCCTGCGTGCTCAGGTTCAGCATCTGAAAGCATATGCAACGGATGAGAAGCCGAAGAAGGAGATCGTTGATCCCAGATATAACCATGTCACAAAAGGAACGGCTCCCTACGTAGAATGGCTGGGAATCAATGAGAATCCTAAAAAAGTAGGTTGGGCCGGTGCACTTCGCTATGGAATGACTTTGGTGAAGTCTGTAATGAAACCGCTGGAGGCAATGTAGAGTGTGTAAAAGAACCGGAGGTGTCCATATGAGAAAATGGCATAGCATTATAGTTGTTTTTGTAGTATGTATGTTGGTACTGGCTGGCTGCGGGAAAAGTGAACCGGAAGAAACAAAAGAGGAAGAGAATCAGACGGAAGCATTAGAGATTGAGAATCAGGAAGATAACGAAGATCAAATTGGCAAAGAAGATGATACGGAGGATTCAAAGGCTCAGGAACCGGAAACAGAACAACAGGAAACTGCTGTGTTTTCAAAGACAGTAACGATTTATTCTCCGAATGAAATGGCTGATGGGTTTATAACAGAAGAGGTTGAGGCATCTGAAGTAACAGAAAGCTGGGTAGTGGAACAACTGATTGCTAAAGGTGTGATTCCTGGGAATGTGCAGGCTCTTTCCTGCACAGAGACCCAAGAAGGGGGCGTTAAGTCGTTGAATCTGGATCTGAATCAGGCATTTGCTGATTTCCTTCAATCTTTGGGATCAACAGGCGAGTATATGGTAGTGGGGAGTGTATCTAATACATTCCTTGATGCCTATGATTGTAGTCAGGTGCAGATTACGGTGGAAGGAAATGTTTTGGCAACTGGACATGCTGAGTATCCGGGATATATGAAAAAGTTTAATTTATAAACCTTTAGCTAAATGATAAAAAGAAAGATTGAAAAATGAGTTTGGTAAAAAAATTTCAAATTGAAAAATTGACTGTTACGTTAATTATTATTTTTGGCATAATTATGAGCTTTCTTGTTCCAACATGGCAGACACCAGATGAATTCACACATATATGGATGATTGGGGATTCGTTGAGAATTAGAAATTTTGATAAAAAAATTGAAGAAAGTATAGCATTAGATAGAGAACGTGTAGAATTTAATTACGATGAAAAAATAGATATAAATGATCAAATTGCTTCGTTTACAGCAAGGCCTACTTATAGTAGAGAAGAAATGTTGCCACAAGGTGTATCTATAACTTTAATTAAGCATTTTTCGGCAACATTAGGAATTTTATTAGGGATACTCATTGGAATACCGACATATTGGGTGTTACAATTAGGAGAATTATTCGCTCTATTATTTTATGCAATTGTATGTTATTATGCTTTAAAACTTATGCCAATAAAAAAAGAAGTTTTAGCTGTGGTAATGCTTTTCCCTATGGCACTTCAGCAGGCTGCAAGTTTAAATTATGATGCTGTTCTAATACCATTATGCTTCTTTTTTGTGGCATATATTTTCCATCTTAGATATAGTAATGATAGGGTGGGTATTAGACAAATCATTTTTGCTCTATGCTTAGGTGGAGTTATTACTTATATAAAATTTCCCTATATTTTATTCTTCATTTTGGTATTTATTATTCCCTTAGAGAAGATAGAAATTTGTTTTGGGAATAAGATTTTGGGTGGTGAACTATTAAAAAAGATTAGATTTCCCTTCCTTATTATATTTGGAATCGTAGGATTTTTTGTAATTTATTTAATGAGACATAATAAATGGATTCAAATAGTATATGGGTTTATAATAGAGTGGAGAAGGGGATTGTATTTATTTCTTCAAACGGGAAAAACATGGGGAGAGTTTTTGGTAATTTCAACTGTCGGAAATTTTGGCTGGCTTGATACACCTATGCTTTTGGGGGCTGTAATTTCAGTAATTGTTTTTTTGATTACAGTTTCATTGATTAGGAATACTGATCAAAAACAATATTATTTAAGGAAATGGGATATATTTATCATTATTGTTACAATAATAGCGATGATAGTATTTACGACTCTTTCACTAGTAGATCATACAATAAAAGTAATTTTATTTGGAAGTGAGGGGAGTCCTAATATCTATAATATAAGAGAAGCTGTGTACCAGATTCCATATATTGGTGGCCTCCAAGGACGATATTATCTGCCATTTGTATGCCTTTTTTTTCTCCCATATCCAAGAGTCATACAAGTAAAAAAAGAAATAGTAAATGCATTGTTTATCGTTTTAGAAATTATATTATATATATATGTGGTTTGGATGTTAGTAAATAGATATTGGATTCCATAATTAATAAGTAAAAGCGATAGGGTTGACTTTACGTCACCCTTTTGCTTTGAGAACGTTTTTTGTTAAGATGATTCCAAGATAAAAAAGATATACTTGTGCGATTTTATATTTACTTTTATGATTGAACAAATAAACTTTATATAGGGATTGGTTATGGAGATGTATGATTTGCAGTATTTTTCGTTTTCCCATAGGTTTGTAAATGACTTATATTATGCGAAAGAGACCAATAGAAAAATATCTGCTTTGATTTTATATATTACATATTATTAAGATGGAGAAAAACATATGTTATTTAGAATTCAAAAAAAATATTTGGGTATTAAATATTCAATTGATATTTGTAAATATGAGAATGGTATTTTTGTTATCAAAGGCTGGATGTTCTCCGAAAAGAACAAGATTAATAATATTCAGATTTTGATATATGCAGATGGCAGAGAATATCTTGTTGATATTTCCAAAGATTTAAACCGTTCAGATGTATACAAAGAATTACGCATTGAAGAGGCAAAGAAGAGTGGATTTTTTGGGAAAGTGCGGATAGAAAACGTAGCGTCTTTTGATGCATCTCTAGTTATTACAGTAAACGGGAAAAAGTATAAGAATAAATTGGGGCAATTTGTGACAGATGAGAAGGTTGTCAAAGCTGTTGAGCCCAAAATATCAAGTATTCCTTTTGGTAATAAAGAAATTGATTTAATGAAGTTGATTAGAGAAACAGAAAACAGAGAATGGGGATTTCCAGAAGAATATTATTCTCAAACAATAGATGTTGTCGTACCTATATATAATGGATATCAGTTTTTTGATAAACTTTTTGCATCAATTTCTAGGACAAAAGTGGATTACCGCTTGATTATTATTAATGATAAGAGCCCGGATGAACGTGTAGCACCGTATTTAAAGAATTATGCAGATAAGCATCCGGAAGTTATCTTATTGGAAAATGACGAAAATCTGGGGTTTGTAAAAAGTGTAAATAAAGGTCTGAAATTATCGGACAACCATGTAGTCATTGTAAATTCGGATGTAGAAGTGCCGGATATGTGGCTGGAGCGGATTATGGCTCCAATATTGGAGGACGAGAAAGTTGCATCATCTACGCCATATACAAACTGCGGCACTATTGTTAGTTTCCCGGAAATAGGGGAAGATAATGTACTCTTTGGCGGACTTCCTTTGCAGGAAATCGATGACGAATTTAAGAAAATCACACCGAAGTATGTCGCTATGCCCACAGGCGTTGGGTTCTGCATGGGGATGAGCAGGAAGGCGATTGAAGATGTGGGCCTTTTAGATGCAGACAGCTTTGGTATGGGATATGGGGAAGAAAATGATTGGTGTCAGAGGGCGATAGATAAAGGCTATAAAAATGTTCATGTAGAAAATCTGTTTGTGTATCATAATCATGGTGGTAGTTTTTTAAGTGAAGATAAAAAGAGATATCTGGAGGAACATGCCAGGATTCTGGATGAAAAACATCCGGATTATAACCGCCAGGTTGCCAGATTTTTTGATGTTGATGAAAACAAGGAAATAAGAAAAATTGTCAAGTATTTGCTTCTTCGTAAGAGTAAAGTAAAAGAGACAATAGTGGCTTTTGATCATGATCTGGGGGGTGGAGCAACTTCATACTTGATTAAGAAGCGTCATCAACTGATTGAACAGGGATATGCATTTTATGTTATAAAGTATAATTATGTTCAGAATTATTATCAGATTTTATTTCAATGTGCAGATGATAAAGCTCAGTTTTTTGTAAGAAATCAATCGGATATATTTACAGCGCTGGAGTTCTTGAATGTTGATGAAATTTGGATCAATGAACTGGTAACATATCCGGATCTATTTTCTGTGTTGGAAAAATTGGAGAAGTTTGTCAGGGAAAAGAATGTAAAATTAAAAATGCTTCTCCATGATTATTTTGCTGTATGCCCAACCATTAATCTGCTTAATGTGGATGAAAAGTACTGTGGTGTTCCGGATGAATGTAGCCAGTGTGCAGAATGTTTTAGAAATGTTCATCCTGCTTATGAAAAAGATTATGGCTCCATGGAAATATGGCGGGAGAAATGGAAGAATTTTTTGAAATCATGTAGCTCTATTGTTGTATTTTCCAATGATTCAAAAAAGATTTTGCAGAAAGTTTATGGTGAATTACCTAATATAGAGGTCGTTCCCCATCAAATAGGCTATATGCCGAGAATTCAAAAAAAGTATAAGACGACAGATTCTTTTAATATTGGCTTGCTGGGGGTTCTGACAAAACATAAAGGGGCAGATATCGTACGGGAACTGACAGCAGAAATTGAAAAAAGAGGTCTGAATATCAGAGTGGTTCTGATAGGTTTTTCATCAGAAAAGATAGAAAGTCCGGTATTTTTTGAAACAGGCAAATACAGTTCTGACAGTATCCCAAGACTGACATTGAAACACGATATAGATATGTTCCTGATTCCATCTATCTGGCCGGAAACATTTTCATACACGGCCGAAGAGATTATGAAGATGGGTATGCCGTTAATGTGTTTTGATATAGGCGCACCGGCTGAACGTATTGTCGATTACGAGAAGGGAAATATAATCCCTGAAATATCGGGGAAAGCAGCATTAGATGCGGTTTTGAACAGTGGATATATCCAAAAAGCAAATGAATTAGAGCGAAAAACGGACAAAGTGTTATTTGTGTCAGGAGAAGATTCCTTTGCATCGAGATACAGAGTGGAACATTTGAGAGAGCAGCTTCTTTTCAAGGGAATTGCCTCAAAACGCATCAAGGCGGCTCAAATTGATAAATGTGATGTTTCAGAGTTCCATAGTGTTGTGATTTACCGGGTGGCTGATGATGCGCGAATTAAGAGACTGGTTAAGAGAACGCGTAAACAAGGGGTTAAGGTTTATTGCGATATTGATGACTATATTTTTGAATATGATAAGATCAGGCATCTTTCATTTTTGCAGGGGAAAGACTATAAAGAATTTGAGTCATATTCAAACAATATCAAAAAGACAATGGAATTATGTGATGGGTATATAGTTTCCACACAGACCATGTTAGAAGGAGTAAGAGATAGTTTTCCGGAAAAGCCGGTTTATATTAATCGGAATGTGGCAAGTATGGCAATGCAGATTTGCTCGCTGCGGACAGAACCTGTTGTAAAAGATCATAAAATTTATTTGGGTTACTTCAGCGGAACAAAAACTCATAATAAGGATTTTGAACAGATTAAAGAAGCACTGTTAAGAATCATGATGGAAAATGAAAGGGTTTATCTTTTGGCAGGGGGGCAGATTAAACTTCCGGAAGAGTTTAATGTATTTAAGGGACGCGTAGAGCGTTTTGATATGATAATCTGGAGAAAACTCCCAAGACTGATTGCCAGAGCAGATATTAATCTTATGCCTCTGGAGAACACGTTTTTCCATGCATGTAAATCAGAGAATAAATGGATGGAGGCCGCATTGGTACATGTGCCAACGGTTGCGTCGCGGAATGAAGAATTAGAACGTGTCATAAAGAACGGCGAAGATGGATTCTTGTGCCGGAGTACAGAGGAATGGTATGAGGTGATTAAGAAGCTGGTGGAAGATAAGGAGTTGCGGAAACAGATTGGAGACGCTGCTTATCAGAGAGTTTTGAAGGAGTATACAACAACTACTGTGGAACAAGATGTTGTTGACGCTCTGATCCACCGCTAAGTATCCAGGAAAGTGAGACAATATGGGGATTTATTCAAAATGCCGTAATATAGGGAAAAAGGTAAGGCAGCAGGGAATTTCTTCGACAGTATTCTATTATAAGAATCGAAAGAGAAGAATAGAAGAGGAGCAGAAACGAATCCGGGAGTACCATGTTCCCGGGGAGAAAGATCTGGAACAGCAGCGGCAGACTGTATGGCAGGAATCACCATTAATGAGTATCATTGTACCGCTATATAATACTCCTAAAGACTTTTTGAAACAGATGATTGAATCTGTACAGTCGCAGACGTATTCAAACTGGGAACTGTGTCTTGCGGATGGAAGTGATGATGCTCATGATTATGTAGAGGAAGTCTGCAATACGTATGCTAAAAAGGATTCCAGAATCGTTTATCACAGACTTGTAAAAAACGAAGGAATTGTGGGTAACACTAACCGTTGTATCGACCTGGCTTCCGGAGTATATTTTGGACTTTTGGATCATGATGATATCCTTCATCCATCTGCCTTGTATGAAGTCGCTAAAGCTATTGAGAAAGGTGCAGATTTTATTTATACCGATGAGATGAAGTTTCGGGATATGCCGGAATCATCTACGGATATTGTCTGTAAAAATGGCTTTGGAAAAGATGAATTACGGTCCCATAACTACATCTGTCATTTCGTGGTTTTCAAGAAATCTCTTTTAGAGGGTATGGCGGAATTATACAGGTTAGAATGTGAGGGCAGCCAGGATTATGACATGGTTCTTAGACTGACTGAGAAGGCGGAGCATATCGTTCATATTCCCAAGATACTGTATTACTGGCGTGTTCATGAGGGCTCTGTGTCTATGAACCTTGCCGGGAAACAGTATGCGGTGGATTCTGCGAAACAGGCGCTTGGTGATCAATTGAAAAGAACTGGAGAATTAGGGAAGGTTGCATGTAACCTTCCCTATGAGACAATTTACAGAATATCTTATAATATCAGGAAAAATCCGCTGGTTTCTGTTATACTGAAAGGAAACAATAGAAAAACAGATTTAAGCAGTTACGTAAAAAAACTTCTTGAGCGGACAACGTACCGGCCGTTGGAAATTGTATGTGCAGGATTAGATGAGGCAATCTTTTGTGGTAATGGTGTGATTTTTTCGGAAAAAGCTTCCGGAGAATATTTTATTTTTCTGACAGATGACTGCCTGCCTCTTACAGATATGTGGATCGAGGAAATGCTGATGTATGCGCAGCGGGAGGATGTGGGCTGTGTGGGTCCATGGATTCTATATAGAAATCATACAACGTGTTTTGCAGGAGCGGTCTTAGACAGTCAGGAACCTTCCGGCATTCATTTGATTAACAGGGGAATGCCGGAAGATGAGCAGGGATATGAAGCCAACATGCGGCATGTGAGGAATACGACGATCCTGACCGGAAGATGCCTGATGATTGCCAGGAAGAGATTTAGTGAACTTGGTGGTTTTGATAGTGAAATGAAAGGTTTTCGGGATGCTGATCTTTGTTTGAAAAGCAGAGACGCTGGATACTGGAATGTATGGACATGCTTTGCAAAGATAGAATCAGGAAGAAGTCCCGGAAGAGACGTGGTGTGGAAGGAATCGGATGCATTCCGTAAAAAGTGGTTAGAGAGACTGTGGCAGGAAGATGAGTTTTATCATCCGCTATTGAAAGCATTAAAGTGGATGTAACAACAGGAGTGTAAGGGTATGTCAAATGGAAACGGCAACTTATTAAAAAAGGCAATCCGGTCTATTTCGGAGGAAGGGCTTACCGGATGTGCTGTCCGGACTGGAAAATTTGTGAAAAAGCAAGTGAACCGGCGTAAGAAAGAAGCACCGGCATACAGGGATGTTCTCTTTATCAGTGGATGTAGAGAAGATCTTCCTCATCCATGGAGATACCGTGTCCTTCATCAAAGAGAACAGTTGGAAGCTTGCGGGATTACTACAGGTGAGGTTTATTTTCAGGAGTTGTCCTTAAATCAGCTTCGATATTACAGAGCGTTTATTTTCTTCCGTTGTCCATACACAGAAGTGATCGGAAAGTTTGTAGCTGTTGCCAGAAAGCTGAACAAGAAAGTTTTTTATGACATTGATGATCTGGTGATTGATACGAAATATACGGATCAGATTCCTTATGTCCGGCAGATGAGCAAGACAGATAAAGCTGCATATGACGAGAATGTAGAAAATATGGGACGTCTGCTTAGGCTCTGTGATATGGCGATTACAACTACGAATTGTCTGGCAGAGGAACTGAAGAAGTATGTCCCGGATGTTTTAATTAATCGAAATACGGCGTCAGAAGAAATGGCTGCTTTGTCCAGACAGGCCAATTCCACCGTGAAAGAAAAGAATAACGACACGGTACGACTGGGGTATTTCAGCGGAAGTATCACGCATAATGCTGATGTGGAAATGATTCTGCCTGTACTTATCGAAGTGTTGGAGGAATATCCTCAGGTGGAACTGTGTCTGACGGGAGAACTGGATCTTCCAACAGAACTGAATCAATATAAGGATCGTGTTCTAAGATTTCCGTTTGGAGATTGGCGAAAACTTCCGGAAATGATTGCGCAGACAGATATTAATCTGGCTCCGCTGGAAGATACAATCTTTAACCGGGCAAAATCAGAAAATAAATGGGTGGAAGCCGCTTTAGTGAAAGTTGTGACTGTTGCCAGTGATGTAGGAGCATTTCATGATTGCATTGAGAATGGAGTAAATGGTATACTATGTCAGGATCGACAGGAGTGGAAAAAGGCCCTGGTGCGCCTGATAGAAGACAGGGAATACAGAGAGAGGCTTGGAGAGAAGGCATATCAATATTGCCGTGAGCACTGTACGACTGTGAAGAATGCGGCGGGCTTTACACAGGCGCTCCAAAAAGAAATACCGGAGAGTTATGGGTTTGTACTGCCTGGCCTTGAGATCAGCGGAGGCATGAAAGTAGCCCTAAAACATGCGGCAATGCTTCAGAAAAATGGACAGGATGTCATGCTGTTTACCCTGGATAATCCAGCCAGATGGCAGGATTTTGAAGGGTGCAGATTCCCGGTGCTTAGTCTGAAACATACAGATATAACTGGATATATCGGATGTGGTGTGGCTACCATGTGGACCACTTTGCCTTTTGTGGAACAGTATCCCAATATGGGGCGAAGATGTTATCTGGTTCAGAATTATGAGACGGATTTTTATGAGGAAGGAGATCCGTTGAGAGTACAGGCGAACAGAACCTATATGCCGCATAATCGTGTGGAATTTCTTACTATATCCAGATGGTGTCAGAGTTGGCTGAAAAAGGAATATGGACAGGATGCGCTGTATGCACCGAATGGATTGGAAACGGAATGCTTTCCGGTCAGAAAGAGAAGTATGGACGGGAAAATCTGTATTTTGATTGAGGGAGACTGCGCAGTAGACTATAAAAATGTGGACGAGTCTTTTCGCATTACAAATAGTTTAGATCCACAGAAATATGAAGTATGGTATATGTCTTATAATGCACAGCCCAAGGAATGGTACCGGATTGACAAGTTCCTTCATAAAGGACCTTATGAGAAGGTCCCGGCCGTCTATGAGGCTTGTGATATTTTGATAAAAACCAGTTTGCTGGAAAGTTTTTCTTATCCGCCATTAGAGATGATGGCATCCGGCGGGTATGTTCTTGCGGTGCCGAATGGTGGTAATTCGGAATATTTACAGGACGAATATAACTGCCTGTTATATCCGGCAGGAGATCTGGAGAAGGCAAAGTGCCAGCTGGAAAGGATCTGCACGGATAAAGAACTGCAGGAAACCTTATATCAAAATGGGCGAAGGACTGCGGAAGAGAGAAACTGGGAAGTGGTTTCAAAGGAAATTTTGAATTTATATTTATAGATAAAATGGAGGTTGCACAGTGTCAACTTATATACAGAATTTTATAAAATTCCGGCCATTATTAAATGAGCTGATTATGAGAGATATCAAAACAAAATACAGGAAATCTATCCTGGGTGTTTTCTGGACGATTTTAAACCCGTTATTCATGATGGTTGTATTATCGGTAGTGTTTTCTAATCTGTTCAAATTTGATATCGAATACTTTCCGGTTTATCTGTTAAGTGGTCAGTTGATCTTTAATTTTTACAATGAGGCCACAACCAGTGCTATGGGAGCGATCATTGACAATGGACCATTGATTAAGAAAATCTATGTGCCTAAGTATGTGTTTGTGCTCTCGCGCATTTTTTCCAGTTCCATTAATCTTCTGGCATCCTTTACTGCGCTGATTTTTGTTATGCTGGCCATGCGGGTGGAACTTCATTATACGGTGCTGCTGGTGCCGATCCCGTTATTCTTTATTGTGTTTTTCTCGTTGGGAATGGGAATATTACTGGCTGCAATTACTGTAAAGTTCAGGGATATCATGCATTTGTATTCCGTATTTGTTACTGCGTTGATGTATCTGACACCAGTGATTTATCCAATGTCTATTCTTCCGGAATGGCTGGAGAAAATTGTGCTGTTGAATCCGATTACGAATATTTTGATGATGTTCCGGGATGTGATGATGAATAATACAGTGCCTTCGGTTACCTCTGTATTGCTGGCGGCAATAGAAGTAGTTGTAGTTATGGCGGCAGGTCTTTACGTATTTTATAAGAGACAGGATACATTTATCCTGGATATATAGGAGAAGCAGGAATGGAAAATATGGATATTATCAGTGTGGATCATGTATCTATGCGTTTTCGGCTGGCCTCGGAAAAGGTGGACAGTTTAAAAGAATATTTTATCAAGACATTAAAAAGTCAGATCTCAACGAACGAATTCTGGGCATTGAACGATGTGTCTTTTCAGATACAAAAAGGGGATGCGCTTGGTTTAATCGGATTGAACGGAAGCGGGAAAAGTACCATGCTTAAGATTATTGCAGGGGTCTTAAAGCCCACAAAGGGCAGTGTGGCAGTCAGAGGCGAGGTGGCTCCCTTGATTGAGCTGGGGGCTGGATTCGATTATGATCTGACTGCAAGTGAAAATATTTTCTTGAATGGCGCCCTAATGGGGCGTTCTCACGAAGAGATGGAATCTTATTATGATGGGATTGTGGAGTTTTCAGAATTGAAGGATTTCATAGACGTGCCGGTAAAGAATTTTTCTTCGGGAATGATTGCCAGACTTGCATTTGCTATTGCAACGATTGGTACACCGGATATACTGATCTGTGATGAGGTGTTGTCCGTAGGTGATTTCCGATTCCAGGAAAAATGTCATAAACGTATCGGCGAGATGCTGGAGAAGGGGACTACTTTATTGTTTGTGTCCCACAGTATTGAGCAGGTAGAAGGTCTGTGTAACAAGGCTGTATGGCTGGAACACGGGAACGTGAAGATGTTTGGAGAATGTAAAGAGGTTGCAGAAATTTATAGAACTGCATATTAACAGAGGTAGGAGTAATATAGCATGAAGAAAAAAATAGGATGGAGTATATTTGCTTTAATATTAATAGCATTTACATGTTTATATGCGGTTGTCGATAAAAATCACAACATCTATGACCGGCAGATAGACTCCAGTGAATATATATCTGTTGAACTTGCAAAAGGAGATACGCTGATACAATCTTTTGTTTCTGAAGAAGATTTTCTGGACGGCATTAATATTAAAATGTCGGTGACAGGAGAGCCGGCAGAAAAAGAAGTATCCTATATGTTGAAGGATAACGAGGGACAAGAAGTGGCTTCAGGTAAGATGTCATTAGAAGAGCTGAAGTCAGGGAAATATTTTGCTTTGAAGTTTGACCGGATCAGTGGCTGTAAAGATCAGAAGTATACATTGGAATTTACTGTCAGCCAAAGTATGGATGAAGGGGCCGTCATTGTATATGATGTGCCGGGAGTACAAGAAGATACGGAGTTTACTGTAAGAGGCGAAAAAGTAGACGGTACACTGGCACTTCGGACGATTACACATCGGTTTGATGTGGAAACATTCGTAGTAACAGCTATCTTTGCGGTGTATGTAATCTTGTTTATCAAATGGCTGGGAAAGGTGTTTAAGTAATACACATTTTAACATAAGAAATTTTTTCAGACAGAATGTTGCTAACTGGATATTAAGGAGTATAATCAGAATGAAATGGTCCAGTTTATTTGATCGGACATTGTTGAAATTTGTCATCGTAGGGATTGCAAATACATTTTTAGGATCTGCGGTCATGTTTGCAATGTATAATCTCCTGCATTGTAGCTACTGGGTTTCCTCTGCGACCAATTATATTGTTGGAAGTATTTTAAGCTTTTTTCTAAATAAGCACTTTACTTTTCAGAATCAGAGTAAAAGCATATCCGTTGTCATTAAGTTTATCGTGAATATTGTTGTTTGCTATTTGCTGGCATATGGAATTGCCAAACCTGTGGTTTATTATTTGCTGCAAAACAGCAGCCAGAAAGTGCAGGATAATTTGTCTATGTTGGTAGGCATGATATTCTTTGTTGGCTTTAACTATATAGGACAGCGGTTTTTTGCATTTGCAGACCAGGAAGAGGGGAAGAGTTATGGAAAGAGAAAGTAGTAATCCCAGACCTATATTGTATATGGTGATCCCCTGCTACAATGAAGAAGAGGTTTTGCCGCTTACAAGTAAGGATTTTCTAAAGAAATTGTACGAATTGATTCAAATGGACATGATTTCGGAAGAAAGCAGAATCTTGTTTGTGAATGATGGAAGTAAGGACAAGACCTGGGAAATCATAAAGCAGTTAGCAAAGGATGATGAACATTTTAAAGGAATCTCACAGAGCAGGAACAGAGGCCATCAAAATGCGGTTCTGGCAGGGGTGATGGAAGCGAAAGACAGAGCGGATATAACAATTTCTATCGATTGCGATGGACAGGATGATATCGATGCTATGGATCTAATGATCAAAGAGTATATGGATGGCAGTGAGATTGTCTATGGGGTGAGAAATGACAGGGGAACAGATACCTTTTTTAAACGAACCAGCGCGGAAGGATTTTATAAGTTACTGACCTGGATGGGGGTAGAGACTGTTTATAATCATGCAGATTACCGCCTGGTTTCAGCAAAAGTATTACGGGAGTTTGCGAACTTTAAAGAAGTGAATATTTTTTTAAGAGGTATGTTTCCTCTGGTTGGTTTTAAAAGTACCTGTGTTTATTATAAACGGCAGGAAAGACTGGCAGGAGAAAGCCACTATCCTTTGTCTAAAATGCTGGCATTGGCATTTGATGGCATCACAAGCCTGAGTATTAAACCGATCCGAATGATCACTGTGTTTGGAATCCTGGTTTCACTGCTGAGTTTTATCGGTGTGATCTGGTCGGTGGTTTTGCATTTTATGGGATATAGTATCCAGGGCTGGGCAAGTACCACCAGTATTATCTGCTTTATTGGCGGTGTGCAGCTGATCAGCCTGGGAGTGATTGGAGAATACATTGGTAAGATTTATCTGGAGACAAAGGGAAGACCAAGATATATCATCAGCGAAAGAACGGATGATATTTCAGAGGAAATAAATACGATTAAGAAAAGTAAAAATGGGGAAGAGGTATGAAAGAATATTGCAAACAGTATCAAAAACCGATTTTATTAGCGCTGCTTTTTAGTTTGATTTGTTTTGGATTTTTTCTGACGAATCATACAATAGGCATTGACGAAGAAACCTGGATATTGGAAAATGAAAATTCTCTACTATGGCTTCTGCAGGGAAGATTTGGCATACAGTTTCTGAATTTCTTCCTGACGGATTATGGAAGATTCGCCCCGTTTTTATGGGATTTCTTGTCTGTCGTGATTTGGTATATGGCGGGAGTTGTCTTTAGTTTTGCCCTCTTTAGTCGAAAAGATAATGAATCGAAGATTGTTCCGCTTTTCTTTTTCCTTGCGTATTTTTCTTCGGTTCCATTTGTGGAGGGAGAAATATTTGCTTTTTCACAGTTTAACCTTCAGATTTCCATAGGGATGCTTGCCTGCTCCGTTTCAATGTTGCTTTTGTGTGGAAACTTGGAAAGGAAAAATAGACGAGCATATGTTTTTGCAATCGTATTGCTTGTGTTTTCTTTTAGTATATACCAGGCCTATATTTGTGTATTTGTAACGGTTGTTGTGGCGTATTGTTTAACAGGATTTATGCGCAAGGAGAAAAATCTGTGGAAAAAGACTGGTTTGTTTTCGTCAGTTTGCGTGATCAGTATTATTTTATATTATGCAATTAATCTGCTTATTACCTTTATCATTGGAAGTGCAGGCTATCTTTCTGAGAATTATATTGGCTGGTTCGAAGAGACAAGTATCTGGAAAGCATTGTTTTTGGCTCTGGCAAATATTGTGAGGGTTTCTTTTGGGATCACAATATACGATGAAACGATATATGGAGGAATTGTAATAGGCATTATAACTATTTCCTTTATTATATGGGGGCTTTCCAGACTTTTTGCTGAAAAAACATGGAAAAGAAGAGGCTTGCTGTTGTTTTATGGAGTTTCCCTGGTGTGTGCGCCGTTTATATTGTATGTCTTGTTGGGAACATATAAAACACATGGAAGAATGCTTTTGGCGATTCCTTTGGCTGGTGCTGTGGAATTATGGCTGATCCTTACATATGTGAAAAAGGTATTCTGGAAGCGGTTGTGTATTGTTATAGGCAGTTATTTATTATTTCTCAATGCTAGAAATATGAATATGTTATATTATGAAGCCGATATTGTTTACCAATATGATAAAGAGCTGGCAAATCAGGTGATGTATGATATACAGAGAGAAGGTATGGATTATCATAAAAAGCCGGTGGTTTTTATTGGCTGTAATGGATCCAATTCCGATAGAAGAATCTGGTACGATAGGCGGATCTTTATTTGAATGGGACGATGGGAATAACTATCGTATGAGAGATTTTATTCAGACACTGGGATTTGAGCTGCTGGCACCAAATGGAGCACAAATGAATGAAGCATTGGCGCTTAGCGAAGATATGGAAGTGTGGCCGGGGACAAATGGTATTAAAGAAAGCGAAAATGTGATTGTCGTATATTTTTCAGAACCGTCCGAGAAATGGAAAGCTGTCAACTTACAGTAGTCCAAACAGTGAAGGGAGCTTATGCAATTTTTAGAAATAATTGCCATTTGGAGGTAGTTTATGAAAGTGGAAAAAATGAGTTTGAAAAATTTCATGCTCTTCGAAGATGTTGAAATGGAGTGGTCAAAGAATATCAATATCATTTGCGGAGAAAACAGTACGGGTAAAACAACCCTATTAAAGGCTATGTACTCTGTTTTAAAGCCGCTGGGGAAAGGATATCAGGATAATGTAACTAAAGAACTGGAAGAAAAGCTGTTTGTTGATAAATTTAAAGGTGTTTTCCGGCCGGATAATATGAAGATCGGACGACTGGTCAGCAGAAGACAGGGAAGTAATCATGCGGATCTGGAGTTGGTATTGAATAAAAAACGTAAGGTATCTATAGGGTTTGGAAGCCGGCATGAAAGCCATGCAGATATAAAGATGCAGCATATAAGAGATCTGGAGAAATTTGATGTGATCTATATCCCTACAAAGGAGATGATCTCAACTACAGAGCATTTTGCGTCTCTCTATGAAGAATATCATATTGATTTTGAGGAAATGTATTATGACCTGGCAAAATTGCTGGATCGTCCGCTCTCAAAAGGGCCGAATACAAATGAACAAAACGCAGTATTAAAAAGCTTTGAGGAAATCATGGAAGGACAGATCGTGCAGAAAGAAGGAAAGTTTTTCTTGAGAGTCAGGGGGCAGGGTGAGTTTGAAATGGGTCTTCTTTCTGATGGATACCGGAAACTGTCTATGATTGTTTATCTGATTTTATCAGGGAGTCTCAATAAAAATACAATTCTTTTCTGGGATGAACCCGAAACCAATATGAATCCGAAAATGATCCGTCCCATTGTACAGGCATTGGCAGCGTTAGCCAGAATGGGAGTGCAGATATTTGTGACAACACATGATTATTTTGTGCAGCAGGAGTTCAATATGATGGCGGTATATCCAGAGTTAAACCCGGACGGTATGGATATCCGTTTCATGTCGCTATATAAGGAGTATGAAGCGAATAAAGTGGTTTTTGAGACGTCAGGAAATGCGTCAGACTTAAAGAATAATGCAATTATGGAGGAGTTTGATGCAATGTATGACAGAGAACAGAGGATTATTTATGGAGATTAGAGAGGAAAGCAGATTGAGCTTTGAATTTCCAGAGGATACAAAAGTAATAAAGTTTGATGAGACAGATTTTTATCGAAGTAGTTTTAATGCATTTCCAAACTCAAAAGGAATGGATTTTATTACGGTATCAAAGGATAACATATCATTTATAGAAGTAAAAAACTGCCTTGGCGATGAGGGAAACTGCAGGTGGAGAATTTTTCCCAATAATCAAAAGAAAGAAACGAGTCGTACTGACCTTGACGTTGAAGAGAGGGACAGCCTTGATATTGAAGTGCCGCAGAAGCTAGTAATGACTCTTGGCGCATTGACTGGGGCGCGTTCATATCAGGGAAGGAAAGAGTCTGTTCAGGAGTTTGAGGAAATACAGAAATACTTATTGTCTGACAAGTTTAATAATGCAGAAAAAAAGAATTATGTCATCCTGTTTTTGGAAGGTGATTTTGGCGGTCACACCAGAACGAAAAAGATGATCATGTCGGATCTGCAGAGAAGTATGGAGGGGAAGATGCGGTGGTTAAATTGCCGGGTTTCTGTAGTGGATTCTGATACATACAATAGGAAAGTGATTCAAAATGTTAAATCGATATAAACAGAATATCAGCCATAATTTATATGACCGAATGATACGGAAGGAATGATTCGAAATGCTGGAAGGAACAATTAAAAATCCTAGAGAGCTGGAATTTGCTGTGTTTTGTATTGAAAATGTTGCAAAAGAACTTGGCGTAAATGCGGAACGGGTATATCGGGCGTTTACCGGAGAAAGCAATATTCTGAATGGCTATATCATTCCGGAATACGATATCCTTCATACTCAGAGCAGGGAGTACATTGTGAGAGATATTCTTGATGTAATGAAAGAGAGAGGGGTGCATATATGAATGCGAATCCGGTTTTACTTCAAAAAAAGTACAGCCGTGTCATTGAGTGTTTTGCCGGGAGAATGAATATCTCGCTGGATGATGCACTGGAATTCTTCTATCATTCTGAAGTCTATCAGTTGATGCGGGACGGGGTTTCTGATATGCATTGTATGAGTGACGAGTATCTGGCGGAAGAACTAAAACAGGAATATGAGACAAAGCAGGTTGTTAAATAATCGAATTGAGATAATGAAAAAGCTATGAAAAAACCAGGTTATTATTCTTCCGGTGAGTTCGCCCGCATGGCAGGCGTGACGCTCCGGACGATACGTTACTATGATAAACAGAATATCTTAAAGCCCTCGCTTGTGACAGAAGCGGGGGCTCGTTTCTATACGGACGAGGATTTTGCAAGACTGCAGCAGATCCTTCTCTTGAAGTATCTGGGATTCTCCTTGGATGACATCCGGGAGATGACGGTGGCGGATTCGGATTATCATTTTATGCTGAATTCGCTAAAGATCCAGCGGAAGCTGGTGCAGGACCGGATTGAGCAGATGCAGCTGGTGGAGCAGGCCATTAAGGATACGGCGGACGCCATTCAGGAGGAGCATACCATCGACTGGAGCCGGATGCTGAACCTGATCCATCTGACCGGTATGGAGCAGAGCCTGAAAAATCAGTATCAGAATGCCTCCAACATTTCCTCCCGGATCAGTCTGCACAGCCATTATGCCCAGAATCCGAAAGGGTGGTTTCCCTGGGTGTATGAGCAGTGCGAGATCCAGCCCGGTATGCGGATCCTGGAAGTAGGGTGTGGAGACGGGACGCTCTGGCTTCAGAACCGGGAGAACATACCGGAAGATGTGGAGATTCTGCTCTCGGACATTTCGGAAGGCATGCTGAGAGATGCCAGGCGTGCTCTTGGGACAGAGGACAAGCGGTTTGACTTCCAGGTGATGGATTGTCAGCAGATCTCCTGTCCGGAGGAAAGCTTTGATCTGGTGATCGCCGGCCATGTGCTTTTTTACTGTGAGGATCCAGGAAAAGCAGTACGTGAGATCCATAGAGTGTTAAAGCCTGGAGGGAAGCTGGTCTGCAGCACCTACGGGAACGATCATATGAAAGAAGTCAGTGAACTGGTGCAGGACTTTGATGAACATATCGTGCTGTCTGCAGATAAGCTTTACGAGTGGTTTGGCCGGGAGAATGGCAGGGATATCCTGAAACCCTGTTTTACAGATGTGGAGTGGCGGACCTACGAGGACTGCCTGATCGTGCCGGATCCGGAGCCGCTGATCTCTTATATCCTGTCCTGCCATGGCAACCAGGGGCAGTATATTCCGGAGCGATACCGGGAGTTCTTTGCCTATGTGAAGAAGCGGACGAATGGAGGGCTGCGGATCACGAAGGATGCAGGGGTGTTCATAGGTTATTGTTAAAAATGGGGACATAGAATAATTTTGTTCAGCATAAGATATGATAGATGCTAAAAAGGAATTGAAAAAATGTTGGACAAGGTGTATTATGAAAATGGGTATTATTTCGGGAAACACGAAGAAATACGGAAAAGGAGAAAAGAATATGATAATCATGAATTTAGAATTGGATAATTTCTTCGCTTTTCGTAACTTTAAGCTGAACATGTCCTATCCAAAGAAAATTGTTGATTCTTCGATTGAAAATGAATTTCTGACAGGAAGAGAGAATTTTCGCTATAAAAAAGTAAATATTTTGATGGGAGCAAATGCAACGGGAAAAACATCAATAGGGAAAATGCTGATGCGTATTTTTAATTTCATTGATAAAAAAGAGGTATCCAGGATTACAGAAGTTATAGAAGATTCTGGCAGACAGGCAGAGTTTTCCATGGATTTTGTTACAGAGTCATATCAGTTGTATCGATTAAATGTGATAGCCCATCCAGTAGAACAGCCTGAAGATACGCCGGTTCTGGAAGTATGTACGCGATCTGTGAAAATAAATAAAGCAGATAGTTATGAGTTGTGCGTAAAAAAAATTGAAAATATTCCTTGTATTTACCAGAAAGATTATGGAGAGGAATTGGAAAAGATCGATGGACTGGGATGGATGTTTTCTTATCCGTTAGAGATTGAACAAGGAGTTCTCCGGTGCCCCAGGAATCCTTTATACCCTCAGATTCTGGATCATACGTTAAGAGCTCTGGATCCCTCCATAGAAAAGGTAGATAAGCTGGATGGAGTAGAAAATACTTTTGTGATCAGGAGTAAAGAACATAATCTTGTAATGCAGGATGGAAAGGTTATTCATAATGATATCTTATCAAGTGGAACAAGAGCAGGGATAGATATTGCAGGAATGATCGCAGCGATGCAGGAGGGCGAATGTGGATTTTACTACTGTGACGAAAAATTCTCTTACATTCACAGCGATATGGAAAAAGCATTTTTAAGTATAATGATTGACGCGATAAAAGAAAACGAGCAGTTGTTTTTTACCACTCATAATATGGATGTTTTAGATATGCATTTACCGAAACACACTTATGTTTTTTTGAAAAAGGATGTAAATGATGAAGAACATCCAATTCAGTGCATAAGTGCCTCACAATATTTGAAAAGAAGTACAGATTCGGTAAGGAATGCTGTTGAGAATGATTTGTTTTCTGTAGCGCCAAATCTAGAGTTGATTTACGAAATTGCAGATATGCATAATTAGATGAAATTATTATTGTAAAAGGAGAAAGATGAAGGGATACTGTCATTATTTTGTAGAAGGTGCGGATGAGAAAAGGATTCTAGATACATTGAAGACAGACATGCGCTTAATTCTGCCTGGAAAAGTGGAGAAATTTAATGTGGTTCAGGATAAGCTTACGAAAAATCGGCTTATGGCATTAAAGTATCCAACAACGGTAATTATGGTATTTGATATAGATGCCGGTAATGTTGATATTTTAATGGAGAATATTGAGTTCTTGAAGCGGCAGAAAAGTCAGATAAAGGATATAATCTGTATTACGCAGGTTATGAATCTTGAAGAGGAATTAGTTAGAAGCTGTAGAATTAAGAATATTTTGGAGCTTACAAAAAGTAGATCCCAAAAGGATTATAAGCATGACCTAATACATATTAAGAATCTTTCTTCCCGTTTAAAAGAGTGTCAGTTCGATTTCTCTAAACTTTGGATCATGCAGCCGGAAAATCAATATAAAGATATTAAAAATGAGGCTGATAAGATTAAAATCTCGTAGTTTATTAGCACAGTTTGAGAAAAATACTTATATGGAGGAACCATAAGATAACACTATCACAGGAAGACGGCAGGATCCACCGTTCGCTTTGAGAAAAAGGAGAGACTGGGATTATGGCACGGGTTACAGGGATTGGGTTACAGGATTTTTCAAAAATTCAGAAAGAAAATGTTTTCTATGTGGATAAAACCAGATTTATCAGGGAATGGTGGGAGTCCAAGGATGAAGTGACGCTGATCACCAGACCCAGACGTTTTGGCAAGACTCTGACAATGAGTATGGTAGAGCAGTTCTTTTCGGTTTCCTATGTGGGAGATGACTGCTTTAGGGATCTGGATATCTGGAAAGAAGAAACATACAGACAGCTGAAAGGGACTTATCCTGTGATTTCCCTGTCCTTATTACCGGTTTTTGCTGGAAGGGGACTGGTTAAGCAGACAGGAGAAAGAGGAGTTTGAGCTTGTGTCTTCCAGGATGCCGGAGTATGAGGCGTCTCTTGCAATTAAGAAACTATCCTCGTATCTTCAGCGGTACTATGGAAAGAAAGTAATCATCCTTCTGGATGAATACGATACACTAATGCAGGAGGCTTATGTAAAGGGATACTGGCAGG
>OGQQ01000798.1_pt1 | contig 28581 bp, 18 predicted proteins | sample 1553281 | NCBI WGS metagenome assembly OGQQ01 (sample SAMEA2579937, study PRJEB22360) | human gut metagenome | biome: human gut; feature: human-associated habitat; material: faeces | place: Denmark | collected 2008/2010 | reverse complement strand
GGTCGGAAGCATCTGCAACTTGCTGGAATTGGATTTGCAGATGCCTGGTCGGGGTCGGAAGCATCTGCAACTTGCTGGAATTGGATTTGCAGATGCCTGGTCGGGGTCGGAAGCATCTGCAACTTGCTGGAATTGGATTTGCAGATGCCTGGTCGGGGTTGGAAGCATCTGCAACTTGCTGGAATTGGATTTGCAGATGCCTGGTCAGGATCGGAAGCATCTGCAATTTGCTAGTATTGGAGCTGCAGATGCCTGGTCGGGGTTGGAAGCATCCACAACTTGCTGGATATGAATTTGCAGATGCCTATCACCAAGTTGATATTAAGAATCCTACAACAATTGCGGTGGGATTGTTTTTTATGTCGAAAAAAGAGCAAAATGTTCTCGTGGACTTGCGGAGCATATTGTGCTAAAATATAACAAAGCATCACATTTCTTTTTGTTCTTTACAGGAAACTGTATCTTATTATCTTCGGCCGTTCGGTCGTAACAGAGAAATCAACCGTTTTCACACAGATCTGCGGGAAGTACTGTTGTATATCAAATATTCGAAGGAAAAAGAAAAACTGGTTGACCTGATCCAAACCGATGACGGATTTCAGAACATGAAGACAGAAACGGTAGTCATGCTGAATACACTTACTAACTCAAAACTGAAATTCAATGAAGAAAAGGAGGAAACAAGTATGTGTCTTGCAATTGATGAATTACGGGAGGAAGCAAAACAGGAGGGAATTGAATTTGGACGAAGAGAGTTGATTGAGAAAATGCTTATGAATCATGAAACTATGGACAAGATAAAAGAGTATACCGGTTATACTCAGGAAAAAATAGATGAGATAGCAAAGGAATTATCTGCTAGATAGAGCTTAAAAGACTGTTGTTATTAGCGGATTGAATAATAATAACAGTCTTTTTTTGTGTATTTTGGTGGTAGAACTTTAACGTATTGAATGATATGCTAAATAAGGATAAGTCTAATCAAAATGAAAAGACAAGAAACAGAGCACAATATCTGTTGAAGGAGAAAAGTATGAAAAATATACTGAAAGTTCGAATGTTAGGTGGATTTACACTGGAATATAAAGGAAAAGAACTGGTCCTGGACCGTAACAATGTATCAAAGACCACACAGCTGTTTCAATTATTACTTCTACATACACAGGATGGAGGAATCTCCAAAGCAGCACTCATCGATGCCCTGTATGGCCGAAGCGATGTCGAAAATAAAAACGGCAGCCTCAACAACACAATATTCAGGCTCCGAAAGCAGCTCACCGCAGCGGGGCTTCCGGAAAGCAGTTACATCAATATAAATGGTGGAATGTGTACCTGGGACCCGGATATCGAAACTTCAGTAGACGTATGCGACTTCAAGCAGACGATCGAATCAGCACGTCACGAAAAATCCCAAAAGACCAAAATGGAAATCTACGCCAAAGCATGGAAACTCTACACCGGAGAATTCCTCCCGGATATGATGGGCGAGGACTGGGCGGCAGTCGAAAACATCGCATGTCGAGATATGTATTTCGACTGTGTCGAAGAACTGTGCCACTACCTGAAAACCGAAGAAAAATTCGAAGAACTCTACCGTGTCGCACACAGCGCAGCCGAAATCTACCCATTCTATGACTGGCAGATATGGGAAATCGACAGCCTCATCGGAATGTCCCGCTACAAAGACGGCCTCGATGTCTACAAAAGAACAACCAAGCTGATGTTCGACGAACTCGGCCTGTCACCATCCGCCGGAATGCTCGAGCGATTCAAACTTATGGGAGAGCGAACCTCACAGGCAGCAGGCGCAATCGAAGACATCAAGTACCGCCTCCGCGAAAAAGAATCCATCGAAGGCGCTTACTACTGCACCTATCCAAGCTTTGTGGACGTTTACCACGTGTTCGGCCGCATGATGGAACGAACCGGCATGTCCGTATTCCTGATGCTCTGCACCCTGAACTTTATAAATATCGAGACAGACGACGAAAATCAGAAATACTATTCAGAACTTCTCCGCGAGTCCATTCAGAAAGCAGTCCGTAAAGGCGATTTTTACACCCGATACAACATCCAGCAGTATCTCGTAATGCTGATAGGGATAACCCAGGAAAACTGCACACTCGTATCAAAACGAATCAACAAAGAATTCAACAAAAGACTCACCCGCCGCAAGAACGTATCAATCGACTACTACGTTGCTTCACTCGGTGAGGTCTGCAACGACTAAAACAAACAACATTAATAATTAATATAGAAGTAAAACTATTCAGCCCGGAGATCCCCTCCGGGTTTTTTTGCGCCCGGAAATCTCCCGTCCCCCCAAAATCTCAGCCCCCCTCGCAAATTATCAGAAACATTGTCGAAAAAATATGAAAAAATGTTCAAAAAGCAGAATCACGAAACAGTTGAAGAAATACCCCCGATGCTATAATAAAAATACTCTGAAATAAGTGCGTGTTATCGTGTGGTTAAAAACAAAAATACCGTGATCGGATCTTGACGGAGGAAGCAAAGCAGATGGAAAAAGGCAAAAAAAAACATACAGGGACATTTGTAATACATGTGAGTCACTGTGACAATGCCACATGGCAGGGTGAGGTGACCTGGGCAGAAGCCAATAAAAAGAAAAGTTTCAGGAGTGCACTTGAACTGATCAGATTGATTGATGGAGCACTGGAGGTGGATGAATGATGAAAGAAAAGCTCAACATTTCTGCTTCCAATATCGTAAATGTCTGCATAGACAACATAGACGGAGTAGAAAGGTCCGGAAGATTTTACTGTTATTACAGTAAAGATCCTATATTCTTCCGAAGTATTCATGAACTCTTCCGCTATATGGAGCGATTCATGAACGAGCTGAACTTTCCTCAGTCATCAACAGAGCTGCGGACATACGAAGACAAACAGCAGAAACCAGCAAATGCAAAAAGAATCTCTTTTACAGAGGTCAGCAACCGTGAACAGATCCTTGAACAGAGAGGAAGCATAGACACCCTGGCTGTATATGTCAGATACCGTCAGAACGCTACATGGCAGGGAAGTGTCTATCATATGAAAAACAACGAGCGGGAAGATTTCAACAGCGAGCTCGATTTACTCAAAATAATAGAAAATTGTCAAAATAGTACTAAAAATGTTGCTGAAAGCGGCTGACGAAATAGGTGACGAAACAGTTCACCTGTTATAATGTCGTTAAATCTTAAATAAGTTGTACGTGAAGCAGTTAACGATAATTTTTTTATTATCATCATGCATATAATAGGGGATGTTAATATGAAAAGAGAAAATAATAAAAAATTCAAAAAAAGGAAACGGAATCAGAACAGAAGCCTGACATGTCGGGTGCTCAGTATGATGTTTGCAATCGTGCTGTTCTGCTCCACTGTATTAATAAATACAGACTATGTATCTCAGGCAACAGTTAGATTTAAAAATGGTGTAGTTGCAGTAAATAAGGCATCTCTTGAAATACCTAAGGGAATTTACGGACTTTTGGGTGAGAATGGTGCCGGAAAAACCACTTTGATGAGGGTTCTTACAACTGTTTTAAAACAAACGGAAGGAATGGTTTCCCTTGATGGAATTCTGTATAACGAGGGAAATTATGAGAAAATACAGAAAAAGATTGGTTATCTTCCACAGGAAATCGACTTATATCCGAATCTTACGGTGAAAGAATGTCTTGTATATATGGGGGGACTGTCAGGAGTAGCCAGAAATGACCTCGAACAAAGAATTACCTATTATCTGGAAAAGACTTCTCTTACAGAGCATCAGAATAAAAAAATGCGGCAATTATCTGGTGGTATGAAGAGACGTGTCGGACTCATACAGGCACTTCTTAATAATCCGGATTTTTTGATTATTGATGAACCTACCACCGGGTTAGATCCGGAAGAAAGAATCAGGATCCGCAATCTTTTGGTTGATTTTTCAAAGGATAGAACTGTGCTGTTTTCCACTCATGTAGTAGAAGATTTAGCAGCAACCTGTACACAGCTTGCCATTATGAAAAAAGGAAGTTTTTTATATTCTGGAAGCGTGAGTGGGTTGCTGGAAAATGCAAAGGGCTGTGTTTGGAATTGTACGGTACAAAATGCAGAAGAAGCCCGTTTGTTAGAAGCCAATTATTCTATATCATCTAAGCAGTATGTAGAAAATGGAATTCATATGAAAGTATTAAGCAAAGGAAAGCCAAATGAGAATTGTGTCCTGGATAATGATATCACTTTGGAAGATGCATATATTTATTTGACGAATAATCGAGAGTAAAGGATATTAGTGTAATGTGTCATGTATTATTTAATGGAAAATATCCAACCAATGAAGTATTTTCAGCATCAAACACCACATAAATAATAAATTAACCTTTTTGGTAAACTCAATCTCATTATCTAATAAGAAATATTCTTCTTCATTGAGATTTCAGGTCATGAAGTTAGTGATGTCCCGAAAACAAGGACGAATTTACTACCGAACCGACTGATAGTAAATTTTGATGCTACGGCAACCTCTGTAATTCTAAAATTTAAAAATATTGGTTTGGATTCTATTGACACTATAAAAGCAACTGTTACAATAAGAAACGTTAAAAAAAAGTAACTGTTTTAAAGGCAAAACCCGGAACTACGCAGAAGACTGAAAATATCAACATGAAAAAATGTCATGAGGATATTTCGGTATATACAGTTGCAGCAGATGGAGGGGATAGCATTGGTAGCAGCACAACAAAAGGATCCAGATATATACCATCAAATCTCTTAAATATGTGGCATCGTGGAAGCTTTTCATCAGTTGCTGCAAGTTTAAACTATCATTTTGGAAAACATGGCGTTGGCGTTGGTGCAACAAATATCGTTTCATATGCACAAAGTGCAAGAAATTTCAAGAGTAATTTAAGTGGAGCTAAGAGCTCAAAAGTAAATGGGAGCACTCCAAACGTTACTCGTTGGAAGAAAAATGGTAAATATATTGATATTTGTGGGAATAAAAACCTTGGCAAAATTATAAGTTATGGTAGACAATGAAAGGCGAATAAATGTCGTTAGTACATGAATTTGTGGCTGTATGGAAGCCAGTAAACAAAAAAATTTTATATTCTGAAGATATATATGAGTATATAAATCGAGGACAAATCAAAAAAAGAATATCTTTGGGAATTCCAGATGATGTAGTTCAAAAAAATTTGTATGATGTACATGGAAAACTACTCCCAAATATAAAATTTAATCAGTGGGGAATTTCCATATATGAGAAGGAGGATCAGCTCTACTGGATAGATTTTTTGAAAAGTATTTCAGGAGCGACAGAAGATAAAAAATATTGTCATGAATTGTTAGAGTTTATGATGACATCATATTTTAATAATAACATTGTTTTACATTTTGGCATTTAAAATAAGTGCTTATCAAGAACTAGGAGTTTGGAAATGTTTTTATGAAAATGCTTGGCAGAGATTGCTATTTCTTTTACTTATATTGCTTTTTATTATTGAATTGATAAGAGGTATATAAAAGAAACTTTGGATAATAGCAATAAAGAAAGAATGCATCTTTTACAAAACTTAAAAAAATACATCATAATATCGTCATAAATATACGGTATATTAATAGTTGCAGATGCTAATTAAGGTATCTCATTTTTAGATATTTTTCTTTTTCATATGCCGGTACGAAAGTATTGGCCTCCTTCCTTTTTAGGACGTATTATTATAATTTGCACAAATCTTAGCCCATAAGAGAGTGACGCTCTGCATATTCTCAGCAGAGCGTCACTCTCTTATGGAATCTTGTTTTTCATAGTATATTCCAATATATGATGCCTTGGAAATTTTCCTGATAGACGTAGAAATAGCATAGAAGTAAAAATGGTAAGCGTACTTGAAAAATGATAAAACAACAAGATACAGTATTCCGTTCGCGGTATTCTGTTGACGAATGCAATATATTGTGTTACCATATAAATGGATTATTTTTTATGCATGGTTTGCCACGCAGTAAAGTTTTTTGTTCCGGATATGCTGTTCCGGGAGCAACATTTAGGCGAAGGCCTTTTATCAATAGGAAGACATCAAAAATCAAAAGAAGATTTTTGGTGTCTTTTTTTGTTGCCCAAAAACGAAATGTGAGGTGTACAAAAAAACAGGAAGGGAGGAAATGTAAAATAATCCATAAAAGATGAACAGGAAAATCAAAAAAGGAGGCAGAATATGGGACAGGATATATGCATTCGAAAAGATGAAAAACCATTGGGATATGACTGGGAATGTGGACATGAGGAATTATATGTCAGAGTGAATATGTACTACAAGCTCCTTCGATGACATGGTAGAAGTTGAGGAGGATTCCGCAGCAGCTGATACATCCGAAGATACAGGAGACGATCTCGGCACAGATGTGAATTTTGAATCGGAATCGGAAGAGGGTTCGGCCGAAACATACAGCGAATCTGATGATTTCGGTTCCAGCGATGCCGACTTCTCATCAGGCGAGAACATGTTCACAGATGGAACATCCGAGAGCAGCACTCCAACCGAAGAAGCAGCACAGCCTGTAAGCTGTATCGTAAAGCTTAAAAACGAAACAATCGAGGTCAAGGCCGAAGCTCCTGCAGGTGTCCTTCCAAACGGAACACAGATGATCGTCAAAGCAGTCGAGAACAACACCGAAGATGCTGAGCTGACAGACCAGTACAACAAACTGGCAGCCAAGATTACAGAGCAGCTTCAGAGCCAGGGCAAAAACCTCGACGGCTTCCTTGCTTACAACGTATCTTTTACAGATGCAGATGGCAACCCGGTTGAACCGTCCGACAAAGTTACTTACAGCTTTATTTATAAAGAAGCTTCTTCACCGGAACTGACAGACCCGGCAGCATCTACAGTGACAGCAGCCATGATCAGAACCAACAAAGAAACTTCCGAACTGGAACTGACAGAGCTCAAAGCCGAAGAGGACAAGCTTACAGTTGAAACAAATGAAAGCAGACAGCTCACAAAAGCAGCTTTCCAGTCAGCAGCTACCGCAGCATATACATTTGTATGGAGCAGCACACCGGCAGCAGATGATAATGAAAACACTGAGAATAAAGAAGAAAACGGTGAAGTAAATAACGAAGAAGTTAATACAGACACCAACACCGAAAATACCGAAGAGAACGAAGAAGAAACCAACACAGAGAATAATGTAGAAAACTCTGAGGAAGAACAGAATCCGGAAGAAGCACCGGATCAGGAACAGACCAAAATGATCCGCGTCATCGCAGACGAAGTTAATCTTCGCGTAACTCCTTCCACAGAAGCAGAAGTGATTGCAACCGTAGATACAGACACTCAGCTTCCACTTATTGAAACAGTAACTGATGAAGATGAATTCACCTGGTACAAAGTTTCCTACGAAGAAGCAGAAGCTTATGTAAGAAGCGATATGGCGGAAGTTGTTGAGACTGAAGAGCAGGGTACAGAAAACGAAGATGCAAATGAAGAAGAAGCAGACGTTCAGGTCGAAGACGAAGTAACCTACTCTCAGACAATCGGCAATGTGGTTGTAACTGCAACAGCTGCAAAAGATGTTCTTCCAGGAAATGCAGAGTTTGTTGTAACTCCTATCGTACAGGAAACAGACCCTGACCAGTACGCAGAAACAGAAACAAAGCTTAATGAAAAAGCTGAGGAAGATGGATACGAAATCGCAGGTTTCCTGGCATACGATATTTACTTCCAGGACAGTGAAGGAAATAAAATAGAACCAGTTGATGGTTCCGTAAAAGTTTCCATGCACTACACAGAACCATCCGTACCGGCAACCGTATCAGAAATCAGTGTCGTATCTGTTGATGAAGAAGTTAATGAAGAAAAAAATACAAATATTGATGTCATGCATTTTGTTGAAGGTCAGAATGGTAAAGTTCAAGACGTTGTTAATATGACAGAACAGGGACAGGCAAACGTTGAAACTACTACAGATGGTGAAATTCAAAAAGCAGAATTCAATACAGAGAGTTTTTCAGTATTTACAATCACATGGAAAAGAAAAAGCGGAAATATAGAAGAATTTAACTTTAACAAAATAATACATTTGGTAAGACAGAATGGACAGAATGGTAGTACATATACTGATTTGAAGAATTCAGTAAATGCAACAAATAGTCTGGTTCTGGAAACAGAAGATACTAACCCGGTTCTATACATGAGCACTATTACATCAAGTGGAATAAATAAAGAAATGTATCAACTTTATGAAAGTGAAACAACATATCGCTTTATAGGCGCATACATTGCAACAACATCAAGAGATGAATATAGTCTGGTAGATAGCAATAAAGTAACGAAACTTATGGGAAGAAAAGAAAAAGATTCCAATAGTGGAGTTATGAAGTATCAGTATAAAGGAGATACAACTTATAGAAACCTGGAAATTGATCAGACTGTTATATTTGTTTATTCAAATGCAGAACTAACAAAAAAGGCAAACCTTTATTCAGAAAACGGAATAACGTTATATGCATCAGGACAATCAACAGTAAATTTGACAAATATAGATATCTTATATACAACAAGTGCAAATGATATAATTCCGACAAGTGTAAAAGACAGTGACAAGAGACGGAGCGGAAATAACTATACATATGAACGTACAGTTGTAGGAATCGGAGAAGAATCAGTTGAAGTCAAAGCCCTAAGACGGGAATCAAGTTCAAGTAATTCACCAATACAGTATAGTGAAGATGGTGAAAACTGGATGGATGTTGGAAGTAATCCTGTGAAATTTATTTATACAGCAGATGCTAAAGGAGAGGTTCCAAAAACAATAAAGACAGCTGATACTAGAAATCTTATCAATATCAGTATGGCAAATTATAGGGAAAACCAGAATTATTATAATTCTTTTCAATTTGGTAGCGCAGATTATACAGGAAGTGAAGCGGTAAGACAGAGTTTAGTACAAGGAGTTCTTAAGGATGGATATCCGGTATTAAACAATGGTACATCATTAAATGGCCTTTTTGATGGTACCTGGGGTGAGGTTATACAAAATACATATGTTACAGGATTGAATCATCTGTTTTCATATGATTCAAGTACAGGAACATATAGCTATGATAGCGATGAGAATTATGCATATTATGATATTGATAGTAGTAGGAATACGGAAAAGAATTTTATAGTATATGAGAGAAGTAAATACAAAGGTGAGGGAATGCGTCACGTTGCTTCATTCATGCCATATTCTTCTTGGTATGATGGTGCATCTCAGAATAAATTTGCTTTTGGTATGATGATATCTTTTGAGTTCTTACAACCGAAAAATGGTAAAATTAATGGACAGGATATGGTATTTAGTTTCTCTGGTGATGATGATGTCTGGGTATTTATAGATAACAAATTGGTGCTTGATCTTGGAGGTGTCCATGAGAGGGCAACAGGAAGTATCAATTTTGCAAATGGTAAAGTATACGTAAATAACCAGTCAAATCCAACATTAAGGAGTGTATTTAATAGTGATAGTGATACATTTGCAGATTATACCAGTCATTCATTGAAACTCTTCTATATGGAGCGTGGACGAGGTGATTCAAACTGTTCAATTAAATTTAATCTTCCACCAAGACCAACGAATTCTATTGAAATAGTAAAAAGTCTTGCAAATTCAGATAAAGAAAAGTATACAAGTACTGATTTTCAGTTCAAAGCATATCTTGAAGATGAAGAAGACAGAAATCAGGAGCTGGTTCAGTATAATGCAATTCCAGAAGGAACACCATACAGAGTTAAGAAAAATGATTCTCTTACAGATGAAGTAAGATATGTGGGAGCAAATAATATATTTACTTTAAAGGCAGGAGAATCAGCGGTATTCGAGGGGATTGATTCAGGACTCCGGTTCTATGCGGAAGAAGTTGGTATCCTTTCGGATCAATTTGATAAGGTTGACATTACAGACTGGGAAGTAACATATCACGATTTGAATGGAAATCTAGTTGGAACATCCGAAGGTAAGGTACCAGAGCAAACTAAAACTTACTTGGCACGAAGTGGAGTGAAAACTGCTGGTAATGCAGCAAGGGTAGAATTTAAAAATACCTGTAATGTAAATAATTTGAGAAAACTAAGGATTACCAAGAAGATGAATGGGTTATCTACTACAGATAAATTCAGCTTTCAAGTATATCTTACAGGACAGAATAGGCAGTTTATCCCTTATGATGGAGGATATGAAGTCATACATAAAGATGGCACGAGTGTAAGTAGAGAGGGTAATCCTCAGGGAATAATACGTGACGTAGCACCGGATGAGACGATTGTAATTGATCAAATTCTTTCAGGAACCGAGTTCAAGGTAAACGAAATTGAACTAGATAATTCAAGATATGAGAAGCCGATAAAAGAAGTTAAAAAGGGTTTATGTGATGATGGTACAGTAACAGATTCTGACGGAAAGATTGCTTTGAAAAAGGATGCTCATGTAATAATAACAAACACATTAAAAGTAGATCTGACAGTTAATAAAGAATGGTCAGATAAAAATATAAAGCACAGTTCTATATATGCAGGACTTTATAAAGCGGATGGAACACCATTAAAATGTGTTGAACTGAATGAAGATAATCAATACAGATATGTTTTTGGAAATGTGAGTTCATCTGATTTGGTTTATGAGCTTAGACCGGTAACAGGAAATGAAAATGCAGAATTTACAATCAATAATAACGGATATGTCAAAGTAGAAGCAGATAAGATTATTGTGGCAAAAGCAAATAATACCGATACAAAATATAAAGTGTCTTATAAAAAAGAAGTATCAGAAGATGGAACAAAGATTACTCAGACAATTACAAATACAAAGATTGTTACAAAATTGAATCTGATAAAAGTTGAAAAAAATAATGAAAAAAATCTTCTGAAAAATGCAGAATTTGCACTTTATACAGCAAATGATAACTACACATATGAGGAAAGTAACCGGGTAACTGGCAATATCAAGACTGATTCGAATGGAAGAGCAACAGTGAATGGATTAGTTCCTGGAAAATATGTTCTGAAAGAAACAAAAGCACCAGAGGGATATTCACTTTCTGCCAATGTATGGCAGGTTCTAGTAAGGGATAATCAGTCAGTTGAAGTAACATTAAATGGAGTTCCTGTTGAAAAAAGCGATGATGGAGCATTTGTTATCGAAAACATTAAGCTCTACTCACTCCCATCAACCGGTGGCAGCGGAATTTACTGGTATATGATCGGCGGCATGGTACTTATGTCTGCAGCCGCATGGATCTTATATAAAAACAAATGCAGGGAGGTGCTGGGAAAATAATTGTAACGATTGATTTTTTCAGTGGCTCCTTGCCACAAAAAAACGTAATTATCCCGCATAAGGGAACAATAAAAAAAATGGGCAAAGCCCGATAATGAAAAGGAGACAAGATTATGAAGAAGATGAGAAAAATCTTTGCAGTGTTATTAACACTGGCCATGGTACTCGCAATGAGTATTCCAACATTTGCAGCACCAACTGCTACAGCAAAAATCACAGTTGACAAATTGACACCAGGTGATAATACAACAGTGAGTATTTATCAGGTTGTTAAATTTAACGATGCGCAGAGTAAATGGGAAGTATCAGATTGGGTAAAAGAGGCATTAAAAACGGATTCTACATTAGTTAATCTTGAAGTAGAACCAGCTGTAATTAATTATGAAAAGTTATATAAAGATTATTTACCAGCAAAAGCTACTGAGACAAAGACTAAAATAAATGATTCAAGTGTTGATTTTACAGGACTCGAAGTGGGCGCATATTTAATCACGGCAAGTGGTGACACAACATCTTATACAGTTATGGGTGCTGCTACATATGATTATGATGAAAACAATAATCTTATTAAACCGATTGATGCAAGGGTTAATGCAAAAGGTGAAAAATACTCTGTTGTAAAGAGCTTAGTGAATACAGATCAGGTATTTGTAATGAAAGGCGATACAGTTGAGTTCTATATTGATACTGTATTTCCAAGTTATGATCCAAAAAATACAAATAGAACATTTTCTATTACAGATAAACCAACTGGTATGAAGATTACAGCAGTTGAAGTAACGGTTGGTGGAACACCGGTTGGGGCAGAGAACTATACAGTAACAGGCTTAAATGAAAAAAATACAGAAGTAACAGTTGCTTTCAAGGACACTTATATTGGAAAGAGCAATGAGCATGCAGCTCAAGCAGTTAGAGTTAAAGTAACGGCAGTAGTCACAAGTGATGATGGCTCTTATAAGAATGAGGCTACTAGCAATTATGATAGTGATCCGTCTGAAGTAACTGGACGTTCTGGTAGTCTTACAATTTACAAAACTACAAATGAAGAGAATGTAGAAGATAGAAAGCCATTAACAGGAGCTAAATTCTCAATTGTGAAAACTGTAGATGGTGAAGAGGGTGAATCTCTTGAATTTGTAGAATTAGAAGCAGGTAAATATACTTTATACACAGATGATACTGAAATTCCAGCAGGTAAAACAAAAGTAACTGAGGTCACTGTTGGTGATAATGGAAAAGTTTTATTAAAAGGTCTTGGAACAGGTACTTATAAGATTACTGAAACACTTGCACCAGAAGGATATTCTATTAATAATAACATTCCTGATGCTACAATATCAGCAGGTGAGAAAACGGAGAATATTGAAATTAACGTTCCAGATAGCAAACTCTCCGCTCTTCCATCCACAGGTGGTATCGGTACTACAATCTTCACAATCGCTGGATGCCTGATCATGGTTACAGCAGCTGGCTTATTCTTTGCAAGCCGCAAAAGAACAAACAAATAATCATTCGTGATTGTTTATAACCAAATATCGAATCCGGGGCATCTGCCCCGGATTCATAAAAAAATAATACAACAGCAAGGAGAGCTCGGATGAAAAAAAAAGCAGGCAATTTAGTAATTGGCATCATATTTTTAGCTGGTTTGTCCTTGCTGCTGTATCCCTTTGTAGCCAATCAATGGAATAACTACAGACAGAAACAGTTGATCAGTGGTTATGAACAGGTGGTTTCTGATAAGGAAGCAGCAGAAGGAATTGACTATGATGCAGAGCGTAAAAAAGCAGAAGACTATAACGAAGCCTTACTTCCATGTGTTCTTCCTGACTCTTTTGCACTTGCAGAGTCAAGTGGAGTAGACCCGGTTTATATGAATACGCTGAACATCGCTGGTGATGAGATGATGGGAAGTGTAGAGATTCCTAAGATCAATATCAAAATCCCGATCTATCACACAACGGAAGAAGATGTTTTGAACAAGGGTGCAGGTCATCTGGAGGGAAGTTCTCTTCCGGTTGGAGGAGCAAACACACATGCTGTTATTTCTGCACACCGTGGACTTCCGAGTGCATCACTTTTTACAGATCTGGATCAGATGAAAGTAGGAGATCATTTTCTGCTCCATGTGTTAGATGAAACCTTATGTTATGAAGTAGACAAGATTTCGGTTGTTAAGCCGGAAGACACTTCTGCTCTTGCAGTAGAAGATGGGCAGGACTTAGTAACTCTTTTAACCTGTACTCCTTATGGAGTAAATACAGAACGACTTCTGGTTCGTGGTCACAGAGTACCTTATGTAGAAGAGGAAGTCAAAGAAGAGAAGACAGTGCTCAGTGGAAGTAGTCTTCACACAAATTATCTTCTTTGGGTATTTGTTGGTCTATCCGTTACCGCACTCTTTGTTTTTGTGTTATACTTAAAGGAAACAAAGCTGAAGAGGCGAGCAAATAAAGGCGGTAAAAAATAGATTATGGCAAAAGAAAAGAAGAAAAAAGGTTCTATAGTTATCAACATATTTATCATATTACTTTTTATCGTCGGTGCGGGTATCTTTACTTACCCAACGATCAGTAATTACTGGAATGAGTACCGAAATGCGCAGCTTGTAACCAAGTACAATGAATCCGTCAGTGATCTGTCGGATGACCAGTACGAAAAGCTCTGGCAGGAGGCTGAGGAATACAACGCGGAGCATAAGGTCAATACGATCGTAGATGCTTTTAACGAAGAGGATTATGTTCTCAGTCATCCTTACGATGAGGTCCTTGATCCAAATGGTGACGGGCTGATGGGAAGTATCGAGATCCCCAAGCTGAATCTGACGCTTGCTATCTACCATGGTCTCAGTACCGAGGTTCTGGAAAAGGGTGTCGGGCATGTTGAGGGAACAAGTCTTCCGATAGGTGGAGCGAGCACACATGCGGTGCTGGCTGGACACAGGGGACTTCCGAGTGCAAAGATTTTTACGGATCTTGACCAGATGAAAAATGGAGATATTTTTCTGATCCATGTTCTGGGAAAGACTCTTGCATACAAAGTAGATCAGATAAAAACGGTTCTTCCGGAGGAATCCAGTGAGCTGGATATCATCGAGGGAGAGGATCATGTGACGCTGGTAACCTGTACTCCTTATGGAGTCAACACTCACAGGCTTCTTATCAGGGGAATCCGAACGGAGTATGTTGAACCGGAGGAGAAAGCTGAGGAGACACCGATCCAGCAGATCGCAAAGGTTGATCCGGTGAAGATTATGATCATTGGTCTTGTAGCTATGGTCATAATGATCATCATTGTTTATATAGTTATTCGACGTAAAAGTCGAAAAACAGAGGAGAGTAGCCGCAAAGACGAATAATGATCACAGAAAATAACAAGGAGGCCGATCGTGGTGAAACAGAAGAAAAAGAAATTTAAAATGTGGAATAAGCTTTTGGCTTTCCTGGGAATGTTTGTCATGTTGACAGGCTGCCTGGCAGGAACGGTTCAGGCAGGTTCTTACGAAGCCGGAAAAAAGGGAAGTCTGAATCTGACGGTGCAGCAGACGGATAAGGACGGCAAGACAACACCGCTGACAGGTGTCAAGTTAGAGCTTTACAGAGTTGCGGATGTTTCATTTGATGGAAATGTGCATTTTGTACTGACCAGCTCCATGTCATCTGCAGGATACGATTTTGATTCCTTCAAGAATGCAAGTGAATGGTATTCAGCAGCCGAAAAGCTTGCCGAGGTTGCAGCTGCTTCTTCAGTAAAGCCGGTTGAGGCTGTTTCGGATGAGCAGGGCAAGGTTGTTTACAGCGATATGGAAGAGGGCATGTACCTGGTAATTGGTGCAGCGGAGAGTTCCGTTAAGGTTACTCCAATGCTCTTAACAGTTCCTTTTGCAAGCACAGAGGAAGGCTGGATCTACGATGTACAGGCTTATCCAAAGGCAGAGAAGAGCAACACTGCAGGTATTACAGTTGAGAAGAGACTTTATCGTATTAATCCGAATACGTTTGAACTGGATGAAATAACTGCTGACGATGCAACTTACAAGGTTGGTCTTTTCCTTGATAAGGATGGTACGATCCCATATGGTGATGATTACATCAGAACGATCCATATCCAGAATGCACAGTCAGGCAAAGCTTCTTACAGTAATGTTCTTAGAGGTACCTATTATGTATTCGAGCTTGATGAGAATAATAAGGCGATCAAGCTGAATGATGAGGTGCAGATTGATAAAGAAAACAGCTTCCATTACAATGTTACGAATGCAGCAGACAAGGAAGACAACAGTGTTGTAGTGGATGACAATACGGTTGCTACAGATATTGCAGCTTATGTAAATAACATTTTTTCAACTCTTCCGGAAGGCTTCTTTGTAAATGGAAAGATCGAGATTACAAAGAACGTTGTAGTGGACGGTGTGAAAAAGACTGTAGACGACAAGTTCTATGCAACTGTATTTGATGATTCTGGTAAGGCGGTAAGCACCGTTGAACTGAAGCAGAATGATAAAGTTACTGTTACGGTTCCATTCTCAGAAGATATAAAAGATACTGTTACTTATGCAGTTAAGGAAACCGATAAGAATGGTAATGTACTCGATAAAGATTCTTTCGCATATGTAGTAAGTGGTGAAGGCAGTGTTAAGCTGAATGAGTCTGATCAGTATAAAGGAAGCATCGAGATTACCAATACCAAGAAGGATGCTACTGTAACACCTGGCGGAAGCAATGGTGGTTCTGGTACATCTAACGGTGGAAGTGATGCATCCAGCCATGGCGGAAGTGCAACAAGTCGTCCGGTTAAGACTGGTGACCCGATGAATCCGGCATTCTGGGGTCTGGTTCTTCTGGTATCTGTGATCGTGATCGCAGGTGGAGTAGTTGCTTACAAAAAGAGAAAACAGAAATAAAGTGTAAGACGTTTGACGGGAGTCTGGTGTAAACCGGGCTCTCGTTTTTTTCTTCTTATTTAAAGGGATTTTGTTGGAATGAGGGCTGTTTTGTGCTATAATAAATTAGTATTATTATGCCTATCTGGAAACCGGCAAATGCGAAAAATGTCGGTTTCCATTATAATGAATATAGAATGACAGGAGGAAGCAAATGGGCGGAGAGAATACAGAGTACGGCGCGGATCAGATTCAGATTCTGGAAGGACTGGAAGCTGTTCGTAAAAGACCAGGTATGTATATTGGAAGTACATCCAGCCGGGGCCTGCATCATCTTGTATATGAGATCGTGGATAATGCGGTAGATGAAGCATTAGCAGGATTTTGTACCGAAATCCAGGTAACTATCAATCCGGATAATTCCATTACCGTAGTTGATAACGGACGAGGTATTCCGGTAGGAATCAATCACAAAGCAGGAATACCGGCAGTAGAAGTTGTATTTACCATTCTTCATGCGGGTGGTAAATTTGGCGGTGGAGGATACAAAGTATCCGGTGGACTTCACGGTGTAGGTGCCTCTGTTGTAAATGCACTGTCTGAATGGCTGGAAGTTACGATCTGCCGTGAAGGTAAGAAATATCAGCAGCGTTATGAAAGAGGACATACCATGTATCCTCTGAAAGAGATTGGTGTCTGTGATTCTGAAGAGACAGGAACAAAGGTAACGTTCCTGCCGGATAAGGAAATCTTTGAAGAAACTGTTTATGATTACGATATTCTGAAACAGCGTCTTCGTGAGATGGCGTTCCTGACAAAAGGTCTGCGTATCGTTTTGAAAGATACCAGAGCAGACCAGGAAAAAGAAAAAATCTTCCACTATGAAGGTGGTATCAGGGAATTTGTTACTTATCTCAACAGAAGTAAAGAAGCACTGTATCCAGAGGTCATTTACTGTGAAGGTGAAAAAGATGGTGTCATGGTTGAGGTTGCCATGCAGCACAATGATTCCTACACAGAGAACAGCTATGGCTTTGTAAATAATATCAATACACCGGAAGGTGGTACCCATATCGTTGGTTTCCGTAATGCGCTGACAAAGACGTTCAACGATTATGCAAGAAAGAATAAGCTGCTTAAAGACAGTGAACCGAATTTAAGTGGTGATGACATTCGAGAAGGTCTGACAGCAATCGTAAGTGTTAAGATCGAGGAGCCACAGTTCGAAGGACAGACGAAACAGAAGCTTGGTAACAGTGAGGCTCGTGGAGCTGTTGATTTTGTAGTCAGCAAACAGCTGGAGATTTTTCTGGAGCAGAATCCGACGGTTGCGAAGGCAACAGTTGAAAAATCTGTTCTTGCGCAGAGAGCGCGTGAGGCAGCCCGCAAGGCGCGTGACCTTACTCGTAGAAAATCCGCTCTTGACGGAATGTCACTTCCGGGCAAGCTGGCTGACTGTTCTGACAAGAACCCTGAAAACTGTGAGATCTACATCGTAGAGGGTGATTCCGCGGGTGGTTCCGCCAAGACAGCACGTAACCGTGCCACACAGGCGATCCTTCCTCTCCGTGGTAAGATCCTCAACGTAGAGAAAGCCCGTCTGGACCGAATCTACAGCAACGCCGAGATCAAGGCGATGATCACAGCCTTTGGTACCGGAATCCACGAGGACTTTGATATCAGCAAGCTGCGTTATCATAAAATCATTATCATGACCGATGCCGATGTCGATGGTGCTCATATCGCAACACTGCTTCTGACATTCCTCTACAGATTTATGCCGGAGCTGATCAAGCAGGGCTATGTATATCTGGCTCAGCCGCCACTGTACAAAGTCGAAAAGAACAAAAAAGTCTGGTACGCTTATGATGATGCGGAACTGAACAACATCCTTGAGCAGATCGGACGTGACAACAACAATAAAATCCAGCGATACAAAGGTCTTGGAGAAATGGATGCAGAACAGCTCTGGGAGACAACCATGGATCCGGAGAAACGAATCCTTCTCCGCGTAACTATGGATGAGTCTGCAACTTCTGAAATTGACCTGACATTTACCACTCTTATGGGTGACAAAGTTGAGCCAAGACGTGAATTTATCGAAGAAAACGCACGCTTTGTAGAAAATCTGGATATCTAGGAGAATAGAAAATGGAAGACAATATTTTTGATAAAATCCATGAGGTGGATCTGCAGAAGACCATGGAAAAATCTTATATAGATTATGCCATGAGTGTTATTGCCTCCCGTGCTCTTCCGGACGTCAGAGACGGTCTGAAACCGGTACAGAGAAGGGTGCTGTATTCCATGATAGAGCTGAACAACGGTCCGGATAAGCCACATCGTAAATGTGCCCGTATCGTTGGTGATACCATGGGTAAATATCATCCGCATGGAGACAGTTCCATCTATGGCGCACTTGTAAATATGGCACAGGACTGGTCAACCAGATATCCGCTGGTAGACGGTCATGGAAACTTTGGTTCTGTGGATGGTGACGGAGCTGCTGCGATGCGATATACAGAGGCACGTCTGAGTAAGATTTCCATGGAAATGCTGGCTGATATCAATAAAGATACCGTTGATTTCCAGCCGAACTTTGATGAGACAGAACGGGAACCGGTTGTACTGCCATCCCGTTATCCGAACCTTCTTGTAAATGGAACCTCCGGTATTGCCGTTGGTATGGCAACCAATATTCCGCCTCACAATCTGAGAGAGGTGATCAGTGCCGTTGTCAAGATCATCGACAATATCATTGAAGAGGACAGAGACACTACGATAGAAGAACTTCTTGAGATCGTAAAAGGTCCTGACTTCCCGACAGGTGCTACTATCCTTGGTACAAGAGGAATTGAAGAAGCATATCGTACCGGCCGCGGCAAGATCCGTGTCCGTGCGGTGACAAATATCGAGACACTGCCGAACGGTAAATCACGTATTATCGTTACGGAACTTCCATATCTTGTTAATAAGGCCCGTCTGATCGAAAAGATTGCCGAGCTTGTAAGAGACAAGAAAATCGATGGAATCACAGACCTGAATGACCATTCCAGCCGTGAAGGTATGCGTATCTGTATCGATCTTCGTAAAGATGCCAATGCCAATGTAGTCCTGAATCAGCTGTACAAGCATACACAGCTTCAGGATACCTTTGGTGTGATCATGCTGTGTCTGGTAGCAGTGAACGGAAGCCTTCAGCCGAAGGTACTGACGCTCCCTGAGATGCTCAAACATTATCTTGCACATCAGGAAGATGTTGTGACAAGAAGAACAAAGTACGATCTGAATAAAGCACAGGAACGTGCGCATATATTAGAAGGTCTGCTGAAAGCTCTGGATAATATTGATGAAGTTATCCGTATCATCCGTGGATCCAGAAGTGTCCAGGTAGCCAAGCAGGAATTGATGGACAGATTTGAACTGACAGATGTTCAGGCACAGGCAATCGTGGACATGCGTCTTCGTGCTCTCACCGGTTTGGAAAGAGAGAAGCTGGAAGCAGAATATGCAGAATTAATGGAAAAGATCCGTAAACTGAAAGCAATTCTTGCAGACAGAAATACACTTCTTCGCGTTATCCGTGAGGAGATTCTTGCAATTTCTGAGAAATACGGTGATGACAGAAGAACGGCTATCGGATTTGATGCGTTTGATATTTCTATGGAAGATATGATCCCGAGAGAAAATACTGTCATTACCATGACAAAACTTGGTTATATCAAACGTATGACAGTAGATAACTTCCGCAGCCAGAACAGAGGCGGCAGAGGAATCAAGGGAATGCAGACACTGGATGATGACTATATTGAAGAACTGATGATGACAACAACACATCATTATGTCATGTTCTTTACCAATACTGGTCGTGTATACAGACTGAAAGCGTACGAGATTCCGGAAGCAGGCAGAACAGCTCGTGGAACCGCGATCATCAACCTTCTGCAGCTGATGCCGGGAGAACGTATCACAGCAGTCATTCCGATCAGTAAGTTTGAAGAAGGTCAGTATCTGATGATGGCTACCCGTAAGGGTCTTGTTAAGAAGACTCCGATCCAGGATTATGCAAATGTCCGTAAGATTGGTCTGGCAGCTATTTCTCTGAGAGATGACGATGAACTGATCGAAGTTAAGGCAACGGATGACAAGAAAGATATCATCCTTGTAACGAAATACGGTCAGTGTATCCGCTTCAAAGAGTCTGATGTCAGAAGCACCGGACGAGTTTCTATGGGGGTTCGAGGCATTAATCTGCTGGATGGCGATGAAGTTGTTGCAATGCAGCTGAATACACAGGGATATTATCTGCTCGTTGTATCTGAAAACGGTATGGGTAAACGTACTTCTATCAGTGAATTTACCTGCCAGAACAGAGGCGGTAAAGGTGTGAAGTGCTACAAGATCACTGAGAAGACCGGTAATGTTATCGGAGCAAAAGCTGTCAATGAAGAAAATGAGATCATGATGATCACCACAGAAGGAATCATTATCCGTCTGCAGTGCTCTGATATCTCTATCCTTGGAAGAATTACATCAGGAGTCAAACTGATCAATCTTTCTGATGGAGTAACGGTTGCAAGTTTTGCGAAAGTCCGTGAAAAAGAAGAAGATAAAAATTCTGAAAAGACAGAGGAAAGCTCTGAAAATGTCTCCACAGAAGAGAACAGTAACGAAAATACAGACAGCACAGAGGAATAAGAATCATGGATAAGGAAAATGCGGCAACAAATGTCAGACGCAGATCCGGTTCAAGTGCATCCGGACGTTCAAAATCCGCATCAGCGAGAAGAAAAACGCAGACCAGACGTAAAACTTCAGGAACCCGGCGTAAAACTTCCAGAGGTTCTGATATAGCTGCAGTGATTGCCAGATTACCGAAACCGGTTCTGGCAGGCGCTGTTGCGCTGATCGTTTTGATCATTATCATTGTATTTGCTGCAAAGGGATGCGGAGTCAGCCATAAGACTCCGGAAAGAGTAGTCAGAACTTTGATCGAATCATACACAGGTGGAAATGAGAGCAAAGTCAAAAAATGCTATGGTGTATCCAAAGCAGATGATACTCTGCAGCAGGAGATGGATGCGACTGTGAAATATTTCAGTGCATTTGAGGCTGAAAAAACAGAAATCACACAGTGTGATAAAATCTATCAGGATGGTAATTATACATATATGTATATTACCTATGATCTGGTCCTGAAGAATGGACAGAGCTACCCTTGCATCAGTACTTATATGGTACAGAAGAAAGATAACGGCAAGTATTATGTAATGACACCGTCAGAGATTACGGATGATCTGAGCAAGCAGGCGGCGACGAAGTATGCTGATTTTATGAATACACAGGCATATAAGGATTATACGACTGCTTATGACAAGTTTATCAAGAAGAATCCTGGATATGAGGAAAAAATAGCTGCAAAATTAAAATAGCTAAGCGAACAGCAATATAGAATCCTTGAAGGGATGGTGGCAGCGGAATGAAAAGAATCATTATGATGGTGCTGAGGAATCTCTTGTTTGTACCATGGGGATGGTTTATGCTGAATCGGTATGCCAAAAACGTTGATAATTATACAGAGGGAGAGCGTTATGCACTTCTGAAGAAAATAGATCAACGGGCTAATAAAGGTGGAAATATTACGGTTCAGTCATACGGTGTAGAAAATATACCGAACGAAAATGGATTTATGTTTTATCCGAATCATCAGGGACTGTATGATGTCCTTGCAATTGTGGATGCCTGCCCGACACCTTTTTCTGTAGTGGCAAAGAAAGAAGTGGGGAATGTTCCGTTTCTGAGACAGGTTTTTGCCTGTATGAAAGCATATATTATGGACAGAGAGGATATTCGACAGTCTATGCAGATTATCCTTAATGTTACCAGGGAAGTGAAAGAGGGACGAAATTATCTGATCTTTGCAGAGGGAACCCGAAGCAAGAATGGAAATCATCCACTGGAATTTAAAGGCGGCAGTTTCAAAGCTGCAACAAAAGCCAGATGTCCGATTGTGCCGGTTGCATTGATTGATACGTATAAGGCTTTTGACACTGGTTCCATAGAACCACTGACAGTGCAGGTGCATTTCCTGAAGCCAATGTACTATGAAGAATATAAAGATATGAAGACCACGGAGATTGCGTCAGAAGTGAAGCGAAGAGTGGAAGAGACCATCAAAGAATATGGTGGCTGGGATTAACTGAATATCTGGAATGCCTGAAAGACATTTGAAATATGAATAAGAACAGCCGGGAGTAAAATCCTGGCTGTTTTTTGCTGGAATAAATTTCGAAAAAAATACTTTTGCAGGTCATATCGTGAACGGGTACTTTTTGTACGCCAACTGTGTTTGACTTTATATAGAAGTAACGCATATAGTTTAAGGTAGAAATTATATGCCAAAACCAGCTGTTCAGTGCAAATGGAATTGAATAAAATAGAAAAAACTGGAGGAATCGGGAATGAGCAAAAGTTATTGGATCTGGTATCCGGGAGATTTTGAGTTATATCATGGAATGAAGCAGAATTTCAGTCGTGTGGAGCGAGGGTTTGGATGGCCGGCTTTCTGGAAGAGTGAAGGTTTCCGCAACCGTGTTGCTTTTCGCCGCACTTATCATCTGGAGGAAGAAACATCTTTCACTGTATATTCCAATGCGATCGGACATGTGCTGGCAGGAGAAAAGAAATATCCATTTGGAAAAAAGATCACCTGTGGACCGGGAGAAGTTGCAATAGCTGTTCATGCAGGCTGCATTGAGGCTTTTCCATGTATTTATATAGAAGGCGATGTGATCTGCTCTGATACAGGATGGATGGCAGAGGATTATGAAAAGGACCCACAGCCGGCGGGAAGAAGCAAATATTTCACCAGACCGGAACAGAATCCGACTGTCTGGGAATACAGTGAAAAGGTGTATGAGCCAGTCTGTGTCACAGAATATAATGGCGGAACACTTTATGAATTTGAAACGGAGCTGAATGCGGTTCTGGAGGCAGAATTTAAAAATGGATATCAGCCGGTACTGATCTGCTGTGGCGAATCCAGAGAAGAAGCAATCGATACGGTAAACTGCTATTATAGCTGGCAGCCGGACAAAGAAACTGGAAAGTGTCCATGCTGTGCAGTACGTTTTGCGTATATTCCGGATTGTAAGCCGGGAGAAGTTATCCTCAGAGCAAATCATCAGTATGTGGATATCCCGGTAAAAGCAGCTTTTCATTGTGGAGAAGAACGTCTGAATCAGATCTGGTCGGTGGCAGAGCATACATTCCGTCTTTGCAGCGGAATCTTTTTTATCGATGGAGTGAAACGTGATAAATGGATCTGGTCAGGAGATGCATACCAGAGCTTTTTTGTAAATCGTTATCTGATGGCTGATGCAGATGTTGATCAGAGAACGATTCTGGCACTTCGCGGCAATGACCCGATGACAAAGCACATCAATACAATTGTAGATTACTCTCTGTTGTGGCTCCTGGGGGTGGATTATCACAATGAAGGATATGGCGACAGAGAATTTCTGGAACTGGTTTATCCGAAGATGGTTTCCCTTATGGAGTTTTGTAATAGCAGGCGAGAGGAACATGGCTTCCTGATCGGGAAAGAAAAAGACTGGGTATATATTGACTGGGCAGATATGGACAAGGATGGTCCGCTCTGTGCAGAACAGATGCTTTATGCGGCATGTTTCCGTGTAATGGCAGAAATCAGCGAACAGCTTGGTAAAGATGGAAATGTTTACAGACAGGAATACGAAAAACTGACGGCTGCTATTGAAAAGTTCTTCTGGGATGAAGAAAAGGGTGCATATATCGATTCCTTCACTTCTGGTAAACGTAATGTGACAAGACATGCGAATATTTTTGCTGTTTTATTCTCGATTGCAGATAAGGATAAGCAGGAAAAAATTCTCACAAATGTACTTGAAAATGATGAGATTCCGGCGATCACAACACCATACTTTAACTTCTTTGAGTTGGATGTACTGTGCCAGATGGGAAAACTGACAGAAGTTCTGGACAAGATCCGTTCCTACTGGGGTGGCATGCTGGATCTTGGGGCAGTCACATTCTGGGAAGAGTATGATCCGTCCGTGCCGAAGGAAGAACAGTATGATATGTACGGGGATCATTTTGGCAAGAGTCTCTGCCATGCATGGGCGGCAAGTCCGATCTATTTTCTGGCAAAATACTTTGCCGGACTGGATCTTGTAAACAAGGATGGGGTTACTTATGTATTAAAGCCACAGATGCAGTATTTTACAGACCTGGACTGTACACTTCCTGTGGGAAGTGACGGGACGGTCCGGCTGGCCTGGGATGGAGAATGTCTGGAAGTGACTGCAGATGCAGAAGGTGGAGTTCTGGAACTCGGTGAAGAAAAAATTTCTCTGGTCAGAGGAGAAACAAGAAGGGTGAAGATTTGAAATGAAGAAGATAGATTTTAACAGAAACTGGACTTGCAGATGCCTGACCAGAGATGAAGAACCATATTCCGTAACACTTCCACATGATGCCATGCGGAGTGAACCGCGTACTGCAGAAAGCGTCAGTGAGGGAAACTCCGGCTGGTATCTGGGCGGCGATTATGAATATACGAAACATGTTTTTGTGCCGTCAGAGCACAGCGGCAAAAAAGTTCTCATTGAGTTTGAAAGTGTTTATCATAATGCAGAAGTCTATATTAATGGAAAGAAAGCCGCATACAGACCATATGGTTATACAAATTTCTATGTAGATACGGAAGGCCTTCTGAAATACGAAGCGCAGAATGAAATCCGGGTGATCGCGCGAAATTCCGATCAGCCAAACAGCCGTTGGTATTCCGGAACAGGAATCTACCGCCCGGTATATCTCTGGACAGGTGATCAGAAGTACATTCCGGTAAATGGAATCAGGATCCATACGGTCAGCTATGCACCGGCAGAGATCGAAGTTGAAATCAAAACTTCCTGTCCAGGTACGGTAAAAGTTGAAATCTTGGACAAAAATCAGATCGTTCTTACACAGGAAGTGGAAAATACCGGACACCCGTCGGTTTTCCGTATGGAAATTCCGAACGCAAAGCTCTGGGACTGTGATCATCCGAATCTTTATACTCTGCGTGCAACGTTTGGAGAGGATGTCGTAGAGGAAACATTTGGAATCCGACTTCTTGAATGGAATCCGGAAAAAGGTCTTACGATCAACGGTAAGAGGGAAATCCTCAGAGGAGCCTGCGTACATCATGATAATGGTGTGCTTGGAGCCTGCACATATCCGGAAGCGGAAGAACGAAGAGTCCGTATCCTCAAAGAGAATGGTTATAATGCGATTCGTTCTTCTCATTATCCGTGTTCCAAAGACATGCTGGATGCCTGCGACCGTCAGGGAATGCTGATGATGGACGAATATGTAGATGTCTGGTATATTCATAAGACAAAATATGACTATGCAGGATATCTGAATGAATGGTGGCAGCAGGACCTTAAAGACATGGTGGAGAAAGATTACAATCATCCATGTGTGATCATGTATTCCACCGGAAATGAAGTTGCAGAAACTGCACAGAAAAAAGGAATCGAACTGACCGGCAGAATGACTTCTTATCTTCATAAGCTGGATCCATACAGACCGGTAACCTGCGGAATCAACATTTTCTTTAACTTCTTAAGCTCCATGGGAATGGGTGTCTACAGCGATGATAAAGCAGAAAAAAGTGCGGAGATTGCAGAGCAGGAGGCAAAAAAACAGGAAAAAGAAAAGAAAAAACCGGTAGGAAGTGAATTCTATAATACACTTGCCTGTCTGGTTGGCGACTATTTTATGAAAATTGGTGCGACCCTTCCGCCATGTGACTGGAAAACAAAAGATGCTTTTGCAAATATGGATATCGCTGGTTACAACTACGGACTTTTCCGATACAAACATGACCTGAAAAAATATCCGAAACGTCTGATCCTTGGTACAGAGACTTTCTGCAAGGATGCATATAGCTTCTGGGAGATTGCAAAGAAGAATAAACGAATCCTGGGAGATTTTGTCTGGTCCGGATGGGAATATATCGGAGAGACCGGAGATGGTGCTGCTGAGTATGAAGATTACAGAGGCAGGATGCCACATACCAGAATGACTGGAAACAACGGAAGAATCGACCTTCTCGGAAAACCTCGTGCAGAGGCTGCTTATACAAGAGTTGCTTTTGAGAGGGAAACGGGTCCGTTTATTGCCGTGAAACCTGTTTATCAGAAGGAGAATCTGCAATTGACCGGATGGGCGCTGTCCAAAGCACTGGAAAGCTGGTCATGGCGGGGATGTGCCGGAGAAAAAGCAGAGGTTGAAGTTTTTGCAAGAGCAGCAGAGGTGGAACTTCTGGTCAATGGTAAAAAAGCTGCCCGTGGCAAAGTAAAGAAATGCCGTTCAAAATTTCACATTCCATATGAAGACGGTGAGATCACAGCAGTTTCTTATGATAAAAACGGACAGGAGGTCAGTCGTCAGACTCTGATGACAGCAAATGAAGAAACAGTACTTCATATCAGACCGGAGCAGAAAACTGTGAAGGCTGGCAGATTGCTGTTTATTCCATTACAGTATGGAGATTCTGCCGGAAACTGGAAACCGATGGAGAAGCATCATCTGAAAGTTACAGTAGAGAATGCTACGCTCGAAGGGCTGGGAAGTGCCTGCTCCTATGTAGAAGGAAATTATGCGCAGGATACGGTCGATACTTATTACGGTGAAGCGATGGCTGTAGTCCGTGCCGGAGAAGCCGGATCTGTAAAGATCACTGTTTCTGATGAAGAAAGAACATATACCTGTGAGATTCCGGTAATTGTAGCAAAATAAAACATATGGGCAATATAGACAAAAACAAACTTCACAATTTGTGCAAGATTTCTTAAAAAATTTTGTTTGTGAAAATTTAATAAAAAAACGCTCCCATTTACGGCTGAAAAAGTGCAGTCTGCGAAAAAAATGGGAGCGTTTTTAAAAATATGTTAAATTTATGTTCATAGAAAGTATGGAAGCACTTGAGCGATGAGGCTTGACCATATTTAGGGAAAGAAAGGAGCTATAATCATGAGCAGAAAAAGAAATCTCTGGCGTGGCCTGACTACTCTTACAGCGTCTCTTCTGACCGTTTCTGTTGCGGCAGGACCTGTAGTAGACAGCTATCGTACAGATATCGACAAATTTCTTGGCACAAAGAGCAGTGCGATGGTAACAGACAGTACAGATGAGGACCTGTACACATACAAATCTGATTATTCCAGCACGACAGAACTTCTGGATTCCATCGAGGATCTGGGAGAACGTATGAGTGAGGAAGGAACGGTTCTTTTAAAGAATGAGAACAATGCACTTCCGCTGTCAAAAGATGAGACACAGAAACTGTCCCTTCTTGGATTTTCCAGCTACTATCCGGTACAGGGTGGAGACATGGGAAGCTCCCTGAATGAGAATAAAGGAACAGATGCAGATACTGTAGATTTTGTTGAAGCGTTGGATGCAAAGGGATTCAAGATCAATGAAGACCTTCATGATCTGTACAAGAGTCTGGAATCAGAGTTTAAGACAGAGGTTAACATGTGGGGAAATATTATGGAATATTACCACATCACAGCTCCGGCAACAGATGGTGTATTTGCAAGCAAAGAGCCTTCTCAGGAAAAAATGGACAGTGTAGATGACAAGTGGAAGGATTCCATGGATGACTACAATGTTATGCTTGTAACAATCGGACGTTCTTCTACAGAGAACGGAACTTACCTTCCGGGTGTGGATGGCGTAGATGCATCTCAGAATCTGAATCAGACTGACCCGCTTGGCTTAAGTGATGATGAGCGTGACCTGATCAACGCTGCTGTTGAAGCAAAAGAGAACAACGGCGGTAAAGTCATTGTTATGCTGAATAATGCAAATGCAATGGAAATTGATGAGATCAAAAATAACGATGGTGTAGATGCAATCATGGAAATTGGTTTCCCAGGAGGTTATGGTTTCTATGGTGTGGCAGATATCCTTTCCGGAGAAGCAAATCCGTCCGGTCATCTGACAGATACTTATGCTGTGACAAATGCCAACTCACCGGCAGCACAGAATTTTGGAAACTATGAGTGGACAAATGCAGATCCGTCTGTAAATATCAATGCAGAAGAAGTGGAAGCAGAGGATATTTATACTGGATATAAATATTACGAGACAAGATATGCAGATACGGTACTTGGACAGGGAAATGCAGACGCAACTGTAGGAAGTTCTACAGGCAAAGCATGGAACTATGATGATGAAGTATCTTATCCGTTTGGATATGGTCTTTCTTATACAACTTTCGAGCAGACTCTCAAGAGTGTGGATGTAGACCTTGCTAACAGAACTGTAACAGCAGAAGTAGATGTTA